>Ga0209986_10000828_pt1 | contig 30289 bp, 20 predicted proteins | sample BlataG_FD_183168 | JGI IMG/M metagenome (GOLD analysis project Ga0209986, IMG submission 183168) | Deep subsurface microbial communities from Black Sea to uncover new lineages of life (NeLLi) - Black_00105 metaG (SPAdes) (version 2) | ecosystem: Environmental > Aquatic > Marine > Oceanic >...
TGGTGCGAGTCCTGACAGTTATGTTGAGAATATTGCCAAAGGTCATAAGGCTGATTGTTATCTTGCAAAACCAGTAGATTCCAAGAAAATACTCGGTGCGGTAAATGATCTATTAACCAAAACAAGGCCTGTACCAAAAGAAGAACGGGCAAATCCCAAGATACTACTTGTTGATGATGATCCAGATTTTCTTGAGGCTACAAAACAGATTTTAACCGCCAATAAATATGATGTCATAACTGCAAAGAATGGAGATGAAGGAATTGCCAAGGCAAAATATGAAAGCCCTGATTTAATCCTTCTTGATGTTATTATGCCGGGTAAAGATGGTTTTACAGTTTGCTATGAATTGCGCAAAATCGCACAGACAAGACCAATACCAATTGTAATGCTGACTGCAGTTGGACAGCAACTTACAAAACCTGAATACGCAGTTGATATCGCAATTGACCATCTTGCAGATGACTACATTGATAAACCAGTAGACATGCCAACCTTACTTAAGAAGATCGAGAAACATTTGCTATTCAGATAAGCACGTAGTTGCATCATTTATGGTGCGAAAGGAGTTCGTATAGTGACCGAACTTTCACCAAAATTTAAATATGAGGTCGCGCAAGAGCCGGGTGGTGAGGGTATAAAATTATGCTTTGCATGCGGAATTTGTACTGCAAGCTGTCCAATAAGGGAAATTGATGAAGGATATAACCCGCGCAGGATTATACGAATGGTCCTTTTAGGAATGAAAAAAAGGGTTTTGAGCAGTGATTTTATCTGGCTTTGTTCAAGTTGCTATGCCTGTACTGAAAGATGTCCTCAGGGTGTGAAATTTACCAATGTGATGAATGCAATTAAGAACCTGGCTGTGAAACAAGGCTATGTTCCTACTCCATTTGTACAACAGATAGATATCCTTAAGCGATTTGGCAGGTTATACGAGATTGATGAATTTGATAATAAAAAGAGAGTAGGGTTTGGTCTTCCAAAGGTCGAAAAGGCAAGAGGTTTTACAAAAAAGATTATAGAAATGACTGAACTCGAGAAGATTATTTTAAGGAAAAAAGATTGATAAACTCTAATATCGAAATCCTAAATTCCGTCTCGTGTCGAACATCCGATGTGAGACATAAACAATATCAAAGTCCTAAATTCAAATGTTCAAAACTGGTTTTGTTTTGGAACACAACAAGTCTTCTTATTGCACAATTTAAGTTATCTTGTTTGGAATTTTGTGCTTTGGTTATTTGTGCTTGTTTAGGATTTAGTGCTTCGAATTTAGGATTTAAAACATGAAGTATGCTCTTTATCCTGGCTGTACGGTTTTAGGTAGAGGCAGAAACTATGAGATGGCGACAAGAGAGGTCGCCAGGGTTTTGGATATTGAGTTTGTTGATTTGGATGATTTTGAATGCTGTGGCTTTTCAATAAGGTCAGTTCACTACGAAACATTTTTGTTGATGGGAGCCCGAAATATTCTTGCTGCTGAAGAAAAGGGATTGGATATTTGCACATTGTGTAGTGCCTGTACAGGTTCACTTACTGAAGTGAATAAACATTTTATCGAACACTTCGACGAGAAAACAAGAATCATTGCGCAATTAAAAAGAAACGGCATTAATTATCGGATGGGAAGAAATATTGCTATCAAGCATTTTACAAAGGTTCTTTATGAAAATATCGGAATTAATGAGATTGAGAAACAGGTAAAGAAAAAACTCTCAAATCTCAATATTGCAGCACACTATGGTTGCCATTATTTAAAGCCAACTGATATATACATAAATCCCGAAGACCCTGAGAACCCCCATTCTTTAGATGAACTTATCCGGGTAACCGGTGCAAATTCGGTTGATTATGACGAGAAAATGAAATGCTGTGGTGCTGGAGTACTGGCAATAAATGAAGATTTGGCTTATTCAATTGTGCGACCAAAACTTCAGGAATTATCAGGAATCCCCCACGCTTCCCCCGTATCAAGTACGGGGCAGGCTCTCCTCAATAAAGGGGGAGGGATAAAGCCAGGGGTCGATACAATGGTTTTACATTGTCCGTTTTGTAGTGTGATGTATGATGATAATCAGAAAAAGATTGAGCAGAAATTTGATGAGAAATATAATTTACCGGTTCTTTATTATCCTCAGTTACTTGGTCTGGCATTGGGAATCGATGCGAAGTTATTGGGTCTTCGGATGAATAGGGTATCTACAAGGGCACTGCTGGAGAAGATAGGAACATGAGAGGTAAGAGGCAAGAGGCAAGAAGTAAGAGGTAAGATGAAAGAGGGAAGATGCAAGATTTAAGAAGTAAGAGGCAAGAAGTGAGAAGTAAGAAAAAGCCAATAAAGAGTTACAAAGATTTAAAGGTTTATAGACTTTCTTACAAGTTAGCGATAGAAATATTTCATCTTTCAAAAAAATTTCCTAAAGAAGAGATATATTCATTAACTGCTCAGATAAGAAATTCTTCGCGGTCGGTTCCAGCAAATATTGCCGAAGGTTGGGCAAAACGGCGATATGAACAGGTTTTCAAAAGGCATTTAATAGATGCGATTGGTTCCTGTGAAGAAACAAAAGTGTGGTTAGATTTTTCATATGATTGTGATTATATAAAAAGTAACGAGCATAAGAATTTTTCAGTGAGATACGAAGAAGTTAGCAAAATGTTAAACGGATTACTTGAAAAATGGCAAACCTTCTAAATCTGGCATCTGGTTTCGTGCTTCTATTTTCTACCCATCTGGTCATATTTTGCTTCTGGCATCTGGCTTCTTGCCTCTATTGTAGGAGTGTACAATGACAGTTAACGGAAAAGTCGGTGCAGTTTTAATTATTTCCATACTTCCTCTCCCTCGATGGGAGAGGATTAAGGTGAGGGTGAAATTGAAATGGGAATTGTTATGAAAAATCAGAAAGTCGGTGCTGTTTTAGTTGTCGGTGGGGGTATCGGCGGTATCCAGGCATCCCTGGATTTAGCCGATTCCGGATTCAAGGTTTACCTATTGGAAAAAGAACCAAGTATTGGTGGTGTGATGGCACAATTGGATAAGACCTTTCCGACAAATGATTGCTCAATGTGTATTCTTGCACCCAAACTCGTGAGCGTTGCACGGCATCCAAATATTGAACTCATAACCAACGCCGAGATCGATGGACTAAAAGGAAACGCCGGTAATTTCACTGTTGCTGTAAAAAAGAAGCCTCGTTATGTAGATGAAGAAAAATGCACTGGTTGTGGTGTTTGTATGGAAAACTGTCCAGTAAGAAATGCACTTTATCCTGTTGAAGAAGTATCTCCTCCACCCTTGGAGGAAAAAGACATGCAAAAGATTAGAGCAATTATAGACGAACACCGTAAGGAAATAGGAAATTTAATGCCCGTATTACAGCATATTAGTAGAGACTATAACTATCTGCCGCCTGATTTATTGCGACATGTGAGCAAAGAATTGAGTATTCCATTAACTACGGTATGTAATATTGTCACTTTCTACAATGCCTTCAGTCTAATGCCAAGAGGACGTCACCAAATTAGTGTCTGCATGGGGACAACTTGCTATGTGAGGGGTGGAGAGAGAATTTTGGATAAATTTAGTGAAGCATTAGGTATAGGACCGGGTGAGACTACTGAGGATTTGCGGTTTACTTTGCACTCAGTTCGTTGTCTTGGATGTTGTAGTATCGCACCTGCAATAATGGTAGATGGCAAAGCATATGGGAAGGTTAGGTTATCACAAATTCCGCATATTTTGAGGAGTTATGAATGAAGATAAAAAACTTAGATGAGCTTGAGGTGGTAAAAGGAAAAGGAATGAAGTTAATCTATCCTGATAAGCTGAAGATTTCAGTTGGAATGGCAACTTGCGGACTGGCTACTGGAGCACAAGAAGTATATGATGAGATAGAAAATAGTATTCAAGAGAATAAATTGGATGCGATACTTACAAAAACAGGTTGTCTTGGTTTTTGTCAAAAAGAACCATTGGTGGATGTGTTCATACCCGGGTTGCCCAGATTGACTTATTGTGAGATGACGCCAAGTAAAGCAAGGCAATTGATAGTTTCCATCAGAAATAAGGAGCTCAGGGATGAATATCTTTTGTGTAAGTTTGAAGAAGAATATCTGCTCGATGAATCGATGAAGAAATATGGCTCTAATGGTAATTTAAATGATATTCCCTCTTATCAGGAAATTCCATTTTTTTCAAAGCAGAAAAAGATTGCCCTCCGTAACTGTGGATTTATAAATCCCGATTCAATGGAAGAGTATATTGCCAGATGCGGTTACAGGTCATTATATCAGGTTTTGAGTGAATTGTCCCCAGAACAGACGATTGAAGAAGTCAAAAAATCAGGACTCAGAGGAAGAGGAGGAGCTGGTTTTCCTACCGGTAGAAAGTGGGAATTTGCAAGGAAAGTTGAGGGTGATATAAAATATATAGTCTGCAATGCAGATGAAGGCGATCCTGGTGCTTATATGGACAGATCAATTCTCGAAGGCGATCCTCATTCTGTTCTGGAAGGTATGTTGATCGGTGCTTATGCAATCGGAGCTAATAAGGGTTTTATTTATGTGCGTTCAGAATATCCATTAGCTATTGTAAGGTTGAAGCGGGCACTTTCCCAGGCAAGAGAATATGGAGTGATTGGTGCAAATATATTTGATACTGGATTCAATTTCGACATTGAGATAAGGGAAGGTTCAGGTGCTTTTGTCTGCGGAGAAGAAACCTCCTTAATACACTCGATAGAGGGAGTATTGCCAGAACCAAGGCAAAGACCTCCTTTCCCAGCACAATCCGGACTTTGGGGAAGACCAACAAACATAAATAATGTTGAAACCTGGGCAAATATTCCTGCCATAATAGCCAAAGGAAGTAATTGGTATTCTAAAATTGGTACTGAGAAGAGTAAAGGGACAAAAGTCTTTTCTCTGGTTGGCAAGGTAGTAAATACAGGTCTTGTTGAGGTACCAATGGGCATAACCTTAAGAGAAATCATCTATGATATTGGTGGTGGAATTCCAGATAACAAAAGGTTCAAGGCAGTACAGACTGGTGGACCATCTGGTGGATGCATCCCAGCAAATTTGGTTGATCTTCCTATTGACTACGAAAAGTTGGCTGAAGTTGGTTCAATGATGGGTTCCGGTGGAATGGTAGTAATGGATGAAGATACTTGTGTAGTAGATATTGCCAAGTATTTTCTCACATTTACAAATGACGAATCTTGTGGAAAATGCACGAGTTGCAGAGAAGGTAGCCAAGCAATGCTTGAGGTTCTGACACGAATATCAGAAGGGAAAGGAAAAGAAGGGGATATAGATTTTCTTGAAGAGTTAGGAGAAGCAATAAAAGATGCTTCCCAGTGCGGTTTGGGTCAGACACTTCCAAACCCAGTGCTTTCAACCCTCCAATATTTTAGAAAAGAATACGAAGCTCATATTAAATACAAAGAATGCCCTGCAGTCGTTTGTAAAAAAATAATTTCTTCTGCCTGTCAATATACATGCCCCTTAAATCAGGATGTGCCTGCCTATATAGGTTATATTGCCAGAGGACAATTCGAAAAAGCTATTAACATTATTAGAAAAGAAAATCCTCTACCATTGATCTGTGGTAGGGTCTGTCACCATCCATGTGAAACCAAGTGTCGCTCAGGTGATGGTGGTGATCCAATTGCTATCAGGGCACTGAAACGATTTGCTGCTGACTACGAACTTAAGAAAGGTATAAAACCAATTACCCCCCAAAAACTGATCTATGAGGAAAAGGTAGCAATCATTGGGTCTGGTCCTGCCGGTCTGACTTGTGGATATTATCTTGCGAAAGAGGGCTACGAGGTCACTATCTTTGAATCTTTGTCTGTAGCTGGAGGTATGTTGGCAGTAGGTATACCAGAGTATAGATTGCCCAGAGAGATTCTTGAAAAGGAAATCGATATTATTAAGGAAGCAGGAGTGACAATCAAAACAGATACAAAAGTAGAAAATCTTGATTACCTGAGAGAACAAGGCTGTAAGGCAATCTTTGTTGCTACGGGTGCTCACAAAGGTTTGAAAATGAATATTCCTGGTGAAGATGCAGAGGGTGTTATGGACGCCGTGAAATTCTTAAGAGCTGTAAATCTTGGAGAAGAGGCAAAACCTGGAGAGAAAGTAGCCGTAATTGGTGGTGGGAATGCAGCTATAGATGCAGCTCGAACTGCCCATAGGATGGGTTGTGAAAAAGTGCAAATTATCTATAGAAGAACAAGGGCAGAAATGCCTGCTGACCGTGAGGAAATTGAAGGTGCCATAGAAGAAGGGATAGATATTCGATTCCTTGCTGCTCCTATCAGGGTTATTTGTTCCAATGGGAAACTTGAAGGAATAGAATGCATCAGAATGAAATTGGGAGATTTTGATGAAACTGGTAGAAGACGACCGATTCCTATCAAAGGTTCTGAATTCACTGTGAATCTGGATGCAATGATATACGCAATCAGGCAGGAACCAGACTTATCCTTTTTAAAAGGGAATAAAAAAATCCAAATTTCTAAGTGGAATACCATTGTAACCAATTCAGCGATTTTTGCCACGGATGAAGAAGGTGTCTTTGCTGGTGGAGATGTGGTGACCGGGCCTGCTACTGTGACAGAGGCAATGGGTGCAGGTAAGATTGCAGCTCAATCTATACATAAATATCTAAGGGGTAAACCTATAGAGAGAGAATATAAAGTGACTAAACCAGCAGTCTATGTTGAGCCTTTGGAATTATCAGATGCGGAAACGGAGGAATTACTGGAATCAAAACGTCCAAAGATGCCATCTCTATCTGTGTCCGAGAGAGCAAGAAATTTCAAAGAAGTGCATTTGGGCTTTAGCGAAGAAGAAGCAATTATAGAAGCAAAACGCTGCCTGAGATGCGAATTGGAAAGTAAACCTAAAACAGAAAAAGGGTGATGATGATAAATTTAACCATCAACGGTCAAAAGATTGAGGTAGAAAAAGGGATAACATTACTTGAAGCAGCACAAAAACTTGGTATAAAGATACCGACCCTATGCTATCACAAGGCATTACCATCATATGGTGCTTGTCGACTTTGTTTAGTAGAAATAAGCCAAAATGGTGGTTCTTCTTCTATTCAAGCCTCCTGCACTTATCCTGCTCAAGATGGACTTATTGTTAAAACTGATACTGAACGGGTGATAAGAACCCGTAAGATTATGGCTGAATTATTATTAGCTCGTTGTCCAGATTCCGAAGAAGTTAAACGTATTGCAAAAGAGTTAGGTGTCGGGAAGCCGAGGATTGAGCCCAAGAATGAGGATTGTCTACTTTGTGGTCTCTGTGTCCGTATGTGTCATGAAAGAATGGGAAGAGGAGCGATTGGCTTTACTGGTAGAGGTAGTAAACGACAGGTACAACCAGCCTTTGATGTTCAATCAGATGTGTGTCAGACTTGTGGTGCTTGTTATTTTGTTTGTCCTACTAAGGGCATAAAGTTTGAAGAAATTACGAAAAATGAGCCCATACCAATTTTTTCTGAATTTGACCAGGGCTTAAAAGACCGCCCTGCAATCCATATTCCTTTTCCACAGGCAGTTCCAAACTTAGCCATAATTGATAAAGATCGCTGTGTACATCTACGCACTGGAGAATGTAAAATTTGTCAGGAATTCTGCGACGCCGATGCAATAGATTTTAACCAGAAGGAAAAAGTTATTGATTTGAATGTTGGTTCGATTATCCTTTCACCAGGGTTTGATGAATATGACGCAAAAAAGAAGAGTGAATACGGGTATGGACGATACGAAAATGTTATTACCTCAATCGAGTTTGAAAGAATCCTCTCTGCCTCAGGTCCTTTTCAAGGCCATGTTCTAAGACCTGGTGATAAGAAGGAGCCAAAGAGAATTGCCTTTATTCAATGTGTGGGTTCAAGGGACCCGCAGGCAGGACAAGGTTATTGTTCATCGGTTTGTTGTACCTATGCTATTAAAGAGGCAATTATTGCCAAGGAGCATGCTAAAGCAGGACTTGAAACTACAATATTTTGCATGGATATAAGAACATTTGGCAAAGGGTTTGAATCTTATTATGAGCGGGCAAAGAATGAATATGGTGTTAGATTTATCAGGGCTGGGATTTCAAGCGTTGACCAAGATTCAAGAACAAAGAATCTAATAGTACACTATGAAAGTGAAGCCGGTGAGATAAAGCAAGAAGAGTTTGATATGGTTGTTCTTTCGGTTGGTCTTGTACCAAAGGAAGGAACAGCACAATTGGCAAAAAGATTAAGGGTTAATCTGAATGAACATGGCTTTTGCCGAACCTCAGAGTTTATGCCGGTTGATACAATAAGAGATGGAATATATGTCTGCGGTGCATTTGCCGGACCAAAGGATATTCCTGAAACAGTAACCCAGGCATCAGGTGCAGCAGCAAAGGCAATGGGTCTTCTGGCTTCAGCAAGAAATACTCTAATAACAAAGAAGGAATATCCTCCTGAATTGGATGTTTTAAATCAAGAACCGAGAATTGGTGTTTTTATCTGCCACTGTGGAATAAATATTGGCGGCTATGTTGATGTGCCGCGCGTAGTTGAATACACAAAGACCCTGCCTAATGTTGTCTATGCTGAAGATAATCTATACACCTGTTCTCAGGATACCCAGAAAAGAATAGTTGAAATGATTAAAGAACATAAATTAAACCGTGTGGTTGTTGCTTCATGTACACCAAGGACCCACGAACCCCTTTTCCGTGAGACAATAAGAGAAGCAGGTTTGAATCCCTATCTCTTTGAAATGGCAAATATCCGGGACCAGTGCTCCTGGATTCATATGAACGAGCCAAAGGGGGCATTCGAAAAAGCGAAAGATTTAGTAAGGATGTCAGTTGCCAAAGCACGATTACTCATACCTTTAAAACGGGTCGAGATTGATGTAGTTCAAAAGGCATTAGTGATTGGTGGCGGAATTGCCGGAATGGTATCGAGCCTCTCACTTGCTGAGCAGGGTTTTGAAGTCTTTCTTGTTGAAAAGGAAAAGGAACTGGGTGGCAATCTAAGGCATATCTATTATACAATTGAAGGAAGAAATGTCCAAAGATTCTTAAGAAGAACTATTGAGAAGATAAGAGATACCAAATTGATAAAGGTATTTACTAGTGCAAACATCGAATCAATTTCCGGATATATTGGAAATTACGAGACTGAAATTTCCTTTACCGATGGCACAAAGGAAGAATTTAAACATGGTGTAGTAATTGTTGCTACCGGTGCTCAAGAATATCAGCCTACTGAATATTTATATGGCAAAGACAAAAGGATTATTACACAGAGGGAATTGGAAGAGTTTTTTGAGGAAGCGAGAATTAAGAAGCAAGAAGTAAGAGACCAGAAGCAAGAAATAAGAGGCAAGAGGCAAGAAGTAAGAGGCCAGAAGCAAGAAGTAAGAAGCAAGAATGGAGAAGAAAATCTTGCATCTTGCATCGGACATCTTACTTCTGTAGTCATGATCCAATGTATTGGTTCAAGAGATGACGGCCATCCATATTGTAGCAGAATGTGCTGTTCCCAGGCAGTAAAAAATGCATTGAGGCTTCTGAAAATAAATCCTGAAGTGAATATCTATATTATGTATCGCGATGTGAGGACATATGGTTTTAAAGAAGATTTTTATAGGAATGCAAGAGAGGCTGGGGTTATCTTTATTAGATATGATGATAATTCAAAACCTGAGATACACAGCAATAATGGCAGGTTAAATATCTCAATATTTGAACCAATTTTAAGAGAGAAGATAGAGCTTCCTTCTAACCTCGTGGTTCTTTCAACGGGGATTGAACCTACAAAAGATAATGATGTTCTGGCAAAGATGTTAAAGGTACCTCTAAATGACGAAGGATTTTTTCTTGAAGCACACGTTAAATTAAGACCGGTTGATTTTGCGACTGAGGGTGTTTTTGTTGCGGGTATGGCACACAGTCCAAAATGTATTGATGAGGCGATAAGTCAAGCTGAGGCGGCTGCAGCAAGGGCTACGACGATTATTGCTCATGATAAATATTATGCTGAGGCAGCAGTTTCCCATGTCAATGAAGAACTATGTGTTGGTTGTGGTATTTGTAGTGGGTTATGCCCGTTCGAGGCAATTGAAATTGTGATTGAGGATACTGAGCGAAAATCTAAAGTGAATGAGGCATTATGCAAGGGTTGTGGAACCTGTGTTGCAGCGTGCCCATCTGGTGCAATGGAGCAGTATGGTTTCACAAAACATCAGATCCTGGCGATGATTGATGCGCTGGAAGCGTAGGAGAAAGAAATTGCAAGAGGCAAGATGCAAGAGGTAAGAAGTAAGATGCAAGAAGTAAGAAGTAAGATGCAAGAGGCAAGAAGTAAGAGGCAAGAAGGGAGAAGCAAGAGGTAAGATGCAAGATTTAAGAAGTAAGAAAAAGCCAATAAAGAGTTACAAAGATTTAAAGGTTTATAGACTTTCTTACAAGTTAGCGATAGAAATATTTCATCTTTCAAAAAAAATTCCTAAAGAAGAGATATATTCTTTAACTGCTCAAATAAGAAATTCTTCGCGGTCGTTTCCAGCAAATATTGCCGAAGGTTGGGCAAAACGGCGATATGAACAGGTTTTCAAAAGACATTTAATAGATGCGATTGGTTCCTGTGAAGAAACAAAAGTGTGGTTAGATTTTTCATATGATTGTGATTATATAAAAAGTAACGAGCATAGAAATTTTTCAGTGAGATACGAAGAAGTTAGCAAAATGTTAAACGGATTACTTGAAAAATGGCAAACCTTCTAAATCTGACATCTGGCTTCGTGCTTCTATTTTTCTATTTATCCAATCAGATCTTGCTTCTGGCATCTGGCTTCTTGCTTCTATTTTCTACCCATCTGGTCATATCTTGCTTCTGTCATCTGGCTTCTTGCTTCTATTGTAGGAGTGATGGTGAATAATTCTAAACCTAAAATCCTTGTTTTCTGCTGCAACTGGTGTTCCTATGCTGGAGCAGATTTGGCTGGTGTTTCAAGATTACAGATGAAATACCAGTTCAGAGTTATTAGGACAATGTGTTCGGGCAGGATTGAGCCAGAGTTTGTATTGAGCGCATTTGAGAGAGGAATAGATGGTGTGTTAATTACCGGTTGTCATCCTGGTGACTGCCACTATATATCAGGTAACTATAAGACATTGAGAAGATATTATATGCTTAAGTTAATGCTTGAGCAGTTTGGCATAGATGAGCGGCGTTTGAAACTTGAATGGGTTTCAGCTGGAGAGGGGATGAAGTTCCAAAAGGTTGTGAATGATTTTATTGAACAGATTACTAAACTCGCCCCTATACATGCTCAAATTCAAACATCGAAAAACACAAATTAGGAAAATCATCGATATTAGATTTTCAGGGGAATGTTGACTTTGCTCATTTCCTCGGCATTTCTAAGATCTAATTGTTGTCGTCATTGCGAGGAACGAGATTCCTCACTGCGTTCGGAACAAGCTGCGCAATCTCCTCTTTTTCTCAACCAAAGAGGAAAAAATGAGATTGCCACGCCCCAACCATTGGTCGGGGCTCGCAATGACTAATTAAGAGCAGAAGGTGTCCGCGGAGAACTCGATATTGCCAACTTTCCTGAAATTCGAACAATTACCCAAAATCTATCTTCTTGAATATTCCATCATTTTGGTTAAAATGAATATATGAAAATATTTTTGAGGACTAAACTGATTGTGAGTTTAGTACTGGTTGTTCTTATAAGCGGCGTCATTAGCATGATCGTTGGTGTGAGATTGCTTGGCGATGGAATAATCAAACAGGCACAGGATAAGGTAAGGCTCGATCTGAACTCTGCACGAGAAGTATATCAAGAAGAAAGCGGAAACATTAAAGATATCGTTCGTCTAACTGCTGTAAGATTTTTTATGCGAGATGCAATACTAAGTAAGAATAGAAGGAAATTACAGGTCGAATTGCAGAGAATAAGAGAAAGCGAATATTTGGATATTCTTACTTTAATCGATAAAGAAGGAAATGCTCTTGTGAGAGCACGGAATCCAGAAAATTATGGTGATCAATTAAATGATGAGATGGTTGATTGGGTATTTTTGAATAAAGAAGTAATAGTCAAAACACAGATTATATCTAAGAATGAGTTACAAAAAGAAAGCAAAGAACTCGCTGATCGAGCCAGGATAGCATTGATTTCCACTCCCAAGGCAAGACCAAGGGAAGAGATTGAAGAGACCTCAGGTATGATAATTAAAGCAGCCGCTCCTGTTTTTGATTATGACGGTAATTTAATTGGTGTTTTATACGGTGGGAAATTACTCAATCGAAATTATGAGATTGTTGATAAAGTAAAGGACATGGTTTATAAGAGTGAGAAATATAAAGATAAAGATATAGGTACAGCAACTATCTTTCAAGGAGACTTGCGTATCTCAACAAATGTTATGAGAATCGATGGTGCCAGGGCTATCGGAACTCGAGTTTCTGAAGATGTATATAATCAGGTAATAGAGAAGGGGCTTCCATGGATTGGTAGGGCATTTGTAGTAAATGCATGGTACATCACGGCTTATGAACCAATAAAAAATATTAAGGGGCAGGTTATTGGCATATTGTATGTTGGTATTCTCGAAGAGAAATTTACTGATATGAGAATTAATATAGTATCGACTTTTATAGGTGTTACAATACTTGGTATTGCAATCGCATTTGCTGTGACATTGCTTTTAGCAAATAGTATTGTCAAACCAGTTAGCCGATTAACTACTGCTTCGAGGCATATTGCTGACGGCGATTTTTCATATAAGGTGGATATAAAATCGAATGACGAGATTGGGGAGCTTGGTAACATCTTCAATTTTATGGTGAGATCAATAAGGGAACGGGATACAAAGATCAAAGAATTCGCTCAAGCCAAGATGGCTGAGGCAGAGAGGCTTGCAATGATTGGACAGCTTGCTGCCGGTGTTGCCCATGAAATAAATAATCCATTAACTGGTATTATTCTCTATTGTGATATAGTCCTTAAAAGTATGCCTGAAGATGATGTGAAAAGGAAAAATCTTGAAAAGATAAATCATGAGGCTATGAGATGTAAGAGTATAGTTAAGGGACTATTAGACTTTGCCCGTCACAAAAAACCTGAGACTAAAGAGGATTCAGTTAATCAAACCCTTGAAACAACATTATCCCTTGTAAAAAATCAGCCTCTATTCCATAATATAAATCTTAAAAATGATTTAGACCAATCTTTGCCGCTAATTAAGATCGATGCAGGTCAAATCCAGCAGGTCTTTATGAATATTATTATGAATGCTGTTGAGGCGATGGATGGCAAGGGTGATCTATCAATTAAATCGCAACTTAGCGAAGATGAAAAATATATTGAAATTTCATTTACTGACACAGGTCCCGGAATTAAATCTGAGCATCTCAAAAGAATCTTTGAACCATTTTTCACTACTAAAGATGCTTCACATGGAGGCGTGGGGATCGGTCTTGCAATCAGTTATCGTATTGTTAGAAATCATAATGGTAGAGTTGATGTTACAAGTGAGATGCGTAAAGGAACAACTTTTACAATAAAATTACCAGTATCTTAGACAGCGCAAAAAAACAAACACATATCAGATTTTTTTGTAGTTGCCCGATTTATCGGTATAAACATGTCGTTGTAGTTGCCCGATTTATCGGGCATTGTTTGATAAATCAAACAACTACAATAGTAATATTAGTGCTACTCCAACAACTGTAACAATCGTCCCCAGTATTGCACCAAGACTTATTTTTTCTTTAAATACCCAGTGAGAAAGAGGAATCAAGAATATTGGAGGTAGTGCCATTAAAGTTGAGGCAATACCAATATATGTATGTTGGACTGCAATCAGCGATAACCAGACACCTGAGAATGGTCCTAAAAAGGCACCGCCCAAAAGGGCTAGAGCTGTTTTTTTGTTTTTGATATCCTTAAATGATGAGAATATTTTGCCACGAAATAGAGGGAAGATCCAAATAACTATGGTTGCAACAAAAATCCTGATAATATTTCCAGAAAGTGCAGAGAAATTATTTTCTAAGCCTTTTTTAGATAAAACCAATCCCAGTGCCTGGCAAAAAGCACCACCTATACCACAGATAAGACCAGTAAAATATTGATTTTGTTGGTGTTCATTATTTTTACGCCCGAGTATTACCCAGCTAACTCCTGCGAGGGTGATAATGATAGCCAGGATATTAGTTAGATCTAAAATTTCATGCAAGAAAAGCCAGGCAATGATTGTTCCAAAGATTGGTGCTAAGGAGAGCATGAGCATACCGAGCCTCGGACCAATTAACACAAAGGATTTGAATAATAAGGTATCACCAATAGCAAAACCAATAATGCCTGATAATCCGAACCAGAATACATGAAACCCTGTGACATTATCAGGGAATATTTGACCGGACAAGATCAAATGAGCGAGCAATAATAGTATTAAACCGAGTATTAACCTCCAGCGATTTGTATTCATATGGCCTATGTTTCTTGAAGAAATCGTAAAAAATATAGACCCGAAAGACCAGGAAATTGCAGTACCTAAGGCAGCTAATTCACCTGTATAATTATGCAATTTATTCCTTTATTCAAAAACATCCTAATATTATAACTGCAATTCCCGCACAAATTACGCCAAATAACTGTACAAAATATCCATATTAATATCATGGCGAGTAATGCAAAATATATAGAAGGATTTAACATGTTATTTATTTTCCTGTAGTAGACCTGTATTACTCATCTTTGTCATTGCTTATTATATACTTTTAATGCGATTGGTCAATTGTATCTTTTGACGGATAAACGACTGATGCAATGTAGCATACGTTAGAAAGTATAATCTGGTATTCTGGTAATTACCAGAATACCAGAGTTGTGTAAATCAGTACGTAATGTACCTAAGATATTTATCAGAAGGCTATGAGGTTTTATTTTAATATTTTGTCATGTTAACATTTTACCATTCTAACATGTTAGAATGATCGAACGGTATCGATATATGCACAATTGCGCATATGTACATATGTGCATATATCGATATGCTTTTAGTTTATAATAGTAATATAAAGGATGTGATTTATGATTGCAGCGGGGCTATATCAGGTTTTTTAAAAATAATCTATTTTACTGGTAATTGATAAATGAGTATATTTGTCAGCGATTAGAGAATCGTCTTTGATAACCCCCTCAATTTGCATTATAGAATTTACTGAGTTTGGTTTGTATTTGTCCGGGAATATTACAACCTCTAAGGTTCCTGTTTCGTCATCTATTGTCAGGAATGACATTAGTTTGTTGTTTTTTGTTCGTATGGTTCTTTGGGCAATAGGTGTTCCAGTGATCGTCGTTTTTTTATTAACTACTAAGTCGGCAATCTTTATTTTACGTTCAGGGTAAAGGATTTCCATAATATGGCATTGTGGTAAGAAATTGATTGTGTTTAGTTGTTCTTGAAATTTTGTCTGCTGGTTGAAATCTTGAAGATACGGGATTTTTTCGGTCACGCCCCGCCCTTTTGCAAAAGGGCGGGATAAATTCTTCAATTTTGAATTGAGTAAAATAAAGTATAGCTCTGGCCAGGTGTGGTCGAATGTATCCAGGGCGCCTGATTTTATTAGAGATATACCTTCATCGATCGATGGCTGAACACGATAAAAAAAGTCCTGTCCATTTTTAAAAGGGCGGAATTTTAGAATACGGTTAATAGCTGGGAAAGAAAGGGTTTTTATTTCTGATAAACCAGTAATAAGGCAGGTTGTCGACTTCGCTCGAACAGTATTGTTTGTTTTGTTAATTACTGAAAAATTGATGTCGCTTTTATTTACATCGGGTGCGATAATTTTAATGCCCCATCTTCGTGCTTCATTTATATAGGCATAAGTAGGATAGTATCCACCTTTGTTATTGATAAGACGGCAAAAGAATTTTGAAGGATTGTAGAATTTCTGATATGCAGATAAATAGGCAAGGGTTGCATAGGTGATACTGTGTGCCTTATTAAATCCAAATGAGGAAAATGATTGTATGCGTTCCCATACATTTTCAATTTCTTTTTTATTATGTCCCATTTTTTTTGCTTTACTAAAAAATAGCTTTTCTAATTTCTTCATACGATTTGAACCCCGCCCGTCTAATGACGGGCGGAGGTCCTTGGTCATTGCCCGACGCAACATATCACCATCACTTAGAGAAAATTTAGCGAAGTCATGGGCGATCTGCAGGATCTGCTCTTGATAAATAGGGATTCCAAGGGTGTGTTTTAATGCATTTTTGAGTATGGGATGCGGGTATTCAATCTTCTCTTCATTCTTCAGGCGTTTCAAGAATTTTTCTTTCATACCGCCTTGAGCTGGTCCAGGTCGTATAATCGCAATAGCATTGGCAATATCCATTAGTGTTTTTGGTTTAATCCTTTTTAGAAATTGTCGTACCATAGGACTTTCAATTTGAAAACATCCCAGGGTTTTACCCTCGCTAATAAATTTGTAAATCTTTTGGTCTTTGAAATTTATTTTTTCTCTTGATAAATAAAGGCTGGGAAAACCACGGACACCAAGAATATCTATCTTTACCATACCGACCATTTCAATTCCATTTTTATCAAACTGAGTAATCTGTCCAGCAGGACTCGGATATAAAGGGACAAAATTACAGATTGGTTCTGGAGTTATGACAATGCCACTGGCATGGCAGGAAAAATAATGTGGGTAATTGTCAATTTGCTCAGATATATTATGTATGTTTTTAATAAGATTTTCTCCAGTATGATTTTTTATGTTTTTTAATTCCTGTGAAGAAATACCATAGGCGCGTGCTGTATTACGGAAACGCGCTCTTCTTTGAAATCGATTGATTGCTGAGATATGCGCAACATAGTCTTTACCAAACTTTTTAAATATTTCTTGAATCAGATTTTCGCGTTGATTGAATTCAACATCAAGATCAATATCTGGAGGTTCACTGCGTTGTGGGTTCAAAAACCGCTCAAATGGAAGATTATATTTTAATGGATTTGCAATTGAAAGGCCTAAAACATAGAGAATAAAAGATGATGCTGCAGAACCACGTACGTTCATTCCAATACCTTTTGATAGTGCGAATTCTTTTAAATGATAAACAAGGCAAAAATATGGTTCAAAGCCTGTGTTTTTGATAATCCTGCATTCATGCTGAATGCGTAATCTTTCAGGGCGTGTTAATTTTTTAATTTTTGGCTTAATGATTTCGTAAAGATTCTGTTTTGATTTTGGGAATATCCAACCTCTGTTTTCTGGAGCAAAATTACATATTTCAGAGAGCTTTTGATTGTTTATTATTGCCTGTGGATAATCAGTATAAATTTTATTAAATTCTTTATTAGTAAAAAGGTGGTTTGGTACTCCCTTTTTATATTCGTATTTGTGGTCTTTTATTGCATACATCAATTTACAGAGATTTTTTTCTCCTTTTGTTACATAGAATATTTCATTAGCAGCGACTGGCGGAAATTCTTTAGTTAATATAGAATGATGCGGGAGTAGGAGATAATACTTTTCAGTAAATGCCGGGCTAAGTTTTTTTAATAATTCTACTGAGCTTGACACCAGTACAAGACCAGCGGAGTGTTCTTTTATAAAATCAAGTTCAATATTTTTAAATGCGTTCGCTGTTAAAATATGGCATAGATTTACATAGCCCTGTCGATTTTTTGCGAATAAATAGAGAGTAGCACTAATCTCAAAGGGGTATAATTCTTTGTCATTGCGAGCCCGCAGGGCGTGGCAATCTCTTGAGATTGTGGGGGCGGTTTTGAAATTTTCTTGAGATTGCTTCGTCGCTTCGCTTCTCGCAATGACATGTGGCAAGTGAGAGCCTCGCAATGACAGGTGAGGAAGAGGAGGGGGAACGAGAGAAATTCTCGTTCCGATAATCGGTTTTATATTATAGTTTTTTGCATATTTAACAAATTCTGGGAGACCAAAAAATGTCTGGTCAATGATGCCACAGCTTTTCAAATTATATTTATTCAGGTATTTAAAAAGGGTTTTAAAATTCGAGCCGCCAAATCCATAATTACTATGATAAAGAAAAGGAGTATACGACATATTTGAAATCCCAAGCTCCAAGTACCAAAATTCAAATAATATCTAAATTCCAATATTTAAACATTTTTGTTTAGAATTTGATTATTAAGATTTGTTTGGAATTTGGATTTTGTGTTTTGGAATTTATGCATAATGCTTGTGCTTGCTGGGTAGAGAGAATTAAAACCAAATTTGTCTCTCACTCTATCCAGGGCATAATTTAGTCGATTAAGACGTTCTTCTTTTACTCTGAACATAGAAGGTTGTAACCCATCGTACTGGAATTCTGAAAGGGCAATGCCTATAAGTCTTACTCGTTTCTTTTCTTGTAAGAGGTTTTCTAAAATCCGCGCGCCATACTCAAAGATCATTTGCTGGGCATTGTTAGAGGGCATCCGGATTCTTTTTGATATGGTTTTAAAATCAGAAAACCTTATCTTTACTGTTAATGTTCTGGCACAAATTCTTTTTTCTCTTAATGTAGTGCATCCGCGCTCAATGAGATAGAGAAAGAGCCCATAGATCAGTTCTTTGTTTATCGTATCCTCAGGCAATGTTGTTTCCCGGCTTATCGATTTCATACGGTCATAATTATTGAAATCACCGCCATAAATAAAGAATTTTATTATTTTAGCATAACTGCCGAGTGCAGTATTTAATACCCAATCTGGTGTTTTAAGAAGTTGGTCTATAGTATTGATATTAAGATTTTTTAATATATATATGTGTTTTGGACCAATGCCAGGCATAACACTAACCCTGAGCGGAGCGAGGAATTTTATTTCTTTTTCGGGCGGAATGATTAGAAGTCCATTGGGCTTTGATTGATCGCATGCAATCTTGGAAAATACTTTTGTTCTGGCAATACCAATGGATACTGGAATATTCAATTTTATTTTTACCTCAGTCTTCAATTTTTGGGCTAAAACAAGAGGTGGTCCAAAAAGCCTTCTGGTGCCTTTTATATTTACATATGCTTCATCTATTGATGCCATAATAATATCAGGGGAGAAGGAGCTCATAATTTCATAGAATCTTCTAGAATACCACCTATAATACCCGAAATTACCTCTTAGAAATACTGCCCCGGGGCATAAGCGGTATGCCTGGGCAGTGGGCATGCCTGAATTGATGCCGAATTTCCTCGCTTCATAGGATGCTGAGGCAACAACCCCGCGTTCCTTAGGCGATCCACCTACAATAACCGGTTTACCAATTAGATATGGATTTAATGCCTGTTCTACTGAGACGAAGAATGCATCTAAATCAGCACAGAGATACATATCTTTCAAATCCTAAATACGAATTTCGAAATTCGAAACAAATACAAAATCATAATGACCAAAACCGAGATTACCGTGGCAATCTCGTGATAGGATAGCTTCTCGTAATGAAACCCTTCCTTCGTCATTGCGAGCATAAGCGAAGCAATCTCGTTATTCCCATATATCATTTCAGAATGAAATTTCCATCGTAGACTTTATAGTCTTGGATAGTTTCAAGATGTATTGAGAGAACATCATCTGGGAGATTATCCATGGCAAAGAATTGAAGAGCTAATGTTTCCTTCCCATCTATCTTTAAGTTACCACTAAATTTACGAACTACGAATGCCAGTGTAAATATCTGAACTTCATCACCATTTGGATAAGCAAAGCTATACTTTGGCTGGGAGTATATGCCTATTGCTGTTGCCTTTAAGATATCGAGTCCTGTTTCCTCTTTAACCTCCCGTTTTAGGGCGTCAAGAGCAGATTCGTTTAATTCCACAGAACCAGCGGGCAATCCCCATTTTTTAAAATCTCCTCTTTGCTGCAATAGAATTTCTCCTTTTTCATTTAGGATGACAGCTCGTACTCCTGGGAGAATCAGTTTTTGATTTCCTACTTTTTCTCGTAGTTTCTTGATATATTCGTTCATCATAATTATCTCCTTCCTTCTGCTTACCTTAGTACTTACTAATCTAAACTTTCCTTATTACGCCGATTACTTTGCCGATTATTTCGAATTGTCCTTTGATAACAGAGTAAGCATTGTTCTCTGGTTTCAAAACAAATGAATTACCGATTTTTTTTAATCTTTTTACAGTTGTTTCATCTTCTAATAGTGCGACGATAATATCATTATTTAATGCCCCTTTGCCGGGTTTAACAACCACCATATCCCCATCATAGATATGGGCATTTATCATGCTATCCCCTTTAACCCTTAGAATAAAACAGCCGCGCCAATTCGATGGGTTAAAATATCCTTCGATTTCTTCAAAAGCGAGTTCTGGTAAACCGGCTGCAACCCTGCCCACAATTGGTATTTGTTTAGGTTTAATACGGATGCTTCTTGCCTGACATGCAATCTTATTTATTAGTCCATCTTTGGCAAGATTATCCAGATGTACTTTTACCGATTTGGTGCTTTTAAGCCCTACTTTTTTGGCAATCTCGCGGATCGAAGGTGAATATCCATAATCTTCCATAAAATCCTGAATTGCTTTCAGAATTCTTTGTCTTGTTTTTATAGTTTTCTTCAATATTACCTCCCCTTAATATAAAATACCTAAAAGTCCAAAATACCTAAATGCCTAAAATATTAAGGTTGCCTTTGCTGTATAAGTAAACATTTGTTTACAATATATTATAATGAAAATTTGGCAATTGTCAAGGGGGAGTTTTAAGACAAGGAGATAGGGAGATGGGGAGACAAGGAGACCAGGAGATGGGGAGACAAGGAGACCAGGGGATCAGGATATCAGGGAATCAGAGGATCAGGTATAGTGCGTAGAGCCTAAGGCGAAGTGAGTAGGGCGACTATATCAAATACCTAAACCCAGCTCGTTCATAACGGGCTTGGGTAAAAATCCAAAATGCCTAAATGCCTAAAGACAAACAAATACCTAAAAAAAGAAACATAGGGTTTGGGTATGCCGATTACTTTTCACTTTTAACTTTTCACTTTTAACTTGAATGTATTGACTGACATGGATAATTGGATATAGTTAAAAGAAATTTGGAAAATGAAAGGAGTTATTAATGATTAATATTATTCTTGCTTTGATTTTACTGCAGCCCATCGAAGTCAAGGAGTATAATTTAGCAAATGGTCTTAAAGTTCTCATTTATGAAGACCATTTTGCACCGGTTGTATCAACTCAGGTCCATTATAGAGTCGGTAGCTATAATGAATCATCAGGATTGACCGGTATTTCTCATCTATTAGAACATATGGCTTTCAAAGGAACCAAAAAACACAGCGCAAAGGAATATAATAGAATAATCGAGGAGGCAGGTGGTTCGGAGAATGCATTTACCTCTATCCACAGGACTGTGTTTTACGCACATTTACAAAGTGATCGATATGAGCTTGAATTAGAATTAGAGGCAGATAGGATGCAGAATCTCTTAATTCCTCTTGATGAATTTATTCCGGAAAAGGGTGTGGTTATGGAAGAACGCAGGCTTGGCGAAAATGATCCGCATCAAAACCTTTTTGAACATCTTGATTTGGTAAGTTTTTCATACCATCCCTATCGTAATCCAATAATCGGTTTCATGTCGGATATTGAAAGACTCACAAGAGATGATGTTTATAATTGGTATAAGAAATACTATAATCCTGCCAATGCGATTATTATCATAGCCGGAGATGTAAATATCGAAGAGGCATTAAAACTTGTTAAAAAATATTATGGCAAGATTAAAGGGAAAAAAGAAGAGGATATTTTATTTGAAGAACCTCCTCAAGAGGGTGAGAAGCGGTTTGAATTAAAAAAGGATATAAAAACTCCAGCACTGGCTATCCAGTATCATGCAGTTGGTTTGAATCATGAAGACATGTATGCCTTTGATGTCATTTCAATGATTTTATCGTTTGGGATGAGTTCAAGGTTCGAAAAAAATCTGGTTCGTGAAGCAGGGATAGCAACAACTATTAATACCTATTCTTCAACATTAAAACATGGTGGCAGTTTTTCAATCCTGGGTATTCCTCAGAAAGGTGTAGATATTCAGTCGTTGGAAAAAGAAATATATAATGAAATCGAGAAATTAAAAAATGAGCCAGTTACAGACGAAGAATTAAACAAGGCAAAAAATCAGGTTTTGGCGCAAACAATTTACAGACAGGACTCTGCCGCAGGAATTGGATTTGCACTCGGCTGGTGGGAAATTGAGGGTGGTGGATGGCAAAATATTAATCGTTATCCCGAGGAAGTCCAAAAGCTTACAAAAGAGGATATTCTGGAAGTGGCACAAAAATATTTCAGAAAAGATAATAGAACCGTGGGCTATCTTTTACCTAAGGAGGAGAAATGAGGAAAATCAGTTTGTTACTTCTCAGTATTGTATTTGCTTATGCAATTAATATCCAGCGTGATACTTTGTCTAATGGCTTGGTAATACTGACAGTTGAGGCGCACAAACTACCAATGATTGAAATGAGGGCAGTTACATATGCAGGAAGTGTTTTCGACCCTGCAGGTAAACAAGGAATAGCAAATGTAGTCAGCCAGATTCTTCTTAGAGGCACAAAAAGCCGAGCAAGCAACGAGATCGCCCAGGTAATTGAATCAGTTGGCGGTGAGTTTTTTCCATTTACAGATGAAGACCATGCCGGTATAAGTGGCAGGGTTTTGAGTAAAGATTTGTATCTTTTGATTGATCTTCTCAGTGATTGTATACAGAACCCGTTATTCGATTCCGTAGAACTCTTCCGGTTGAAAGGAGAGGTAATTTCACAAATAAAGGCAGAAGAGGACCGACCGTTTTCAATAAGTAAAAGAGAATTTCGCAGATTGGTTTTTTCTGATCACCCATTGGGTCATTTCCCTCAAGGGTTTGATTCTACGGTAGGGAATATATCTCTCAGTGATATTAAAGAATTCTATAATCAGTACTACCTGCCTAATAATACTTTTTTTGTATTTGTGGGAGATTTCCAGAAGGATTCCCTTATTTCTATATTGGATGAAAAATTTGGCAATTGGGAACGAAGAAAATTACAAAAGACTAAAATTGATGCGCTAAGTGAGACCAGTAAACCTTTAGGTAAGATTATCCATATGGACATCTCGCAGGCATATATTCTGCTGGGTAATCTTGGACCGAAGTATGGAGATATCGACTGGTATGAAACAAGAGTTATGAATTATATACTGGGTGGTGCAGGTTTGACTTCCAGAATATCAGAAATAATTAGGGAAGAGAGAGGGTTGGCATATATTGCTTACTCATATTTTCAGCGTTTTAAGACGGGTGGTTATTTTAATGCTCTGGTGCAGACCAGGAAAGAAATGGCGAATGAAGTTGTGCAGATATTGATAAGCGAAATGCAGAGGATTCAGGATACGATTGACGTAGTTGAACTGAGCAGGGCAAAGAAATTCTACACCGGTTATTTTCCTTTGACCCATGATACATATAGAGAAATGACAAGTATTGTATCACAAATTGAAAGTCAACAACTCGGGCTTGATTATCTTTCGCAATTTAAAAAATTGATTGAGGCTGTAAAACTGGATGAGCTAAAAGCTGCCGCCCAAAAATATTTGCATCCTGATCGGTTTTATCTATTGATTGTTGGTGATCTAAAACCTGAAGATATAAAGCTTGAGAGAATAGAGTGGATTGAATGAAAGCTGGTGCCGTTTCAAATAGTAGGGACACGCCATGGCGTGTCCCTACTATTTTGCAATTGACTTATGAATGAAGTTGTTTATAATAAATGTAAATGACCTGGATTGACATAGTACTTGTTATAATTCTTGTCGGCTTAGCGATTCATGGTATGATCATTGGTTTGGTCAGGGGCATTTTTGATATTATAGGTATTATTGCAGGGTATATTTTAGCAGTCAGTTATAGCGCAGCAATAGAGATTCCTCAAATTTTGGCATTTCTTTTGATTTTTATTATTGTTATCATTGTTGTTTCTATACTGGGTAGGATTATCTCAAAAATGATTCATGTTACTCCTGTTGGTTTTATAGACAGGATGCTTGGCGGAATATTGGGATTTTTAAAAGCTTTTGTTATCTGCTTTGTTTTTCTAATTGTGTTCCTTTTATTACAGAAATCGAATAAAGTTATCTATAAGTCGGAAATCGCTCCTCAAATTCTGAAAAGTGGGTTAACAATGAGTCGCGTGCTTCCTGAAAAATGGTATGATTGGGTTAACAAGGTTGTAACAGAAAAAGAATTGGTGCAAAATCATGAGGGCGTGTTGCCCAAATCGAATTCAGGCATGTGGAATTCTAAAATGTCATTACGAGGAGCGAGATTCCTCACGGCGTTCGGAACAGGCTGTGTAATCTCATGAAATATAATGAGATTGCGAACCCCGACCATTACAATTCTTAATGGTCGGGGTTCGCAATGACAAAAAGGGATTTGGGCAACACACCCATGAAGATTATCACTTTTCTCTCTGATTTTGGTGATACAGATTGGTTTGTTGCTGTAGTTAAAGGGGAAATATTAAAGATAAATAAAAAGGTTTTAATTGTAGATATAACACATAAGTTGGTTCCTTATAATATTCATTCTGCTGCTTTTGTATTAAGATCTGTGTATAGAAATTTTCCTGCAGGGACTATCCATCTTGTGGTTATTGACCCAGGGGTTGGTAGTGAAAGAAAACCGATTATTGTAGAGTCTGCGGGATATTATTTTGTTGGTCCTGATAATGGAGTATTTTCCTATATTTATAATAAAGATTCCAGAGCCTATAAGATTAATCAGAAAAAGAGATTGAGTTCTACATTTCATGCGCGGGATATTTTTGGTCCTGTTGCGGCACGATTGTCAAAGGGGTCAAGCCCGGAAGTCTTAGGAATTATGATAAAGGATTATGTAAAATTCGAATTCCCTAAGATTAAAAAAATAAAGAGGGGAATTCAAGGTGAAGTTATTTATATTGACCACTTTGGTAATCTTATTACTAACATTCCAAATGAAAATGAGACAACAGAATTCCGTATAAAGAACAAGAAAATCCCTGTAAAGAGATTCTACGGAGAAGGCAAGATGGGTAAAATTATTGCAGTTAAAGGAAGTTGTGGTTTTTATGAGATTGCAAGTAATAAAAGGAATGTCAAGAGGATTTCAGGTGCCAAAATCGGTATGAGAATCATAGCAAGATGTTCTTAGTAGAATAACTAAATTTACACAATTTGTTTCAAACTCTATTATAATCCAGCATTCTTTTTTATAACATTTTATATTGACTAAATAATTTATTCATATAGAATAGACAATGAACAAATTGGAAAGGATTTTAAAGAAGAGAATACTATTGCTTGATGGAGCAACAGGTACAAATCTTCTTGATAAAGGATTGGCACCAGGTGAATCTCCAAGTATATTGAATGTAAAAAATCCTCAGGCAGTATATGAGATTCACAGAGCATATGTAGATGCTGGTTCAGATGTAATACTCACCAATACGTTTACTGCTAATCCGTTAAATATATCCTCCCGTGAACTAAAGAAAGTAATTACAGAAGGTGTGAAAATAGCAAAACGCGCTGCAGCAAGCAAGGCAATCGTAATTGGTGACGTTGGTCCCCTAGGTGAGCTTATCAGACCCTATGGAGAAATGGGGTTTAATGAATCATACAAGATATATTGTAATATTTTTAAAATATTGTACAGTTCTGGTATAAAAACTTTTTTGATTGAGACATTTACATCGATAATTGAAGCAAAAGCTTCATTTCTTGCAGCAAAAAATTTTTCAAAAGAGATATTTATAAGTCTATCACTTCAGGAAAATGGCCGTACTATAATGGGTGAAATTCCAGAATCAATTGCAGTGGTGTTTGAGGCATTAGAAGCAAAGGGTGTGGGAATAAACTGTACAATACCAGAGGTTGCAATTGAAGCCATCACAAAGATGGCTAAGATAACTAATTTACCATTGATAATAAAACCAAACGCCGGTAAGATAAAGATAGCTGGGAATAAGATCTATCATACTCTTTCTGATTTTGAAATGGCAAAATATTTTAAAAAGTTTATCCAGGCAGGAGCAAATATTATCGGCGGTTGCTGCGGGACATCTCCTGCTTATATAAAGAACATTGCCAGGAATAAAAAGAATCCAAAGCAAAGGAAAGCAGTTAAAGAATTTATTCTTGCCTCGCCTGGTAAAATCCTAAAGGTTAATGATAAATCATTGATCATTGTTGGTGAACGATTAAATCCTTCTGGTCGTAAAAAAATAAAAAAGAGGCTGAAGCGCGGAGACTTTAAGGTCTATGCTGAGGAAGCGAAAATACAGGAACAAGCAGGCGCTGATGCACTTGATATTAATGCCTTTGTTGTTGAATTAGATGAGAGGGAAACTTTGGAAAATGCAGTATGGGAAGTTTTAAAGAATTCTCAAGCTCCATTATTTATAGATACACAAAATTTTGAAGCGGCACAAAGGGTTCTTTTATTCTACCCCGGAATTGGTGTATATAATTCAATCCCGGCACGAAAAAAAGAGTTGCTAATGTGGCTGCCAATGGTCAAAAAATTTGGATTTAAGGTTGTTATATCACTTATCGGTAAAAAAATACCGAGGAGTGTTGAAGAAAGGTTAGAAAATGTTAATCTTACATTGAAGATTGCTAAAAAGTTGGGTTTTCCTAAGCAGGATTTAATATTTGACCCACTCGTATTCTCTGTTGCTACTGAGCAGGAACAGATTAATTATACACTTGATACAGTAGTGCGGCTTCATAAGAGAGGATTAAAGACTATTTTGGGTATTTCTAATGTCTCATTTGGTTTACCGGATCGTTCTTTATTGAACGCTACATTGGCTACTGCAGCAGCAGAACGTGGCACGACATTTTTTATTTTAAATCCGTTAGATGAGGTTGTAATGAATTCGGTTTATGCCGCAAAGGTATTATTCAAGGGAGATATATCATCCCTGCACACGCGAGCACGGGTCACTTTTGAAAGAAAAAGTAAAAATTTGAAGGAGGCAATAATCTATGGTGATGATAAATTGAGTGCAGAGTTAGCCAAAAAATTACTCGATTCTGGAACACCTGCACAAGAATTAATTGATAAATATATTTCCCAAGCTTTGAGCAGGGTTGGTGATTATTATGAGAACGGACAGTTCTTTATTCCTGATTTATTAAAATCAGCAGAGGCATCGCAGTGTGTTCTTACGCTCGTTAAAAAATATCTACCTAAAGGCAAAAAGAAAGGGAAGATTGTACTTGCTACTGTTAAGGGGGATATTCACGATATTGGTAAAAACATCGCAGGTATGATATTTGAATCAACAGGTTATGAAGTTATAGATCTGGGAAAGGATGTGTCTTGTAAGAAGATTATTCAGGCAATTAAAAAACATAAGCCAGACGCCATTGGTTTGAGTGCTTTGTTGACCACGACTATGTCTGAGATGGAGAATGTTATCAGCGAGTTAAGAAGAGAGAAATTAGATGTAAAGGTAATTATTGGTGGTCCAAATGTAAATATGGATTACGCAAAAAAAATTGGTGCATTTGGTGCAGCAAGGAATGTAATAGAAGGGTTGAGGATTTTAAAAACCATAAAATGAGGTTGTATATTGTAGGGCAAGGCTTCAGCCTTGCAGGGGAGAATTACATGGTTTCGCAATGACGATCAAAGTGAATAATGTAGGTTAAAAGAAAAAATGTTACGAGAGAAACTAAATAATCATAAAATCATTACACTCGAGATTTTGCTGGCAACTACTCCGCATTTAGATAGTTTATTGAATGCTATCAATCCGCTAAAAGACTATATTGATGCAGTAAATATTCCATCAAATCCTCTGGGTAGGTTAAAACCCGATGCATTATGTTATGCCCATCTTATTCAGGAAAAAATGGGTATTGAAACAATACCACATTTTGTTGCGAGGCATTTTACATCACTTGGATTTGAAAGTCATTTACTTGGTGCAAAGGCATTAGGTATTGAAAATATACTATGTGTAACTGGAGATAGTCCGGTTGTTGGACGAAGCGCATTTGAGTTGAATTCTCCAAAGTTATTAGATATTGCAAATAATTTACGAAATGGTTTAACTTCGGCAAGAAAGGCAATAGCGCCAATCGACTTTTGTCTGTGTGCAAGTTTTAATCCTAATGTACCTAATGTTTATGGTGAATTTATTAAGACAAAAGAAAAATGTCGGTGTGGGGCAGAGGTCTTTTTTACTCAGCCGATATTTAGACCAGAAGTATTTCTTAATATTCTGAAAGAATTTCGCCAGATACATAAAGATGCTAAAGTAGTTGCTGGTCTTTCTTTTTTATATACAAAAAAGAGGGCATTTAGATTAATGAAATTTTTAGGTATACCCTATGAATACATAAACAATATTGAGGAAAAAGATGAAGCAGAGATTTTGTTAGAAACCGCAGAGAAGTTAACAGATTATGTAGATGGATTTTACATAATCCCCATTGCAAAGTATCCTAATGCGTTAGCTTTCATTAAAAGGATAAGAAAGATACTATAGTAATATCAAATTACAAAATTCAAATGTAAAATCAATCTCGTTTATCTATGATGGACGTGGATCAACGGCAACCTGTCTTAGAAGGGCAAAATTTGACATTTAGCATTTATAATTCATTTGTCATTTTGCCTTTGATATTTGGAATTAATCCCTTCCTATCGGGTTTCTGATTTTATGCTGTCTTTTTAATCACCCTTGTCTCCAAGTCTCCGTTTCTCCCAGTCTCCTTGTCTTATTTAATTATCCCTAGCCAGTCTCCCAGGAGAAATTGTAATCTGCCAATTAAAAGGCTGATACGCGACATTACAGTGTAGCCAAAAGATGCACCAAAACCAAGCATGAGGAAGATTATACCAAGGTTTGCCGCAGGTTTCATTATTCCTTTTCTTTCTTTTGAGAAGAAGAAGTAGATAAGGACTGAGATTACGCCGATGAGCATGATTATTGCCCATAAACCTGTGTCCCATTTTGAGAAAGCCTCTCTCACCAATAGAGTACCCTGGGTCTGCTTGAGGATATCTCTCTGGAATATCGCGGGTATGATTGCTCCGGAACCCCAGCCAAGTAGAAAAGCAATTGGTAAGCGAACAAGATAGCCGATTTTGGGGATGAACCTGGCAAAATAACAGAGTCCAAAAAGGAGCGGGATAATGTAGACAAGATTACCTTGTATGAAAAGCGGTTCAAAGAGGTTAGGTAACATCTGGTTGTGCCAGGTAATGGCAATCAAATAACCAGCTGACATGCCAACAAACAGGTGTTCAGCAAACTGATAGATTATATTGTCGCGGAACAGAAAGGAAAATATGGCAAGGGTCAAAAGCGCTGATAACCAGATCCAAGGATCAGGTGTAATATTCATTTTTTCCTCCTCATGACGAAATACCCGATATTACCGATGATAATGAAGACCATGATAACAAGATGTCCAAGAGATTGAGCATCCATGCCTTGTACAGCAACACGTTTGCCCTTAGAATAGTCATGTTGGTGGACTAATATCTCGTATTCAGATGCACCTTTCATACCGGCGAGTAAACCTATAACCTGACCGGTTTCAACATACGGATACACATCAGCTGCAGATACAGCAGTAACTCCGATGCCAACCCTGGCACTGTATCTTGCCTGGGCATATAAAAGCCAGGCACGCCATCCAGGGTCACCGGCAGAGAGTGTGACAACAAGGCTTAGATTATTATAGTTCTGTAAATCAGCAGTGATTTCGATGGAATCCAAAGGTGTTGCATAATAGTCGACGGGAAACACGCTTTTGATATTATCACCCATGCCTAAGAGGATTGCGGTAACGCCAAACTTATACCCTAAAAAAGCAAAGTCTTTACCGTATTCTTTGTTAAACTCTTTGGGAATTACATCGAGCGCCATTTCTGCCAAGCCTGGTCCTTGCGGCCATAAAGCCATTACAATAACCTTGATATCACGCGCAAAACAGTGGCGCAGGATTGCGATGAGCATGGGGTATAGTTCAGGCATTGATTGAGGGTCAAAATCAACTGATATAAGAACAGGTTTTGATTGTGGACCCAGACTATCTATTGCGGCAAACAATTGTTTGCTCTTGGACATGACCTTAACTGGTAAACCGAACGGTATGAGCAAGGGGATCATAACAGCAAGGGCGATTACCACAAATATAACTTGTCTGGGTATTTTCGTGAGTGCTTT
>Ga0209986_10000831_pt1 | contig 30244 bp, 30 predicted proteins | sample BlataG_FD_183168 | JGI IMG/M metagenome (GOLD analysis project Ga0209986, IMG submission 183168) | Deep subsurface microbial communities from Black Sea to uncover new lineages of life (NeLLi) - Black_00105 metaG (SPAdes) (version 2) | ecosystem: Environmental > Aquatic > Marine > Oceanic >...
GCATGTCAGCGTTCTCATCGTGGCCCGCGCCGGCCTGGGCGTGGCCTTCGCCTTCCTGCTCGGGCTTTCGCTGGCCATCGTCAACGCCGTCTTTCCGCCGGGCCGCCGCGCCGGTGCCATCGCCGGCTACCTCGGGGCGGGCCATGCGCTGGCGGTGTTCCAGCCCGCATTGGGTGGTTGGCTGGCCGGCCACTTCGGCTGGCGGGCCTGCCTGCTGGTCACCCCGGCACTGGCCGTGCTGACCCTGGTCATCACGCTGCGCTATGTGCCGGAAACCGCGAGGGACCAACGCAAACTCGACATCCCCGGCATCCTGCTGGTCGCCGCGGCGATGATCACCGTGATCTACGGCCTGACCGAACTGCAGGGCGGGTTCAACGTCGGGGCGGTGGCGCTGATCGGGGTCGGGTTGGCACTGGGAGTGGCCTTCGTGCTGTGGGAGATGCGTACCGACGCCCCCGCCCTGGATATGCGGATCTTCCGGTCCGGGCGGTTCAACGCCGCGCTGACCGCCGGGGCCACCTTCAACTTCCTCGGCGGCGGCGGCACCATCCTGTTCGCCTACTACCTGGTGACCATCCGCGGGAAGTCACCGGAGGTGCTCGGCCTGCTGCTGATCCCGGCCATGCTGATCGCGTCGGCGGCGGCGGTCGCGGCCGGGCGGGCCGTCGCCCGCTTCGGCGAACGGGCGGTGCTGGTGGCCGGACTGGCGATCCTGCTCGTCAGCATGCTGATGCTGGTGGTCCTCGACGCCCAGACCCCGGTCGCGGTGCTCGGCATCGCGGTTGCGCTCAACGCGATCGGCGGAGCCGTGGTGCAGACCCCGCAGTCGACGATCATGATGTCCAGCGCCCCGCCGGAACTCGGCGGCGTGGTCTCGGCGGTCAAGCCGGCCGTCGGGCAGGCCGCCTACTCGCTGGGCCCGGCGTTGTTCGCCCTCGTCGGCACCACGCTGTTCCTGCAGGACGCCCGCCGCAAGCTCGAGGGTTCCGGTATCACCGAGGAACAGGCCCGCGAGGCACTGCGGGTGGCGCACGGCGGCGCGCCGAACCCGGCGGCCGGGGGTGAGCTTCTCGACCCCGAGCAGGCCCGATGGGTGATCTCGGAGAACACCGAGAGTTGGCTGGGCGCCATCCACGACCTGAGCCTCATCATGGCGGTGGTTCCGGCGGTGGCGATCGTCGCGGCCTGGGTGCTGCTGCGGCCGCAGAGGGACACTTCAGTGCCCGATACAGCTGGTCGGAGGTGAGAACATCCGGTTGATGTGTTCGGCCGCGTTCACCTGAGCCGCCCGGGTTAATGGGGACAGCATGTTGGGGGTCGGGCCGGGGACGACCGAGGTGACGCAGGTGGGGTTCTTGCCGGCGGTGACCACCGCTTGGGCCGGGGATCCCAGGGCGATCCCGCTGGCCATCAGGCCGGCGGTGATTACCGGTCCGGCCAGTGCGGTGATGATGCGGCGGGTGATGGTGTTCATGTCGGATCCTCTCGTCGGGGCCTGCTGTCGGGCCTGGTGTGTCGGTCGTCACATCAGCGTGCGGTGTGGCCCACCCCACATCCGTCCTCCGGGCGGACTGTTGTGCGGATGACTCCGCCGTCCACCGATTGGGGGAATTCGGTCGATCCGGACCATCCCGGGTGGCACCCTGTCCGGTATGGAGCAACCCCCGCAACCACGCTTCCTCGACGACCGGCTGGCCTACTGGGCGAAGGCCAAACCCGACGAGGTGGCGATCACCTTCCTGGACCGCACCTTCACCTGGGCGCAATTCAACGACCGGGTCCGCCGATTGGCCGGGGCGCTGGCCGAGCGCGGTGTCGGTCGCGGTGACGTGATCGGCTTCCTGGACAAGAACCACCCGGCCTGTATCGAGACCACCCTGGCCGCTGCCTCGCTGGGGGCCGCCACCGCGATCGTCAACTTCCGGCTGGCCGCCAGTGAGATGGATTACGTCCTCAACGACTCCGGCGCCAGGCTGTTGATCGTCGGCGCCGAACTCAAGGACGGTATCGACAAGATCCGCGACCAGCTGCCGGGCGTCGAGCACGTCATCGAGGTCACCCCGCAGGGCGGTGCCGGTGACGAGTACGAACAGATGCTGGCCGCCGCCACCCCGCGCGGGCGTGGCGAGGACGTCAGCCCCGACGACGTCTGCGTGATCATGTACTCCTCCGGCACCACCGGAAACCCCAAGGGGGTTCGGTTGAGCCAGGCCGCCCTGCTCGCCCACACCATGAACGCCGCGACCTTCGACTTCGAGCCGGACGACAAGGTGATGGTGTCGATGCCGCTGTTCCACGTCGGCGGAACGTCCTTCGCGCAGTTCCCCATCCACCACGGTGTGCCCAGCCTGATGACCCGTGAGGTGGACGGGGCCTCGATGGCCGGGGCGCTGCTGGCCGGTGCCACCCGCACCTTCCTGGTGCCCGCGGTGCTCGGCAAGGTGATGGAGATGGGCCCGGACGCCACCGCCCTGTTCAAGCGGTTGCGCACCTTCGTCTACGGCGCCTCCCCGATGCCGCCGGCGCTGCTGGCCAAGGCCCTGGAGGAATTCCCCGACACCGAATTCGTCCAGGTGTACGGACTGACCGAGGTGTGCGGCGCGGTCACCCAACTCTCCCCGGAGGCGCACCGCGACGCCGCCCACCCGGAGCGACTCACCAGCGCGGGCCAGCCGGCCGACGAGGTTGAGGTCAAGGTGGTCAACCCGGACACCCTTGAGGAGGTGCCGCTCGGCCAGCCCGGCGAATTGTGGTTCCGTACACCGCAGTTGATGCAGGGCTACCACAACAAGCCGGAGGCCACCGCCGAGGTGATCACCGCCGACGGCTGGTTCCGCACCGGCGATATCGGCCGGGTCGACGACGGCGGCTTCATCTTCGTCGAGGACCGGCTCAAGGACATGATCATCTCCGGCGGGGAGAACATCTACTCCGTCGAGGTCGAGCGGGCGCTCACCGACCACCCGGCGGTGCTCGACGCCGCCGTGTTCGGCATCCCCGACGACAAGTGGGGTGAGTCGGTCAAGGCCGTCGTCGAACTATCCGCCGGGCAGCAGACCTCAGCGGAGGAACTCGTTGCCTGGTGCCGGGAGAAACTGGCGCACTACAAATGCCCGCGCAGCGTCGAGATCATGGCGGAACTGCCGCGCAACCCCACCGGCAAGCTGCTCAAGAAGGATCTGCGTAAGCCGTACTGGGAGAACCGCGACCGCGCGATCTAGTCCTGATGCGTGTCGAGGATCTGCTGGAGCGTCTGCACGTCGTCGCTCTGCCGATGCGGGTGCGCTTCCGGGGGATCACCGTGCGTGAGGTCGCTCTCATCGACGGCCCGGCCGGCTGGGGTGAATTCGGTGCCTTCACCGAGTATGAGCCGGCCGAAGCCGCGCACTGGCTGGCCGCGGGCATCGAATCCGCCTACCGGCCAAGGCCGGCGGCGCTGCGCAGCAGCATCCCGGTCAACGCCACGGTGCCGGCCGTGGCACCCGGGCAGGTGCCCGGTGTGCTGGCCCGGTTCCCCGGTGCGAGCACGGCCAAGGTGAAGGTCGCCGAGCCCGGGCAGACCCTGGCCGAGGACGTCGCCCGGGTGAACGCGGTACGGGCGTCGGTGCCCCGGGTGCGGGTGGACGCCAACGGCGGCTGGAGCGTCGACGAGGCGGTGACCGCGGCCCGGGCGCTTACCGCCGACGGGCCGGTGGAATACCTGGAGCAGCCCTGTCGCACGGTGGCCGAACTGGCGCAGGTGCGGCGACTGGTGGACGTCCCGGTGGCCGCCGACGAGAGCATCCGCCGGGCCGCCGACCCACTGGCCGTGGTGCGGGCCGGGGCCGCCGATATCGCGGTGCTCAAGGTCGCCCCACTCGGCGGGATCACCGCACTGCTCGATATCGCCGCGGCGATCGACATCCCGGTGGTGATCTCCAGCGCGCTGGACTCCGCGGTCGGCATCGCCGCCGGCCTGGCCGCAGCGGCCGCGCTGCCCCACCTGGAGCATGCCTGCGGCCTGGGCACCGGCGGGCTGTTCGTCACCGATGTTGCCGACCTGACCCCGGTGGACGGCCACCTGCCGGTGGTCGACATCGTCCCCGACCCGGCCCGGCTGGCCGAGATGGCCGCCTCGCCGGCCCGGCGGGACTTCTGGATCGCCCGGGTGCGGGAGTGCTTCCCGCTTCTCTGACACACTGGTGGTCATGGCTGAGATCACCCTGGGCGGAAAGCCCGTACACACCGTCGGAGAACTGCCCGCAGTCGCCACCGCGGCCCCGTCGTTCTCCCTGACCGACCCCGACCTCGGGACCGTCACCAGCGACGAGTACCGCGGAAAGGTGCTGGTGCTCAACATCTTCCCCTCGGTCGACACCCCGGTATGCGCCAACAGCGTCCGGAAGTTCAACGAGCGGGCCGCCGAGGGCGGGGTGTCGGTGCTGTGCGTCTCCAAGGACCTGCCGTTCGCGCTGGCGAGGTTCTGCGGGGCGGAGGGTATCGAGAACGTGAAGTCGGCCTCGGCCTTCCGCAGCGGCTTCGGCGAGGATTACGGCCTTACGCTCGCCGACGGCCGGATGGCCGGACTGCTGGGGCGTGCGGTGGTGGTGGTCGGGGCCGACGGCGCCGTCACCTACACCGAACTGGTACCCGAGATCGCCGACGAGCCCGACTACGACGCCGCACTGGCCGCCGCCCGGGCCGCCGCAGGCTAGGCGGGTGACCACCCTCGCCTACAACGACAGCGGGGCCGGGGATCCGGTGCTGTTCATCGCGGGTACCGGCGGGGCGGGCCGCACCTGGCATATCCACCAGGTGCCGGCGTTCCTGGCGGCCGGCTATCGCTGCATCACCTTCGACAACCGCGGGATCGGCGAGACCGAGAACGCCGACGGGTTCTCCACCCGGCAGATGGTCGCCGACACCGTCGAACTGATCGAGAAGGCGGTCGGCGGTCCGGCCCGCATCGTGGCCATGTCGATGGGCGCGTTCATCGCCCAGGAACTGATGCTGTCCCGCCCGGACCTGGTCACCCAGGCGGTGCTGATGGGCACCCGCGGCCGGCTCGATGCCACCCGCAAGGCCTTCCGCGCCGCCGATCTGGCGCTGGCCGACTCCGGCGCCGAACTCCCGGCGGCGTATGCGGCCAAGGTCCGGGTGCTGGAGAACTTCTCGCCGCGGACCATCAACGACGAGAAGGCGATCGGGGAGTGGCTGGAGATGTTCACCGTCTTCCCGCTCAAGCGAACCCCGGGCTGGCGGGCCCAACTGACCGTGGTGCCGACGGAGAACCGGCTGCCCGCCTATCGGGCCGTCCCCACCGAGGCGCTGGTGATCGGCTTCGCCGATGATGTGATCACCCCGCCCGCACTGGGCCGGGAGGTGGGCGAGGCCCTGCCGAGAGGCCGTTACGTGCAGATCGCCAACGCGGGGCACCTCGGTTTCCTGGAGCGGCCGGATGCGGTGAACGCGACGATGCTGGACTTCTTCGCCGGACGGCTCATCTAGCCGGTGTGACACCCTGTAGGGGTGGCTAACCCCTCGACGGCTCAGGCGCGGGTCGTCGTCGACGAACTCGTTCGCGGCGGCGTTCGTGACGTGGTGCTCTGCCCCGGCAGCCGCAACGCCCCGCTGGCCTTCGCGCTGGCCGACGCCGACCGGGCCGGCCGGATTCGGCTGCACGTCCGCATCGACGAGCGCACCGCCGGTTTCCTGGCCGTCGGCTTGGCGGCCGGAAGCGGCCGGCCGGTGCCGATCGCGATGACCTCGGGCACCGCGGTGGCCAACCTGGGCCCGGCGGTGGTGGAAGCCAACTACGCCCGGATCCCGCTGATCGTGCTGTCCGCCAACCGGCCCTACGAGCTGCTCGGTACCGGCGCCAACCAGACGATGGAACAGCTGGGCTACTTCGGATCGCAGGTACGCGCCGCGGTCAGCCTGGGTCTTTCCGAGGGCGGACCCGACCGGCTCGAGGCGCTCAACGCCCAGTGGCGTTCGGCGACCTGCCGGGTGCTGGCCGCGGCCACCGGCGCCCGCACCGCCAACGCGGGCCCGGTGCAGTTCGATATTCCGCTGCGCGAACCGCTTGTACCGGAACCGGATTCGGACCCCGACGATTTCCCGGCCGGGCGGCCGGACGGCAGACCCTGGACCTACAGCCCGGTGGTGGCATTCGACCAGCCACTTGCCATCGACCTCACCGAGGACACCGTCGTCATCGCCGGCCACGGCGCCGGTGTGCATCCGAATCTGGCGCACCTGCCGACCGTCGCCGAGCCGACCGCACCGCACGCGGTGACCCCATTGCACCCGCTGGCGCTGTCGGCGCTGCGGCCCCGGCAGGTCATCATGGTCGGCCGGCCCACCCTGCACCGGCCGGTCTCGGCGCTGCTGGCCGATCCCGAGGTCCCGGTGTATGCGCTGACCACCGGCCCGCGCTGGCCGGACGTCTCGGGCAACTCGGCGGCCACCGGAACCCGTGCCGAAACCTTCGGCACCCCGGACCCGAACTGGCTGCGGCGCTGTGCGCAGGCCAACCGCGACACCCTGGCCGTGGTCCGTGAACAGTTGGCCGCCCACCCGCTGACCACCGGCCTGCACGTGGCTGCCGCGGTCGCCGCCGCCGTCCGCCCGGGTGACCAACTGGTGCTCGGCGCCTCCAACCCGGTCCGCGACGCCGCCCTGGTCGGCCTGGACACCGACGGCATCCTGGTGCGGTCCAACCGCGGGGTGGCCGGTATCGACGGGACGGTGTCGACGGCGATCGGCGCCGCCCTGGGGCATGACCGCAGCCGCCCGTCCGGCGACACCGGGCAGCGTAGGACCATTGCGCTGCTCGGCGACCTGACGTTCGTGCACGACGCCTCCGGTCTGCTGATCGGGCCCACCGAACCGACGCCGCGCGATCTCACCATCGTGGTGTCCAACGACAACGGCGGCGGCATCTTCGAACTGCTCGAACAGGGCGATCCACGGTTCGCCGACGTGGCATCCCGGATCTTCGGCACCCCGCACGATGTCGACGTCGGCGCGCTGTGCCGGGCCTACCACGTCGACTCCCGCCAGATCGAGGTCGATCAACTGGGCCCGAGCCTGGCTGAACCCCACGAGGGGATGCGGGTGCTGGAGGTCAAGGCCGACCGCTCGTCGCTGCGGCAGTTACATGCCGACATCCGGGCGGCCGTGCAAACGGCACTATGAAGTTGGTCACTGCGCTTCCACCCCTGCGGGCGGTGATCCGGTCGGCTCTGCCCATTCGCGATCCCGGTGTGACGGACACCATTGAACGGAAACTGTTGCGTTGGGCCAAGATCACCGTCTGGATCGTCATCGCAGTGGTGACTCTGCAGTCGATTCTGTTGGTCGCCGGGGCCTGGCGCAACGACCGTCAGATCGAGGGGAACCGAGGGGTGGCCGAGGCCGAGGTGCTCTCCGCGGGGCCGCGCCGTTCGACCATCGAGTTCGTCACACCCGACCGGGTCACCTACCGCCCGGAACTCGGCGTGCTGTACCCGTCGGAGTTGGCGACCGGTATGCGAATCTACGTCGAATACGACCGCAGCGACCCGAATCTTGTTCGCGTGCAAAATCGTAACGCGAGCCTGGCGATCGTCCCGGCCGGCTCTGTTGCCGTGGTGGGGTGGCTTATCGGCGTCGCGGTGCTCACCGTCCTGGTGCGGCGCGAGCAAATGCTGCCCGCCGAGATACCTGCTTGAAACACAGAATTCACCAGTGATTTCGCGAACTGGACTTTCCCGCCGACGTTAGCCGTGGGCACAATATGGGTATTGGTTCGGGGAACAAAAAGACAATCGGCTCAAGTGCTTTCGCACCTAGGCATGACAGACGGAGGAGGGCCTGCTCTGATGGGTGACGCTGTATTCCACCAGGACCTGCACCGATTCGCCGTTGAACTGCGGCAACTGGCCTACACCATGCCGGCCGGTCATGAGGACCGGTTGATCCACCTCGCCGAACGGATGGCCGCGCACTCCCGGCAGCATCTGGAACGCGGGTCGCTCGGCGCTTGATAGCGTCAGGCGGGTGAGCCGCGCATCGCTGGACAAAGACCCCCGTGATGTGGCGTCGATGTTCGACGGCGTGGCCCGGCGCTACGACATCACCAACACCGTGCTCTCGGGTGGCCAGGACCGGTACTGGCGTCGGGCCACCCGTGCGGCACTGGACGTCAAACCCGGCGATGCGGTACTGGACCTGGCCGCCGGAACCGCGGTCTCGACGGTCGAACTGGCCAAGTCCGGAGCCTGGTGTGTGGCTGCGGACTTCTCGGTGGGCATGTTGCGGGCCGGTGCCGGGCGACCGGTACCCAAGGTCGGCGCCGATGCCACCCGACTGCCGTTCGGCGATGACAGCTTCGATGCGGTGACCATCAGCTTCGGTCTGCGCAACGTCGTCGACACGGCCGCCGGCCTGCGCGAAATGGCGCGGGTCACCCGGCCCGGCGGGCGGCTGGTGGTGTGCGAGTTCTCCACGCCGACGGTGCCGGTGTTCGCCGGCGTCTACAAGGAGTACCTGATGCGGGCGCTGCCCCGGGTGGCCCAGGCGGTGTCCAGCAACCCGGAGGCCTACGTCTACCTGGCCGAGTCCATCCGGGCCTGGCCGGACCAGCCGGCCCTGGCTCGCCGGATCGAGCAGGCCGGCTGGAGCGGGGTGCGCTGGCGCAATCTCACCGGCGGCATCGTCGCGGTGCACGTGGCCGTCAAGCCCTGAGAAGGCGCGAAAACCGGCGCTGGCCACGGTGCGCTGGCCGCGGAAAACCGCGCCGACGTGGCGTCAGCTGAAGGGTTTGCGGCGGTCCGCCAGCCGTGACCCGGCCCCGGCCAGCCGCCACATCCGCGCCACCAGGTCGGTGTCGGCATCGGTCACCAGATTTCCCATCACCCGCACGGCGAGGTCCATGATCCGGGCGGACCTCATCGCCAGCGGCCCGGTCGTCGGCAGGAACCGCGGCATGGTCAGCAGCAGGCCCAGTCGGCGGGCCACCGAGAAGCCGCGGCCGTAGTGCGACTGAAGCAGCGCCGGCCACGCGGCGGGCAGATCCCCGGTGCCCAGCATCTCCGCCGCCAGCCGCCCGGTCTCCAGGCCGTAGTCGATACCCTCGCCGTTGAGTGGGTTCACGCAGGCCGCGGCGTCGCCGACCAGCATCCAGTTCGGCCCGGCCACCCCGGATACCGCGCCGCCCATCGGCAGCAGCGCCGAGGACACCGCCCGCGGCGGCCCGTCGAAGCCCCACTGCTGACTTTTCAGTGACGCGTAGTGCGTGAGAAGGGGGCGCAGTGCCACCTCGGCGGGGCGTCTGGCGGTGGCCAGCGCCCCCACGCCGAGGTTCACCTCGCCGTTGCCCAGCGGGAAGATCCAGCCGTAGCCCGGCAGTACCTTGCCTTCGGTGGATCGTAACTCCAGGTCCGAGGAGATCCACGGTTCGTCGGCCCGCGGTGAACGCAGGTACGCCCGGGCGGCCACCCCGTAGACGGTCTGCTGATGCCACTGCCGGCCGAGCACCCGGCCCAGCGTCGAGCGTGCCCCGTCGGCGACGATGAGATGCCGGCAGGACACCCGCCGGCCGTCGGCCAGAACTACCTCGGCAACCCGGCCGGCGGAATCCCGGGAGACGTCAACGGCTTTGCAGCCCAACAGCATCGAGGCACCGGACTCCTCGGCGGTCTTGCGAACCCGGTCGTCCAACTCGGTGCGCGGCACCGCTGAACTCCATTTCGGAAAGGATTGCCCCGGCCACCGCACCTGCACCGAGGACCCGAACCCGGCCATCCGCAGACCGTGGTGGCGGACCCGGCCGTCGAGCCAATCGGCCAGTCCGAGTTGGTGTAGCTCCTCGACCGCCCGCGGGGTCAGGCCGTCCCCACAGGCCTTGTCGCGCGGGAATTCGGCGGCGTCGACCACCACTACCTCGCGCCCGGTGCGGGCCGCCCAAGCGGCGGCCGCCGAGCCCGCCGGCCCGGCTCCTACGACGATGACCTCAGCTGACAACGATTGCACGCCTCCCAGTATGTTGGCAGGGTGAATACACCGGCGAGTGTGGTGGCGGGAGTGGACTTCGGCGACCCGAATTTCGCCCAGCGCGTCCGCGACGGTGTCGGCCGCGTCGAGGAGTGCATCTCCTCGGAACTGCGGGGCGCCGACGACCTGATGACCGAGGCCGTTCTGCACCTGTTCGAGGCGGGAGGCAAACGGTTCCGCCCGCTGTTCACCGTGCTGTCCGCCCACGTCGGCCCCGACCCGGACAATTGGGAGGTGACCGTCGCCGGCGCGGTGATCGAGCTGGTGCACCTGGCCACGCTGTACCACGACGATGTGATGGATGAGGCCCAGATGCGCCGCGGCGCCCCATCGGCGAACGCCCGCTGGGGCAACAACATCGCGATCCTGGCCGGGGACTATCTGTTCGCCACCGCCTCGCGGCTGGTCTCGCGGCTGGGCCCGGACGCCGTCCGGATCGTGGCCGAGACGTTCGCCCAGTTGGTCACCGGCCAGATGCGCGAGACCAAGGGCACCCCCGACTCCCATGACGCCGTCTCGCACTACCTGAAGGTGGTGTCGGAGAAGACGGCCTGTCTGATCGCCGCGGCGGGCCGGTTCGGCGGCACCTACTCGGGGGCCACCGATGACCAGACCGAGCGGCTGGGCCGAATCGGCGGGATCGTCGGCACCGTCTTCCAGATCTCCGACGACATCATCGATATCGCGAGCGATCCCGACGAGTCGGGAAAACTGCCCGGCACCGACCTGCGCGAAGGCGTGCACACCCTGCCGGTGCTGTACGCGCTGCGGGAGACCGGTCCGGACGCCGACCGGCTGCGCGAACTGCTCACCGGCCCGGTGACCGACGATGCCGACGTGGCCGAGGCGCTGGCGCTGCTACGCGCCTCCGGCGGGATCGCGGCAGCCAAGGACACCGTGGCGCAATACGCCGCGCAGGCCCGCGCCGAATTGTCCGGGCTGCCCGATGTGCCGGGTACCCGGGCATTGGCTTCGCTGGTGGACTACACGGTTAACCGGCACGGCTAATCCGATCCGGAACTCCTACGCGCCGCTCAGGCGTTACTCTGCCGGAGAACCGTCCACAGGAGGACCTTGATGACCTGGCATCCCACCGCCAACCGGATGAAGACATTCGTGCTGCTCGTCGGCATGTCGGCGCTGATCGTGTTCATCGGCGGACTGTTCCAGAACCGCTCGGTGCTGTGGTTGTCGGTCCTGATGGCGGTCGGAATGAACATCTACGTCTACTTCAACAGCGACAAACTGGCGCTGAAGGCGATGAAGGCCCAGCCGATCACCGAGGTGCAGGCCCCGGAGATCCACCGGATCGTGCGGGAACTCGCGACGACGGCGCACCAGCCGATGCCGCGGCTCTACATCAGCGACACGGCCAACCCCAATGCGTTTGCCACCGGCCGAAATCCGCGGAACGCCGCGGTGTGCTGCACTACCGGGATCCTGAACATCCTCGATGAGCGGGAACTGCGCGCGGTGCTCGGCCATGAGCTGTCCCATGTCTACAACCGCGACATCCTGATCTCGTGCGTGGCGGGCGCGATGGCCTCGGTGGTCACCGGTCTGGCCCAGATGGCGATGTTCACCGGTATGCGCGGCGGCCGCCAAGGCGGAGTGAATCCGCTTGCGATGCTGCTGGTTTCGATGCTGGCCCCAATGGCTGCGACGGTGATCAGGATGGCGGTGTCGCGGTCCCGCGAATACCAGGCCGATGAGTCCGGAGCCGAGTTGTCCGGTGATCCGCTGGCCCTGGCCTCGGCGTTGCGCAAGATCAGCGGCGGTGTGGAGCAGGCCCCGCTGCCGCCGTCGCCGAAGATCGCCGACCAGGCGCACCTGATGATCGCCAGCCCGTTCCGTTCCGGGGAGCGGATGGGCAAGCTGTTCTCGACGCATCCGCCGATTGAGGACCGGATCGCCCGGTTGGAGAAGATGGCCGGGCGCTAGGCCCGGCCGGGTTCTACGACGTTCTACGACGCCGGCTTGTCGGACGCCGGCTTCTCCGACGCGCCGGCGCCGATGGCCTTGCCCACCTTGTCGACGGCGTCGTTGACCGCCTCGGCGACTGAGTCCAGGGCGTCCCTGACCGAGTCGATGCCGGACAGGTCGGGCTTGGGCCGAGTGCTCCCGGTGGATGGCGTCGTTCCGCTGCCCCGGCCGGGGGTGAAGTCCATCGGGGGCCGAGTCACATTGACTCTCGGTCCGGATCGCGCCTCGCTCGGGTCGACAATCACCGGGGTCGGCGCCGGCGGGCCGGGGTTGACGGCGGGGGCCGCCGTCTCGACCGCGGGTGGCGGCAGCACCGGGGCGGCGCTGGGAACGGGGGCAGGCGCGGCCGCAGCCGCCATCGGCGAGGGCACCGGTGCCTGCGGCGACGGCAGGAATGCCTGAACGTGGCTGCGGAGACTTTCAGCCACGGTCTGGTAGGCGACGACGGTCATATCGTTGACCTTCTGGACCAGAGCGATGACGCCGTCGGGGTACGTCACCGTCGTCACCCTGGTAGTCGGGTCGAAATCGCAACTCACCGAGCCGGAGCAGTCCACCCGGCCCTGAGGGTCGATGATGGGCTTGGAGAGCTGTTCCAACGACTGTTTGGTGGTCAGGGCGCCGGGTGCTTCGACGGCCGGGAAGACGTTCAGCGCGGAGGTGTCCGGGATGGTGCCGGCCTCGAAGGCCATCCGGTACGGCGAATCGGGAGCGGCCGTGACGTCTTTGATCGGCGTCTGCAGCAGGGCCGCCAGTTCGTGGGCGTCATTGGGGCCGTCGCCGATGGCCAGCACGTCGGTGGTGGAGCTGCTGAACAGGTTCAGTGGCCCGCCGAGGCTGGCATGGACGAAACCATCGTGGGTTTGAGCGGTCGTGGCCAGGGCCAGGAAGCCTGTGGACACACCGACGGCCGCCGCGCCTGCGCGCACTGCGTGCCCGATGCGCCGGTTCACCACGGTCGCCGCCCTTCCTTTTTCTCAGCCTGCGCCAAGTTAAGCCTAAGTTTAGGCCATCCGGGTGAGTTTGAAAGCTACTGGCTGCCGTCAATTCACGTTCGGTACGGTTATGTGATGTTACTCAGGTTTCTGGTCACTACCGCTGTGGCTGTAGGTGCCGGTGTGGCGGGTTCAGCAACATCCTGGGCTGATCCTGATGCCCCCCCACCTCCGCCGATTCCCAACGTCAACGCCTACACCCCGCTGAACCCCGCGGACTATGCGGCCAACGGTGGCAAGTGGTACGCCTTCGCCGGGCCGCCTGGAGTGGTGTGCATTCTGGACAACCTCAACGGCGACTACGGCTGCTCCGGACCGCTGCCCGGAGCGCCGGCCGGGGTGAACCTGGTCAGCGGGGGACCGGTGGGTGCGCCGACGTTCTCCACCACCGATCGGCCGATCTTCGCCGCGGCCGGCGAGGTCAAGGCGATGCCGCCGAACACCCGGCTGAGTTTCCGTCAGGTCAGTTGCGGAGTGGACGACATCGGTACGGTGGCGTGTTTCAACAGTCGCGATCAGGTCGGGTTCGTGGTCGGGCCGAACGGCAGCTACATCAACGCCATCAGTCCGTTGCTGGACCGCCCGGAAGGCACCGCGGTGCTTCCGGGGCTGCCGCCGGTGATGCCCGCGATGCCGGCCGGACCCGCTGCACCGCCGCCGGGCTGACCCCGCTCAGAAGCGGGTGCCGTCGACCTCGTGGCCGGGTTTCTCGGCCATCAGGCCGCGGTAGGCGTCCTCGACCGTCGCGCCGTGGTTGACCACCGCGTCGACCTCGCGGGCGATCGGCATGTGCAGGCCGTATTTCTCGGCGAACTCCATGATGACGCTGGCGGCCTTGACACCCTCGGCGACCTGGTTCATGCCGGCGATGATCTCCTGGATCGTCTTGCCCGAACCCAGTTCCTCGCCGACGTGGCGATTGCGGCTGCGCTTGGAGGTGCAGGTGACGATCAGGTCGCCCATACCGGCCAGGCCGGAGAAGGTGTCGCGTTGGCCGCCGATGGCCTCGCCGAGTTTGGACATCTCGCGGACCGCGCGGGTCATCACCATGGCGCGGGTGTTCTCGCCGATGCCCATCGCGTAGCCCATTCCGGTGGCGATGGCGTAGACGTTCTTCAGCGCCCCGGCGATCTCGACACCGGCGACGTCGTCGGTGGTGTAAGTGCGAAACCGCTTGGTGCGGAACATACTGGCCAGGTTTCCGGCCAGGTTGCGGTCCGGCATGGCCAGCACGGCGGCGGCGGCGTAGCCCTCGGCCACCTCCTTGGCGATGTTCGGGCCGGCCAGGATGCCTGCCGGGTGGCCCGGCAGCACCTCTTCGACGATCTGGCTCATCCGCATATTCGTGCCCTGCTCAAGGCCTTTGACCAGGCTGACCACCGGCACCCACGGGCGCAGTTCCTTGGCCAGTTCGGTCAGCACGCTGCGGAACCCGTGCGAGGGAACTCCCATCACGATGACGTCGGCGCAGTGCGCGGCCTCGTTGAAATCGTTGGTGGCGCGCAGACTTTCGGGCAGTGCCACCTCTTCGCCGAGGTACTCGCTGTTGCGGTGGTTGGTGTTGATGTCCTCGGCGGTGCCGGCTGAGCGCACCCACTGCAGCGTCGGCCCGCGCCGGGCGCAGATGGACGCGACGGTGGTCCCCCAGGAGCCTCCGCCGAGCACGACGACCTTCGGTTGGCGGCGTTCAGATGTCATGCCGACAAACGTAGTGCCGACGGTGCGCGTTTACCGGAGGTTTCGCGCCGCGACATGCGGCGGTGTCGGGATCCGGGCTAGCCCACGAGTTCGGCGGGTTTGCGCACCCGGCCGAACACCATGTCTTCGTCGATCTTGTCGACGAACCGGTAGTCGATGGCGTCGGCCAGGAAGTCCTGGCGCACCACCCACGGCCGCCTGGTGCCCGATTTCGGTAGCGCGTGGGCGTTGCGCTGGACATAGCCGGACTGCAGGTCCCAGGTCGGCTTTTCCGACATCGGCCCGGCCGGCGGGTGCGGGTAGGCGTGGGTGTAGCCGTGGGCCTTCATGTAGTCGAGCAGTTTGGCCGTCGCGCGGGCGGTGATGTCGGCGCGCAGGGTCCAGGAGGCGTTGGTGTAGCCGATGCACCAGATCAGGTTCGGCACGTCCTCGAGCATGTGGGCCTTGTAGGAGAACCGGTCCTGGGGTTTGACCTCGGCGCCGTCGACGCTGATCCGGACCCCGCCGAGGGCCAGCAGGTTCAGGCCGGTGGCCTTGACGATGATGTCGGCGTCGAGGTGCCGCCCGGATTTCAGCGCGATACCGGTCTCGTCGAGGTGGTCGATCTGGTCGGTGACCACCTCGAGGCGGCCCTGGGAGATCTCGGTGAACACATCGCCGTCGGCCACCAGGCACAGCCGCTGGTCCCACGGGTTGTAGCGCGGTTTGAAGTCCCGGTCGACCGGATAGCCGGCGGGCAGTTGTTTGGTGTTCTGCCAGCGCACTATCTTCTTCATCCCGCCCGGCAGGCCGCGGGCGAACACCCAGGTGATCTTCTCGAACGCCAGCGCCACGGTACGCACGATCGTGTAGGACACCTTGTTGGGCAACAGCTTTCGGACGGGCTGCAGCCAACGGTTGACCCGCGGCATGGAGAGCAGGTAGCCCGGGGAGCGCTGCAGCATGGTGACGTGGGCGGCCTTGCGGGCCAGGGCGGGCACCAGTGAGACGGCGGTGGCGCCGGAGCCGATGACCACCACGTTCTTACCGGTGTAGTCCAGGTCCTCGGGCCAGTGCTGGGGGTGCACCACCTGACCGATGAACGTGTCCAGGCCGGGGAAGTCCGGGTTGTAGGGCTCGTCGTAGTTGTAGTAGCCCGAGCCGAAGAACACGAAGCGGCCACGATAGGACATGGGCACCCCGTTCTCCTCGGCATGGACCGTCCAGGTGTCGGTGGCCGAGTCCCAGTCGGTGGAGACGACGGTGGTGTGGAAGCGGATGTGGCCGAAGATGCCGTGCTTTTTCGCGGTGTCTTCCATGTAGTCGCGGATGACGTCGCCGTCGGCCACGTACTCCCTGCCGGTCCACGGCTCCCACGGCCAGCTCAGGGTGAAGATCGAGGAGTCCGACCGCACACCCGGATAGCGGAACAGGTCCCAGGTGCCGCCGACCCGGTCGCGGCGTTCGAGGATGACGTAGCGGGTGGACGGATCGGACTCGGCCAGCCGGTAGGCCGCGCCGATCCCGGAGATACCGGCACCGATGATGATGACGTCATAGTCGCCGCCATCGGTCTCGGCGGGGCGGGCGTCTTCGGCAGGGGTGACGGTCATCGCGGTCCTCGCTGAGTGCATCTGTTAAATAGCCGGGGGTGACATAAGCCACTGTAGGCAGTCCACCGGTTGGTCGGCCAGCGGCCTTTGGTCCCTACCGGTAGTTGACGAACTGCAGCGCGACCTCGAGGTCGGCGCCCTTGAGCAAGGCGATGACCTGTTGGAGGTCGTCGCGTTTTTTGGAGCTGACCCGGATCTCCTCGCCCTGGATCTGGGCCTTGACGCCCTTGGGGCCCTCATCGCGGATCAGCTTGGTGATCTTCTTGGCGTGCTCGCTGCTGATGCCCTCTTTGATGGTCCCGCTGACCTTGTAGATCTTGCCGCTGGCCTGCGGTTCGCCGGCGTCGAAGGCCTTCATCGAGATATCGCGGCGGATGAGCTTCTCCTTGAAGACATCCACGGCGGCCTTGGCGCGCTCCTCGGTGGAGGAGACGATCTCGATGACCTCGTCGCCCTTCCAGGCGATGGTGGTGTCGGTGCCGCGGAAGTCGAAACGGGTGCTCAGTTCCTTGGCCGCCTGGTTCAACGCGTTGTCGGCCTCTTGGCGGTCGACCTTGCTGACGATGTCGAAGCTGGAATCAGCCACTGGGGTTGCCTCCCTCGTGATCGGCCGGTTTGTGTCCGGGGTACATCCTCGTTGTACCCTGCTAGACGCATCAAGCCGGGATACCCGGTTTGACCCAGGCAGGTTGCCCGAGCGGCCAATGGGAGCGGACTGTAAATCCGTCGGCGAAAGCCTACACAGGTTCGAATCCTGTACCTGCCACCAGTGTTACTGCAGCTCGGCAGGGGTTGGGGGTATCAGGCCACCTGCCCCCCGAGCACCCGGCGCAGCCCGGCGGCCGCTCGGTCGCCGATCCTGCCGAATACCAGCCGTAGGCCCAGATCGCCGATGCGCAGCGGGCCGTTCAGTCGGAGGTCGGCGTCGTAGGTGACGACCGATCCCTTGCCGTCGGGCTCGACGGTGATCCGGTCGATCGAGGTGAAGATGAGGCTGCGGGCCACCACAAGCAGGTTTCGCGGGGCGTCGTACTCCTCGGTCACGTACCGCAACGTGAGGTCCCAGACCGGACCGGCGACAGTGACGTCGAACACCGCGTCTGAGCTGCCGCCCGAGCCCTCCACCTGTTTGACGGCCTTCACGCCGGGATCCCACTCGGCGAAGTTGCGTAGATCGGCCATGTAGTCGAACGCTTTCCGCGGGGTCTTCGCGGTCCTCACCGTCGTCACGTAGCGCGCCATGTCCACTTCCTTTCCACCGAGTCCATTGTGCGCCAGCTTCTGCGGGCCTTTTGGAGGCGTTGGCCGCGCGGGGTCGTATCGTGGGGTCGCTCGGCTATTATCGAGCTGTCCACGGCAATAGCTGTGGGAAGTGAGCCCGAGACCCGGCCGGACGACCGTGGCGCTCGGGCTTCGCGCTTTCTCTGGACCGTTCTCACTGCGACAGCAGGCAAAATCAAGGACCGGCAATGTCCACCCTGCATGGCTCTTTATCGACTCGATCTCGGCGTCGACGTCGATGTTGAAGAACTCGAGCATGGGACGCGCAGATTCGAGCATGGCAATGATCGCTTCTGCGCTGGCTACAAGGCCGCAGCTGGCGGATTCGTGGCTGCCGTGTATCCAGCGTGTAGCACTTGTGCTAGATTGAGGTGTGGATTCCGTCGGGCTCCGAGAATTGCGTCAGAATGCTTCTGATCTTGTCCGCCGCGTCGAGCAGGGCGAGGAGATCACCATCACCGTGGCCGGACGGCCAGGTGCCCGACTCGTTCCCGCCGCCCCGCGGGCATGGCGGCAGTGGAGCGACATCGCGGAGTTGTTTAACGGGCCGGCCGATCCAGACTGGGCAGAAGACCGTAACGAGATCCGGCACGATGTCAGCGATCCGTGGGCACGCCGGTGAAGGCACTGCTCGACACCAGCGTGGTGATCGCTGCCGACATCGGGCCACTCCAGGGCGACCTTGCCATCAGCTGCGTTACGCTGGCAGAACTGAACTTCGGTGTCCTGGTGGCCAAAAACCAGCAAGCTCGTGCTGAACGGCTGCGCCGACTCCTAGCGCTCCAGCGCGCGTTTCACGCGTTGCCAATCGACGAGGCGGCGGCTGCCAGCTACGGCCAGATCGCCGCGGCGGTCGCGGAGTCAGGGCGCAATCCGCGCCCGAGGTCTATGGACCTGCTCATCGCAGCGACCGCCCACGCCCAGCAGGCCCGCGTGTACACCCGCAACGCCGACGACTTCCGCGGGCTCGACGGACTGGTCGAGATCGTCGCGGTTTGAGATCGGGCGCGCGAGGCGCGGGGCCCGGGATCTGCGCCGCCCCGCCGTTCCGACGGGGGACGTGTCGTTGGTCGAGCTTGTGACGGAAAAACCGCGGTGCGGCGGTACTTCCTGGCGAGAGATGAAGTTCTCGCCAACGGAGGAGTCGCTTCATGTGCCGGTCGAACAAGGACGGCGGGCGCCGCTGCCCTGGCTGCGGGGGCTTCAAGGCGGTCGCGAAAGCCAACGGCAACCGCCCGCTGGGTCGGCTGGCCCGCAAGATAGTGGTCGACCATCTCGCCGAGCAGGGGTTTCGTCCTGATCCGACACAATCAAGGATTCGACGTTGCTGGCGGCGGCGTCACCGATGAGCGCGGATAAACACGCTGTGCGGGCGAGCAATTGACTGCCGTGCCGACGGCCCGCGTCATAGACCGTCGCTCGAAGGTTGGCGGCGACGAGAGCCTTGGCGATGGTCTCCTTTGCGGCCATCGGCTCCATCTTTCATGTGGCGGCGATGTTGGCCCGGCGTGAGGCCCCTCACGACCCGATCGACCCCAGCCAATCCCGCCACTGCGGCGCAAGATCGGGCGTGCTCCGGAGCAGATCCAGATGCTGCCGGTCGCCGGTCTTACAGGCGAACGCCTGCACGATGGTCGCTGCCCCGGCCGGACGTTCGATGACCTCGATCGCCTCGCCCGCGCTGATGTGGCCCTCCTCGACGATGCTCAGGTAGGCGCCGGGCCGGCGGGCCGCGGTGAAGGCCTTGATCAGGCCGGGCCGTTCCCAGAAGGCGGCGAAGGTCCGGCACGGAATCCGGGGCACGCTCACCTGGAGGATGGCCGATCCGATGCGCCACCGCTCCCCGATGACGGCGTTGGTGACATCGAGGCCCTCGGTGGTGAGGTTCTCGCCGAACCGGCCGTTGCCGATCGGGATACCCAATTCCTGCTCCCACCACCGGGCGTCCTCGCGGGCGTAGGCGTAGACCGCCTGCCACGGTCCGCCGTGGTGCACCCGGTTGATCACCGAGTCGCCCTGCACCGCATGGTCGGCGAGCAGACGCGGTCCGGCAACCGGGCGCTTGTCGATCCCGCTGCGGCGCATGCTGCCGGTCCACTTCTCGCCGCGGTGCAGGTCTGCGGTCACATTCACCGACAGCAGTCGGGCAACCGGGTCCGGAACTGGGGTGTGCACACGCCCCATCATGCGCCTGATCGGCCATCCTCACCCGGGGCCGGGTATCTGTGTTTGGATCATCGTCGTGGAACGCCTCTTCAACACTGTCCTGGCCCTCAAGGAACGCGGTCTGCTGCCGGATGCGGTGATGCGGGCCCTGGTCCGGCTGATGTGCGCCCAGTGGGTCAGGACCTTCGAATGCGGCGGCGACGTCCAGAAGCAGGCCTTCTACAAGAAGAAGTACTTCGAGAAACTGCGGGCCAGCGCCGGGGCGCTGCACCAGGAGGACGCCAATATCCAGCACTACGAGGTGCCCACCCGGTTCTTCCACCTCATGCTGGGGCCCTACCTGAAGTACTCGTGCTGCCTGTTCGAGCGTGACTCCGCCACCCTGGCCGAGGCCGAGGTGGCGATGTTGCACACCTTCATCGAGCAACGGCTGCAACTCGGTGAACTGCTCAAGAGCCGCGGGAGCATCCGGCTGCTCGACCTGGGTTGCGGCTGGGGCTCGCACGGCAGCTACGTGCTGGACAACTACGAGGACGTGCACGTGACGTTCCTGTCCAACAGTTCCACCCAGCAGGACTACATCAGGTCCAAGAACTCCAAGCACGAGGGCCGGTTCACCTGCGTCAAGGCCGACGCCAGCAGCTACGACCCCCCGGAGTTCGCCGGCGCGTACGACGTGATCGTGTCCTGCGAGATGCTCGAGCACATGAAGAACTACGACATGGTTCTGAAGAAGGTCAGTTCCTGGCTCACCCCGGACGGCCGGATGATGGTGCAGATCCTGGGCAACCGGCGCTTCGCCTACGACTTCAAGACCACCGACTGGATGGGCAAGTACTTCTTCGCCGGCGGCACCATGCCCAGCCGGGACCTGTTCGAGTACTTCCTGCCGGCCGATCTGACCCAGAGCCGGGTCTGGGACGTCGACGGCCGCCAGTACAGCAAGACCCTGGACGCCTGGCTGCAGCGACTGGACGACAACAAGGCCGAATGCCTGCAGGCACTCGAGGGCGGCCCGACGTCGGCATCGGTCGCGCTGGAACGCTGGCGGATGTTCCTGTTGTTCTGCTCGGAGGTCTTCGGTTACCGCGACGGCAACGAGTGGATGGTGTTCCACTATCTGTTCGAGAAAACCCCGGAACGCGCTTGATGTTTGGGGCCCAACGTTTTTGGGGGCCGATAAACAGGTTCGGGTGCCAAACGAAATATGGGCCGGCAGGTTTCCCTGCCGACCCATACTCTCGCTCGGAAGACGCCTACTCGGGGCGAACTCCGGTGGCCTGGGGGCCCTTGGCGCCCTGACCGATATCGAAGGTCACCCGCTGGTTCTCCTCCAGCGACCGGTAGCCGCTTCCGGAGATCTCGGAGTAGTGGACGAAAACGTCCTCAGCTCCACCGTCGGGAGCGATGAAGCCGAAGCCTTTTTCGCTGTTGAACCACTTCACAGTTCCCTGTGCCATTCTGTACTTCTTTCATTTCTTCGAACGGGAGCCGAAATCGGGCACCCTGCTCTAAGCGTACATGCCCGCGTCGGAAAAAGAACCACCCGAGCGAAATGCGCTGTGCGCCAAAGCCGGTATTACTTCTGCTGGTCGGAGAACACCGGGTTCTGAACCGGTTCAGCGTTGTGGTCCTGCTTGGTCGCGACGTGCTCGGACTCTGCGGGATGGGAAAAGAGATTGTCTTCCATGGTGTCTTTCATGTCGAGGCCCGACCGCACAAGATTTGGGGGTCAGGGTACGGGATCGCATCGCGCGTGAATCCAATGATGTTTCGGGACGATCCGACCTTGTCTTCAACCCTACACGGCCCCCTGCCGGGGCTGACGTACCGGGCGGATTACCGCGATTCGGCCGGTCAGCGCCTTTACGATGCCATCAGCAACAGCCGGGCCATCAGGAGCAGCCGGCCCAGGGGAGGAGCTGACGATGGCGATCCTGCTTCCCGAGCACCCGCGGCTGGCCAATGCCGCCGAACGCCGGGTCTGCGATGCCCTGGTCGCTCAACTGGCCGACGGCGACCTCATCGTCGCCGGCAAGCGGGTCACCGACCACCTCAAGGACCACGAGATCGACTTCCTGGTGGCCATCGAGGGCGCGGGCGTCGTCAGCGTCGAGGTCAAGGGCGGCGAGGTCTGGCACGACGGCACCGAATGGCGCCAGAAGCGCGGCGGGCGCGAGCACACCATCGAACCGGTGCGCCAGGCCCGCGAGGCCTGCTACGCGCTGCGGGACTTCGTCGAGTCCGACACGCGCTGGACCCAGGGTCGGCTGCGGTGGGACCACGTCATCGTGCTGCCCAATGTCGCGCTGCCGCAGGACTTCGATCTGCCGGACTGCCCGCGCTGGAAGGTCGTCGACCGCGACGAGCTCGATTCCCTGACCGCCCGGCTCAAAGACGTTCTGACCCAACAGGAATTGGACCGTCCGCTGCTCACCGCCGAGGGTATCGAGCAGCTGCGGACCGCGCTCAGCGGACGCGGTCTGCCGCAGCGCGACGTCGTCGCCCGCGCGCTGGAGAACGAGGATGCCGCCGACATCCTCAACGACCAGCAGGCCGTCATCCTCAGCGCCGTGCAGTTGCTGCCCCGGGTGGAGATCCGCGGCGGCGCCGGCAGCGGCAAGACCTTCATGGCCATGGAGCAGGCCCGCCGGCTGGCCAACGCCGGCCAGCGGGTGGCGCTGATCTGCTACTCCCACGGCCTGGCCTCCTATCTCAAGCGCATCACCGCCGTTTGGCAGCGCCGCCGGCAGCCCGGCTACGTCGGGGAGTTCCACAGCCTCGGCATCCAGTGGGGCGCCTCGGAGGGTCCGCCGGAGAACGAGCGCAGTGCCCAGACCAGTCAGTTCTTCGAGCATGACCTGCCCGCCCAGATGCTGGACCTGGCGGCCGCCCTGCCCGACGGGCAGAAGTTCGACTCCATTGTCATCGACGAGGCGCAGGACTTCGCCGACAGCTGGTGGGAGCCGATCCTGGCCGCGCTGCGCGACCCGGAGACCGGCGGGCTGTACGTGTTCATCGACGAGGGACAGCGGGTCTTCGACCGCCAGGGCACCCCGCCGGTTCCGCTGGTACCGCTGATCCTGGATCAGAACATCCGCAACACCCGCCAGATCGCCAACGCCTTCCAACCCCTGGTCGACCATCCGATGCGATTCCTCGGCGGTGACGGCCCGGAGGTGCGGTTCGTGGCGTGCGGCTCCGATGAGGCGACCGCTGCCGGCGACGACCAGATCGACGGCCTGCTCGACGAGGGGTGGCGCCCGCAGGATGTCGCGCTGCTGACCACCGGCAGCCGCCACCCCGAGCAGGTCAACCGGCAGGCCGCGGGCAACCAGTCCTACTGGGACAGCTTCTGGGACGCCGAGCAGGTGTTCTACGGCCACGTCCTGGGCTTCAAGGGCCTGGAGCGCCGGGCTGTGGTGCTGGTGGTCAACGACCGCTACGCCCTCGAGCGGGCCCGGGAGCGGTTGTATGTCGGGCTGTCCCGGGCCCGCGACCAACTCGTGGTGTGCGGCGACCCGGAGTTCATCACCGAGTACGGCGGGCCGGATCTGGCCCGGCGGCTGGGGATCCGCGGGTAGCCGCTGGGCAGGAAGTGCCAGGGTAACCGGGTGTACAGTCGAACTGCCTGCGGTGATTCCACATTCGCGAGCCCGGCCAGGTGCCGTTGAGGCGAAGGACTGAGACATTGCGCTCCACCCATTCGGCACCGGCATGACCGCCCCCCGCAGATCACGCAGGACGGCCAGTCCGGTTCGGGTGTCGCTGTCGGGAACCCTGGGCGGGGAGATCGACGGAGCCTGGTGGCCGCGGACCGGTTCGATGGTGCGCGAACTTCCCGATCTGGTCGAGGCGCTGTTTCCGGCGCTGGGCGAGGTTGTCGACATCAGCCTGAACTGGTCGGCCGGATCGGTCACCCCGGTACTGAGCACCATGGCCCCGGCCACCGCGGCCAGGATCGGCTGGAACGCACCGCGGCACCGGTTGATGTCGTTGGTGGGCAGCGGCGCCACCGCCCGACTTCTGGTGGTGCCGGCCGTGACGTCCGCCGCGCTGGCCGTGATGGTGCTGCGGCAGGCCGCCGCCCGGCACATCCCCGAGGTGGATTTCGGGACACCGGCTTATGACGCCGCCGAGCGGGTCATCCGGGCCGCGCGGGCCGACAGCGTCGCCTGGATCGCCGAGCGAGCCGAACACAGTGTGGCCGGCTCGTCGGCGAATCCAGAAACCGTCTAGACCGCGGCCGATCCCGCTTCGCGGGACGACCTGCGCCGCTGGGCCGGTCGGGCCGGGCGGGCCTGCGGCGAACCCGAGGAACCGCGACGGCGCTGCTGGCCGTGACCGTTGCCGTTGCCGCCGGAACGGCGGGGTGCGGCGGCGCGCTGCTGCACCGGCTGCGGGGCCGGCGGAGTCTGGTAGGGCGCGATCTCCCCGACCAGGTCCAGCACCGCGGCGGAGTCGGCGCTGACCTGCTGCGGTGCGGCCTTGATACCGGCCTTGCGCAGCAATACCTGGGTGTCCCGGCGCTGTTCGGGCAGCACCACGGTGACGACGTCGCCCTCGCGGCCAGCCCGGGCGGTACGCCCGGAGCGGTGCAGGTACGCCTTGTGCTCGGCCGGCGGGTCGCAGTGCACGACCAGTTCGACGTCATCGACGTGCACACCGCGGGCGGCGATATCGGTGGCCACCAGCACCCGTGCGGTGCCGGCGGTGAACGCGGCCAGATTGCGGTCGCGGGCCGGCTGGGACAGGTTGCCGTGCAGGTCGACCGACGGGATACCCGCCTCGGTCAGCTGCTTGGCGAGCTTGCGGGCCTGATGTTTGGTGCGCAGGAACAGGATTCGCCGTCCGGTGCCGGAGGCCAGGGTCTGGACCAGCTTGCGCTTGGCCTCGACGCCGTCGACGTGGAAGACGTGGTGGGTCATCGCCGCGACGGGGGAGTTCTGGCTGTCCACGGAGTGCGACACCTCGTTGCGCAGGAATCGGGTGACCAGCTTGTCCACTCCGTTGTCCAGGGTCGCGGAGAACAGCAGTCGCTGCCCGCCGGCCGGGGTGGCGGCCAGAATCCGGGTGACGCCGGGAAGGAAGCCGAGGTCGGCCATGTGGTCGGCCTCGTCGATCACCGTGATCGCGACGTCGTCGAGGGTGATCAGCCGCTGGCGCATCAGATCCTCGAGGCGGCCCGGGCAGGCGACGACGATGTCGACTCCGGAACGCAGCGCCGACTCCTGGCGGCTCTGGGACACCCCACCGAAGATGGTGGTGACCTTAAGGCCGTAGGCACTCGCCAACGGGGTCAGCGTCGCGGTGATCTGGGTGGCCAGCTCCCGGGTGGGGGCCAGCACCAGACCGGCCGGCCGGTTTGGCTTGCGCTTGTGCTCGGCCAGCCGTGCCACCAGTGGGATGGCGAAGGCCAGGGTCTTGCCGCTGCCGGTCTTGCCGCGGCCGAGGACGTCGCGTCCGGCCAGGGTGTCGGGCAGGGTCTCGACCTGGATGGGGAAAGCATGGGTGAGGCCGGCCGCGGTGAGCGCCTGCACCAGTGGTGCGGGCACGCCGAGGTCGGCGAAGGTGGTGTCGTTGGTCATGGGATTGGTGCCTTTCAGGCATCAGGTGTGCCCGGGCGCACGACGATGGTCGGCTGCCAAGCACATGGGGTGGCGAGATTGCCGGTGGGCAATATCGATCGCCGCGAGACGTGTTGCGCTGGGGCGCACTCATCAAACTAACTCGGCACTGCGGGCCTTGATGGGCCGGTGCCGGTGGAATGAATGTTCCACGACGTGTCGATGGCACGGGCGTGCCTCCGACTTGGTCATGAGCCTAACACCCCCGATCGGGCCCCGCCGGGTGCGATGCCTCACACCCCGGACTCGTCCCCGGTGCCGGACCCCTGGTCGGGCGGTTTGCTAAATCTGCTTCCCGCAGGTCCGGCGGCCCTGTTCTGAACTGCTCCAGAATGTGATTATGATTCGGAGGTCAACGGTGACGTGTGACCCCTTGAACAACTGCTGGAGTGAGTTTCGGTGAGCTTTTCCCGTCGTGCGCGGACGGCAACGTCCGTGGTGGTGCTGTTGATGGCGGGCGTGCTGGTCAGCGACGTTGCCGGGTTCCCCGGCTGTTCGGGCGGCTGCAAGACGCCCACCGCCACCGCCGCCGCTCAGGTGCAGCCGGCCAAGCCCAGGCCCCCGGTGTTCGGGGTGTCTCCGTTCGACGGGGCCGAGAAGGTCAACCCGCTGACCAAGCCGGTCGTCGACGTGCTCGACGGCACCATCACCGAGGTGTCGTTGTATGACGACTGGGGTAACGCGGTCGAGGGCAAGCTGTCGAAGGACCGCACCTCCTGGGAGCCGACCCAGCGGCTGAACTTCTCCCGCTACTACACCCTGTCGGTCAGCGGTAAGAGCAACAGCGGGGTGCCGCTGGCGCGGACCACCAATTTCCAGACCCTGGTGCCCAACAACTACGTCCACCCCTATATCGAGGTGCAGGGCGGCTTCGCCCCCAACCCGGACGCGCGCTACGGCGTCGGCACGATCGTGGTGGCGCACTACGACGAGGCGATCGCGAACAAGGCGCTGGCCGAGAAGAACATGATCGTGCGCACCGACCCGCCGGTGCAGGGCTCCTGGTACTGGGTGAGCGACTCGGTGGCGCACTGGCGACCGGAGAATTACTACCCGGCGGGCACCCGGATCGATGTGGAACTCAACACGTTCGGCCTCGAACTCGGTGAGGGCCTCTACGGTCAGGCCGATGCCAAGGCGAATCTGACCATCGGCGATGCCCACATCGCGGTGGCCAACGACATCACCAAGCAGGTCAGCGTCTTCGAGAACGGCAGGCTGGTGCGCACCATGCCGACGTCGATGGGCCGCGGCGGCACGACGACCATCGGCGACAAGACGTTCGCCTGGTGGACGCCGCCGGGGGTCTACACCGTGCTCGACAAGGCCGACATCATCACCATGGACTCGTCCACCTACGGGGTGCCGGCCGGTTCCGCGGTCAGCTACAAGCGCAAGATCGGCTGGGCCACCCGGATCAGCACCGATGGCATCTATTTGCACCATCTCGACGACACCCTGTGGGCCCAGGGCAACACCAACCTGTCCAGCGGTTGTCTGAACCTCAACGGCGAGAACGCCAAGTGGTACTTCGACATGGTCCAGCCCGGTGACATCGTCGAGGTCCGCTACACCGGCGGTCCGCCGCTGACCCTGGCCCAGGGCGGGGACTGGTCGATTCCGTGGAGCGACTGGGTCAAGGGCAGCGCGCTGTCACCCACCCATGCGCCGCCGCCCCCGCCGTCGGCCATCGAGACGCTGACCGCACCCGGCCCGTAACACGGCACACACCGGCGTCCGCCTCCGCGGCCGATTGGACTGCAGACTTCCCGCTGAGATGCGAGGATTCGCAAATCCAGACGGGAGGTCGCCATGGATTTCATCCAGAATCACCTGATCGATCCGGCTAACCGGGTCCTCTACACCTACGTGCTGGTCTACCTGCTGGTCGCGGCCGGGGTCTACTTCACCATCCGGACCCGCTTCGTGCAGGTCCGCTACTTCAAGCGGATGATCGGCCAGTTGATGCACTCCCGCACCGGCGCGGACGGCATCTCTTCATTCCAGGCGTTCTGCGTGGGTCTGGCCTCCCGGGTCGGCACCGGCAATATCGCCGGCGTCGCGATCGCCCTGACGGTCGGCGGTCCGGGGGCGATCTTCTGGATGTGGGTGGTGGCGCTGATCGGCATGGCCACCGCACTGGTGGAAGCCACCCTCGGTCAGATCTTCAAGGTCCGCGCCGCTGACGGCACCTTCCGCGGCGGCCCGGCCTTCTACATCCAGCGCGGTCTGGGTTCGCGGGCCGGCGGCATGCTGTTCGCGGTGCTGCTGGTCTTCACCTTCGGCTTTGCCTTCAACATGGTGCAGGCCAACGCCATCGCCGACGTGCTCAACACCACCTACCGGATCGAACAGCACTACACCACAATCGGTTTGGTGGTGCTGGCCGCACCGGTGCTGTTCGGCGGGGTTCGCCGGGTCGCGAAGGTCGCCGAGGTGGTGCTGCCGCTGATGGCGCTGGCCTATGTGAGCCTCGCCCTGCTGATCGTCGCGCTCAACATCACCGCCCTGCCGACGGTGCTGGGCCAGATCGTCGGCGGCGCATTCGGCTTCACCGAGATGGCCGGTGGCTTCACCGGCGGCATCGCCGCAGCCATGCTCAACGGCGTCAAGCGCGGTCTGTTCTCCAATGAGGCCGGTATGGGCAGCGCCCCCAACGTCGCCGCCACCGCGACCGTCTCGCATCCGGTCAAGCAGGGCCTGATCCAGTCCCTCGGGGTTTTCGTCGACACCATCGTCATCTGCTCGGCGACGGCGTTTTTGATCCTGATCTCCGGCCCGGAGATCTACGACCCGAGCGCCCCCGGCAAGATGGCCGGTGCGTCGTTGACCCAGGCCGCCGTGGCCGCCAGCCTCGGTAGCTGGACCACCTGGCTGATGACCGTCCTGGTCTTCGTGTTCGCCTTCTCCTCGGTGCTGGGCAACTACGTCTACGCCGAGGTCAACCTGTTCTTCCTGGGCGCGCAGTACCGGGTCATCAATGTGTTCCGGGTGTTGGTGCTGATGGCCATCGGCATCGGGGCGCTGGCTCGACTCGACGCGGTGTGGGGTCTGGCCGACATCTCGATGGGCCTGATGGCGATGGTCAACCTGGTGGCGATCGTGCTGCTGGGCCGCTGGGCCTTCGCCGCTCTGCGCGACTACAACGACCAGGTCACCGCCGGCCGCGATCCGGTGTTCATCGCCGAGGAGGCCGGCCTGCCCGGCCAGTTGCTCGGCGATATCTGGGTTCGTCCCACGTCGGTGGAAACCAGTCGCACTGTTTAGATCTCGCACTGTTTAGATGGGGTGTGGACTTCCTACGCACCACCGATGACCGGTTCGCCGGACTGCAGGGCTATCCCTTCGACCCGCACTACCTCGACGTCACCGCCGACGGCGCTGCGCCCCATGTGAAATCAGCGCTGCGGATGCACTATCTCGACGAGGGTCCCCGAGACGGCGCCCCGGTGCTGCTGTTGCACGGCGAACCGACGTGGAGTTACCTGTACCGCAACATGATCGGGCCGCTGGCCGATGCCGGCCACCGTGTGCTCGCCCCAGACCTGATCGGATTCGGCCGCTCCGATAAGCCCACCCGCATCCAGGACTACACCTATCAGCGTCACGTCGACTGGACCACCGACTGGCTCGAACAGCTTGATCTGCGCAATATCACCGTCGTCGTCCAGGACTGGGGTTCGCTGATCGGCCTGCGGATCGCCGCCGAGCATCCTGACCGGTTCGCCAAGCTGTTCATCGCCAACGGTTTTCTGCCGATCGCCGACCGGCCCGTCCCGCCGGCGTTCCGGATCTGGCGCGGGTTCGCCCAGTATTCGCCGTGGCTACCCGCGGGCCGACTGGTCGATGTCGGGACCGTGCAGAAACTCCCCAGGGCGGTGCGCGACGGCTATGACGCCCCGTTCCCGGACAAGCGCCACCAGGCCGGTGCCCGTGCGTTCCCGAAACTGGTTCCCACCGATCCTGGCGACCCGGCGATCCCGGCCAACCGGGCGGCCTGGGAGGTGCTGGGGCGCTGGGACAAACCCACGCTGTGCGTGTTCGGCGCCAACGATCCGATCCTGGGCAAGGCCGACGGACCGCTGATCGCCCACATCCCCGGCGCGAAAGGCCAACCGCACGCCCGGATCAGGGCCGGGCACTTCATCCAGGAGGACGCCGGTCCCGAACTGGCCCGTCGACTGCTGGACTGGGAAGCCACGCTGCAGACGTAGGCTCAGGCCGAGGCGGCGGCCCCGGATGGGCGGTGGCCCCGGCGTTGTTTGGCCAGGCCGAACGCCGCGATCGTGATGACCAGTTGGTTGAGATCGGGCTGGCTGCGAATGGGTTCGCCGGGGCATACCGTCCAGCACCGGGAGCCTTCCGGGCCCGGGACGCACCGAAGCCGCAGCGAGGGAACCGGTTCGGTGAACACCCGCATCCGCCGTGGGGGCCCGTTCTCACGCTCGTGCAGGATCTCGGCCTGCAGCGCCCAGCCGTCGGTGCGGCGCACCACCATCGCCGACGGGGTCTTGGTGAGCTCGATGGTGCCAATCGTCAGCCGATCACCGGTGCCTACCTGGATGACGTCGTCTATCAACGGGACGCTGAGGTGCACGATCCCGGTGTGCAGTGCGTCTACCGCATCCGCGGCGCGGGTATCCAAGGCGATCATCGGGGCAGAGCCGCGGGTAGGAAATCCAGCCATGTCGCAGGCTCCTTAGTTCATGTTCCAGGCTTCGCCGTAGGTGGTGACGCTGTCGCCGGTCTTGGAGATCAGCCGGGCGAACGGGCGCAGCAGCACCCCGCCGGCCGCGCCGGTGACGGTGCCGTGGGCGTTGGCCACCGCGACCGAGCCCTCCGGGCCCTCGACGTCGACGGAGAAGGTGGCGACCTCCTGGAT
>Ga0209986_10000833_pt1 | contig 30214 bp, 36 predicted proteins | sample BlataG_FD_183168 | JGI IMG/M metagenome (GOLD analysis project Ga0209986, IMG submission 183168) | Deep subsurface microbial communities from Black Sea to uncover new lineages of life (NeLLi) - Black_00105 metaG (SPAdes) (version 2) | ecosystem: Environmental > Aquatic > Marine > Oceanic >...
GAGGGAGAGAGAGAGAGAGAGAGAGAGAGAGAGAGAGAGAGGTTGTGTATTGTTGGTCCACATGTGTACACACACGGAGTTGTTCTGGATGAACTGAGATGATTGACGTTGAATGAACTACTTTTTAATGTAATAGATAGATTAATTACACGTCTGAATGAAGACTTGAAAAGGAAGGCTTTTCAATAAGAAAGCAGAGCAATATATAACTTGAGATGCGGCCAATGCTACACCGTAGCTGCAGTAGAGCAACCAGTCTAGGTACTCAATCATGAATATAATGTCTGATGCGCCATATTAAAACCTTCAAACATTCATTTTACTGACTTCTCCCCACGATCACATGATTGCAGTCTGGCAAACGCAACAACAACAATGGAAGCGCTCCTCCTCTGGAATTCCTTCCACAATAACCTCATCAACCAGGGCACACATCACACGTCGTTTTAGAACTTCCATCACTGCTCAGGCAGTTGTTTCTTCTCCACAAGTCTCCCGAGAAGGTACGTCTCCGACGCCCGTCCCGTTTCTTCTTCTCTGCTCTTCACACACAGCAGTAACTCATGCTCACCATTCTCACCCTCCTTCCCAACCCACACCCTCCCACTTACAGAGGTTATTACCGGTCATCCATACAACAACGTCACTGACAACATCTTTGAAAAAATCGGGGCCAATCTCCACCAACAACCATCTCACCCAATTGGCATCATCAAAGACGCAATCTACTCCTATTTCGACCAAAAATTCCCCAGCACATTCACCAAACACGACAACCTATACCCAATAGTACCTGCTATTGCTAATTTTGACGAAGTTTTAGTCCCAGCAGATCACGTCTCTAGATCTCCCAACGACACATATTACGTCAACACCGACACGGTGCTCAGATGTCACACCAGCGCCCATCAAGCTGAAATGCTCCGTTCTGGACAGAGTGCTTTCCTTGTCACTGGTGATGTGTATAGAAGAGACTCTATCGATGCTACGCATTATCCAGTGTTCCATCAGATGGAGGGTGTTAAAGTGTTTCAAGCTTCAGAATGGGGAGGAGGAAATGATGGTGATAAGGTGGCAGAGGTTGAATTAAAAAATGTGCTGGAAGGGCTGGCAAAACATCTCTTTGGAGACGTTGAAATGAGATGGATTGATGCCTATTTCCCATTTACTACCCCATCTTTTGAGCTTGAAATATTCTACAACGATCAATGGTTGGAGGTGCTGGGCTGTGGTGTGATGGAACGCGCAATCCTAGACAAGAATGGCCGCCCATCTGAAACCCATCGAGCTTGGGCTTTCGGTCTGGGCCTAGAACGACTCGCCATGGTCCTCTTCCAAATCCCAGACATCAGACTATTCTGGAGCTCAGATAAACGATTCCTCGGCCAATTCAAGGCCGGAGACCTATCAACCAGATTCAAACCCTACTCCAAATTTCCACCTTGCTACAAGGACGTCGCATTCTGGCTCAGTGAGCAATTCACGGAGAACAACTTGTGTGAAGTTGTCAGAGAGGCAGCTGGTGATATTGCAGAGGAAGTCAAGTTGATTGACGAGTTTACGCATCCCAAGACGGGGAAGACAAGTCATTGTTATAGGATATCGTACCGCAGTATGGAGAGGAGTTTGACTGATGATGAGATTAATGGGGTGCAGGAGGTGGTGAGGAGGCAACTAAGTGATAAATTAATGGTAGAGTTGAGGTAGAGAAATCATTTCTTTTAGTGTGGTATGTAAAAACAAAATCTACTTATCATTTTACACATTGGTAGGTATATATAGAACCATAGATGCAGGATACAGTATCGGTTAATATATATATACATACCTAATCGCCCTTCTCCCCACCACCACTGCTAGTACTTGGTGGTGGAGGTGGTGTGGGTGTCAAAGGGCCATGTTTTTCTACCAATTCAGCCAAATATCTCCTTGTAAACACCTCAAACATATAAGTACTCCCATTCCAACTAGATATTAGAAATATGACCAATAAAAACACCTGATTAGCCACCTTATACTTCCACCACACTAGATTCAACATCAATGTAGCCAAAGTCAATGCCAGATGCAATGCCATGTATACCATTGGCTGCATAGTGATTGGACACCGCAGTACAACGCTGCCAAACAAGGACTTTCTACTCCTGGTAACGTATTTAAATAAGGTTTCGTAATTCTTTTTCTGAATTTTCTTGCTACTGACGATGAATACTTTCAAATAGTATAGAAGCGCCCAGCTGAGGTAGAAGAGCATGGGTAGGATGACGAGTTCCCAAGGAGTGGCGCGTTGCCATTGTAAAAAGGCTTGGGGGTCGGTGTCCAGGTGTGCTGCCAAGGCGGGGAGAGGCTGTTGCCATCTCTGAGAGTACATGACCAGTCCAGGAGCCCAATGGAGGAAATGTGAGGTTGTTTTATCTAAAGAATGAAGGACTAATGAGTTTCTAAATGCTACTATAGACCATAATAGAGGACCATGGGTGATGGAGTATGTTAGCTTGGTCATTGTAATGGAAGAGGAGAGGGAGAAGAATGAGGGGAGGTTGCTGCCCCATAACTGGAGCAGCTGTAGACCTTGTGCATAATAACAGAAATCAAATAAATAGTAATGCCATCTCTTGGAGCGGTAAATGCACCATCTAAGGATGAGAAGGATGATAATTTTGTACGAATAAAAGGAGCTAAAAGAAGAGGGAGAGGATCCCAACCAGTAGGCAGACAGCCATAGGTCGGTTAAACCAAGGACAAAGGCGATTTTGTCTCTAAATAAAATTCTCTTTGGAGTGAGTGCTCTTCTGATGTTTCTTCGAATAACAAGGTTGATATGATCTCTTGCTGCTGCGGCTGCTGCTGCTGTCATAACTGGAGGGCGTCGGTGGTGGCCTTTTTCTTTGGAGGGGAAAGGGAAGAGGTTTGTGTCTCTGGAGAAGACATGCTGGATTTCTGCATATTCTTGGTCGCCTAATTCACGATATGCTCCCTCTTCTTCTTCTTCTTCGTGTTGTTGTTTAGGTGGTGGTGGTTGTGGGAATGATGTGACTTCCAGGTCATCAAGATCTTCTTCTGCTGATTCGTATCCCTCCGAAAAGGGTGGAGGGAGCTCTGTGATGTCTGCAAGAGCTTGAGTGAGGAGGTTGGCAAACGTGCCGGCATGATCGGGAGGTGGAACGGAAGATGAGGAGATTTCTGGTGATTCTATATGTTCATTGAATTGCGACATGTGTGCTGAAAGTTGATTTTATGGCCTTATGGTAAGAGAGGAAGAGAGGAAGATGCAAGGTCAGATCACTTTCTTATGCTTGGGAATATTGGGCCCAGACCCTAGTATAATCGCATGTGCGTGATTTGACGTACTGTTAGAGTTTCAGTTTAAGATGAAGCAAGGATTGTACAAGCGAAGATGCCCGAATTTGCGACATTTTTCAAACACACATGGACTTCGGTTTCAGTCCCTGTTGGTTTCAACCTGTCTGTTTTCGTTTCACCATTGGTATTGCGGCTATTTCTTTCAATTTTCAACTCTTTCTGACTAAACGGACAATGTTTTCCTCCACATGGTAGCAAAATCATGGCGAATTGTCGCCGTCAATACTTTGCTTGCATCAGTGCTTTTGATCCGCTTTTATACCGACACTATTCAATCTCCAAAGAAATGTGACACCACCTACATCTACCAGGGATACGAAACCGTCAATCTACCTGCAAATGTGACGAACATCTTTCCAAAAACTTATGCTCTTCACCGCTATATCGACACCGACCCTCGCCGGCAGTCTCTCATTGCCTTCCTTCGCACCACTAAACGCACCATTCCCGTCCTCTTCCTCCATGGCACCGCGGGCACAGAGCAACAAATGCGTTCCCTTGCTTCAGAGACAAGCAGAGAGCTCACAAGACGCATCCAAAACAATTCAACAACAGCTCTTTGGTTGGAGTGGTTTGGTGCCAGTTTTAACCAGGAACACAGCGCACTTGAACCTCATTTATTACCACGACAGATCAATTTTGCCACTGCCAGCCTCTCTTACCTATATAATAAGTATCCAGGCTCCCCAGTCATCATTATCGCCCACAGCATGGGTGGCATTGTTGGCGCGAAAGCCCTCCAAGCCCTTCAAAACCCAACAACAGAAGAAATAGGAGAGAAAGAAGAAGCTGATTCCAAAGTCATCATGCTCCTCACTTTGGGCACTCCACCACCACCTCATCCTCAGTTCATGCCAGCCTTTTCACATTTCAACAACTTATTCCCATCTTTCCTTCTCGAATTATCATCACCACCACCTGTTACCACCACCACCACTACTGATCTAATACCAGTGATTGACATAGCAGCAGCACCAACAGACATCTTCTACACCTCCAGATCCCTACCGTCACTTACAACAAGTAATAACAACAACAATATGTTATCAGTAGGTATGCAGTACATACCTAGTGTATGGACAGGTGCCAGTCATTCAGGGATTGTGTCCTGCAACCAACTGGTAAGGGTACTCTCTCCTTTACTAATAGATGCAGCTGCATTGCATATTGATGATCATCGTAATAATAATAATAGTAGTAGAAGTATAATGAGGTTGGCAGAAGAGAGATTGATACAAGGTCCTACCTTTACTGCTCAACATTGTAATAAGAGTAATGGGGAGAAGAAGAAGGAGAGAAGGACGGTTCATCTATCATCGAATACATTAGAAACTGACACTACTGGTACTACAACAACAAGGCTAACTATCCACCCGAAAGAAGAGCTCAGCCTAGTCTTCTCGTCTCCCCCTGCTACTACTACAACGTTTACTATTCTTGCCAGTGCATCCCCTCCTTGCTCCCCCTCCCATTCCACTGCTAATAGAGTAGTAGTGGTAGTACCACTTCCTCCAATGGAACACTCCCTGAGGAATCTTCATATACCAAGATCATCTAATGAAATACTGCATGGCATTGATTGGTACCAAAATGCTACCTGGCTCATCACTGGTATTAATAAAAATAGAAATATTATTAATAATAGAATTGAGTTGAGGTCTTTGGGAGATGAACCTTCTCAAGTAATCGTACAAAGAAGGAACAAGGGAGGAGGAGGAGGGGATGATGATGATGACAATGACCATGCATCATCGTCAGTAATGCAGTACAAGGCTTGGACATTAACATGGGAATCAGTACTATTCCCTCATCAACATGATATCAAGGTGAAGCTTCAGTTCCCTCCAAAGCTGTTCTTCTTCACTACAAACACTGGTGACATGTCCCTCCTACCACTGACGCTTCATTCTACTACCATCAAGGATGGATGCACCTTCCTCCCTGCACTCATCTTCACTACTACAACTCCCTCTCCTTCAGGCCAGTACTACTACAGTGCAGCTGCAGCAAGTAGGTACACTACTACTACTACTACTACTCAAGAATGGGAACTGTACTCCATTGTTCCATACAATAGGAATAGTAGCACTAAAATGAGGGTTTTTTTCTTAATCACCGATCCTGAATGTGAAGTCAAGCTGGTACTAAAGGTTGATCTCATTGGGTGGTTGGGGAGCTGCTTGAGAAGGCATGCATTAAGTATTCCTGTACTGGCTGCTGGACTTTATATACTGCCTTTACCATCGTCATCATTGTCATTAGTCGTCATTTGTACTATTATTATTATGACAAGTTGGTATTATGTTGGTGTTACATTGATAGAAGCATGTGGAGCTATTATGTTGGCTGTTGGCTGGAAGACTATTATGTACGACTTTATTGGATCTATGATGATAAAGAGAGGGGTACAATGGACTATTGCCAAAATTGTTATCAAGCGAAAACGTCCATCATCATCATCACCATCTTTGTTATTATTAGGAGCGGTTGGTATCGTATCTACCTTCTTACATCCTACGTTGCCTCTTATACTAGGATCTTTCTACTTGTTGTCAGTAAGTGCACCTACTCCTGGTCTTCCTGGTACTGCTGATAAGGAAAAGAAGAACAATACCTTGAGCGTGCATGTACAGCAGTACTGGAGCACAGTCTACTCCCTGTTGCTCCCATTAGCAATAACATGGCTGTTTGGTTCCTTGGCCACTTGGTATGAAAGCAGTGTTAGCAGTGGTTATCACGATTACAAAACAATTGTCTACTCCTTATTGTCGTTCAACAACATCACAACAAGGGACATGGTCGATAGAATCGTCTTGGGTGTACTTGGTTGCCATGCTGCTTTCCTAGTACCCACCATCCATCACAACAACAACAACAATAATAATTATGAACTGAATAAGAAGCTTAGCAGTAGCAGCAATGGTCTCATTGCAGGAGGAGTGATAATGGCACTCGTGACAGCAACACTACAGGTGCTAGGGGGAGTGGTAGGAGGAAGTATGGTGATAATACATGCTTTTCAAGGTGTGTATTACACTCCAATAGTTGTAGTGTTGGTGCTGGCAATATTGAACATTGGATTGGTTAATTTACGGAGGATGGCCTCACGGTTAGCAAGAAATAATAATAGTAGTACTGGTGGGAGGAAAGATAAAGGAGCATAATATTAGTTAGAGAAAGGTCGATGCCATATGTTACAATCATCAGTGAAGGAAAGAAACAACATGAGTGCCATTAGAGAAGGAGAGAGAGTATGGGTTTATATGCAGATATTGAAAACTGACTCGTGCATTGCCTCTGCATGGTGGTCTGCATCACATCCCCACCTCAACAATACAGAAGCTTCTGCAGGCTCATTGCAGACTGCTTCAGACCACCTTGCATGCGTATTGCAGGTTTTGTTTTTGGCAGTGTAAAAGCATAGAATTAGACACATCAGTTACATCATTCATGAATGTTTTAGTTCTATATATTTTTAAAATCACATCACATCAAACACTATTTTGTACTATTATTTAACAGTTTTCAATCAAACAAATCGTATTCGTTACCACCAAACCACACTCCAAGAGAAGCCTGCTGCTGCAGTGCATCTGCTGACCCCATTGTCGTCAACAATGCTTGCGTAGATACCCCATCAACTGCTATCTCTGGCATCACTGCCATAACAGCATTACTACCACTATCACCACCACCACCAAATGCAACAGTCTTCAATACAGCATCCAACAACACAGGAGCTCCCAGCATTGTAGACAAACTACTATTAATATTATTTCTGCCACCTCCGCAACCCATCATCATCATCATCACCATATTGATCATCATACCAGCCCCTCCTCCTCCAGTTATCAAAGCCAAAGGAGAGGTAGGAGCCATCGACACCTCCCTCAATCTCACCCCTTCACCCTCTGGAATCTCAGCCGCCTCCTTGGCCAGCACAACAGCTTGCTGCATACCTCCAACAGCGTCAATGAGACCAACCTTCTTAGCCGCCTTTCCAGTCCACACCCTACCCTGAGCAAACTGCTGCATAACCTCTGGTTGCATTCCCCTAGATTCTGCAGCCTTGTTTCTGAAACTTTCATAAGCATATTGAGCTGCTTGGTCGAATAGACCTGCTTCTTCTGGAGTGAAGGGCTTGTTGTCCGCAAGTAATTGAGCGTACTTTCCTCTAGATAGAATAGTCTTGCTGTAGCCGACCTTTTCATAGAGTTCTGAGAGAGAAAACTTGCCAGTGATGACACCTATACTACCGGTGAGAGTGAGTGCCTCCGATACAATTTTGGAAGCTCCCATTGCCATGTAGTAGCCACCACTAGCTGCAACATCACTCATACTGGCAATAACAGGCTTCTTCTCTGCCAGTTTGCGAATTTCCCTCCACATCAAATCACTCGCCAGTGCATCTCCTCCCGGGGAGTCAACACGTAATATAACAGCTGCAATCTTTTTATTCTCAACTAATCTACGTAACTGAGAGATAACTGCTAGTGCTGTGATGCCAGAGCTGGTTCTCCCTCCATCACCACCAGTGATAGCCCCTGCGGTTCTCACAACAGCAATTGTCTTCTTCCCATCAATTCCAAACGCAGATCTGGATACTTTCTTGTATCTACCAAACTTGACAAATCTGTACTCATCTTCTTTACCTCCAGTTCTTTCCTTTAGTAGATCTTCAATCTCATCTTGATACTTCAAGTCAGTCACCCAGCCGTCAGCTTTAAACTCTTCCATATCGTAAATACCTTTATCCAACATCGCCTGCACTTCTTCCACCGTCTTTCCTCTTGCTTCAGCTACTGTTTCCATCCAGTGGGTGCTGATATCATCAAGAATGGCGTCTAATGCCTCACGTTGAGGTTCAGACATATCTTTACGCAGAATCTGATCTCCTGCTGATTTGTATTTCCCAATTCTTCTCAACTCTGGCTCCACTCCAATCTTGTCTAAAACTCCTCTCAAGAAGGTTCCAGTGGCAGCGAAGCCTCTCAAGCCCAAGTTTCCAGATGGAGGGACGTAGATTTCGTCAAATGCAGAGGCCAAGTAGTATTCCTTCTCCCCAGCTCTCTCCATATAAGCAATAGTGAACTTCTTACCACCAGTCTTTACTCTAAATTGCATGATTGCTCTTCTGATTTCAGCAGCTTTGCCCCAACCGATGGACAGTGGGTCTATTTTTACGATGAGGCCAGTGATACGTGGGTCATAGGTTGCCTTTTCTAATGCGTCAACCAGGGCTGGGAGGCTGATGGTGGGAGAGAAGCGACCGACTGGGATTTCTGAGATTGAATTTTTGAGGGTGATGCTGAGGGCGGATTGGTTTTTGAAGCGGCGCCATGGGAGGGCAAATAAGAGCTTGAAAGAGGTCCAAAATTGTGGATGAGGAAGTCCGGGTTGGGATTGTTGCTGTGGTGGTGATGGGGTGGAGTCTGTGGCAGCTGGTGTTGTTGGAGCTCCATTGGTTGTGGAGTCGGCAGTGTCGGTGCTGGAGTTGGAAATGGACTCTTTTTCCTGTGCTCTTATCTTGACATTATGATAATCCGAGCTACGCTTTAATGTACGTGATGGATGGGTGAATGCGGGAGAAACGGTTATTTTTAGTCGCTGAGAAGATGTTAATCTTGTGGTATGAGTTCTCATCGCAAAAAGAACTAGTGATCTGTTGTGCTCAGGTAATGTGTTGGCGGTCCAATGATATGATAAAGTCTTGATAATACCAATTAAATAAATTTTTGGTCAAGTTTCTAGCCTGTCATTGGAAACATGAGGATCTTTTGCAGCTTCTGGAGAGGCTCTGGGTGTGTATGTGGTCACCATGGTCGTCAGCCGACTGACTCAGGACCCATCTTGTGAAGCTGTCAGAAGAATGTGTATCCTCCATATCAATCCAAACTACGCCTTTTATCTAAAACTCCACCTTATTATTCAATCAAATGATAAAACAAAAGGTTCAAGCACGTTAGCTGAAGCTTTGACCATACCCACATTGATGACAAGACTGAGACATTGACCGACCCAAACCCGAATAAAGCATGCCTAAAGCCGACACAACCGAACAATTAGACATTCTACACGACTGGTTAGACATCACTATCACCCAGTTCAACCAAATCTACGGCCGAGCCCCCAATGATGCCACCGCCCTTGAATTCCTCGCTTCTGCCGGCATCGAAGCCAAACGCATCTACGACCAAGCTCACGAAGAACTCTGCGAGCTCATGTCTGACGAATGCCCCGAGTTTGAACATTGGGTACGTCAACTATGGACTGGAGTCACAACTACTCTCACCACAGTGGCAGGCAGGGCTCATGACGGAGAGCAGAGAATGAAGAGGAAGTGTGCCATGTTGGAGGCCAAATTGTCAGTATTGAAAGAGGCCATGTTGGCTAATATATCATCTGCATCCTTGGCTCATCATTACCAAGGAAAAGATGGTTATAATATTACATCAGATGATAATAATATTGGTTCAGATGCCATCAAGCCATTATTGTTTCCCGAGTACCTTGAGCTGTATAGTAGTGGTGAGCAATTTGGGCTTTCCGGAATTACCAATGATAATGACACTACCTCTGCGCTAGATATAACAGCTGGCCAAGAACACAATGGTGATATAAACAATGGCGAAAATAAGGAGGAAGAAGATCCATCGCCCTCATCATCAATCCCGTCCCCCGCTGCCCCTGTCATATACGTCGACTCAAAAGATGCCAAAATAGAGGAATTGGGAACTGACCTGAAGACCTTCAAAGAAAAAGCAACAGATCTAGGACAGAAGCTAGACACAACAACCAAAGAACTGACCTCTGTCAAATCACAATTGACAACAGTGACCAAAGAGAACGAGGAGCTGGCAACTACATCTCAACAACTTGCAGCCGAGCTGAGTAAAATTCGAGAAGAATCTTCCTCCGAGGCGGCTCAAATCTATCAAGAGCTGGCAACTATGAAGGCTCAACTCACTGAATACCAGCAACAGGAAGAGAAACGCAACCTGGCTCGTATAAGGAGGAAAGAAGACGCTCAAAAGGAGCAAATCACTCCAGTTCAACAATATATTGAATTGCTGGCTAGCAAGGAAGATGTGTTTTGGAAGGACTGGTTGCTGGCAATGGGCACATATGCAGAGGTCCCTGAGCTCTTTAGAACCACAGGCAAGATACGTAACAAGAATATGACAAAGAGAGACACAGAAAAGACAGTAAAAGAGCTGTGGAAGGAGAGATTGTCTGATCCAGCAGTTGCGAATGGTACTGCCCCACCATTCCCCGACTTTGTACATGCGTCCTTTAGGAAGAAGGTTGGCATTCAAAAAGCAGTGGTGGAGGTGGGTTATAATTTCCTCTATAGTTTGTGGAAGTACAGCTGGGACACTGATTGTGATTTGTTTCTAAAAGTGCTACTAGGAGACATGAAGGAAGATGTGTTTTTGAGTCAAATTGGAATGCAACAGGATCTGGAGGAGCTGTTTGATGCACTGGACAAGGCAGGCGGAAAGACAACTGGAACCGTTTCCAAGACAGACCTCCGAGTTGCTCTTCATTCCTTCTTCAGGGTAGGCGAGCCTTGGGGAAAGACAGTTGAACGATATGAAATGATGCTTGCAGCCCTGGACCAAGATCAACCAGGAGAAATAGTCACCTGGAAGGCAATATTTGCTGAAGATCGAGAGTTCAATCAAGGTGCATTTGCTGAGACTACAAGAGAGCAGTTCTTGCAGGAAAGAATAGAGTACCTAGCTACTGTTGAAGAAGCTCTGGCGGAAGAGACTAAATTTAAAGATACATGTACTCGTCAGCAAGTTGTGAATGCATTGTTGTCTACTGATCCTGATTTGCCGCAAGAATTGGCAGAATCTCTTGCTACCAGTGTGTTCTCCACAACTACTGGTATTGCTGGTACTAGTGCTGGTGCTAATAAAGCAGCAGCTGCTGCTGCAGCAGCAGCAAGTGAGAACGCAGTTTTAACAATCAAGGCAGTGATGAGAAAGTTGTCAAAGGGAATGATCAAGAAAGCAGCCACCATTGTGATTGGCGGCTCAACAACTGGCAATAATAGAAAAGGAGGAGGAGGAGGAGGAGCTTCTGGTGCTGGTGGAGGTGGTGGCACCAAGGGTGGCAAGAACTCAGCAATCATGAGAGCTCTAGAAGCCGTGAGACAAGAATGGATTAGAAATACCTTGGGGAGGAGCAACAGTAGTAACCAGGGTGGCACTGTAGGAGATGAACAATCACAACAAGGTGACGATGTTGAAGCAGACGGTGATGATTAAATGAAATAATAATAATAATAATAATAATAATAAAGGCTCTTTTACGATGTGGTATTGATATCGGGGATTTCTTTCTAACAAACAAACAAGAGTTGATCCTTATTATTATTATTATTATTATTTATACTAAACTACCACCAGAATTTTGTAACAAAGAACAATAACTTTTCCTTTTCCCAATCAAATTCATCGTCGAGCTCTTCCTGATCTCCTGAGATTTGCAATTGCTACTTGAGCTGAAGCTTCTGCTGACACTGCCCGTACCCCACCAACGGAATCTTCTCCTTCTTCCATACTATTCCAATCACTAAGAACATTCCTCATCCTAGCTGAATTTGGATTATTGAGCAATCTACGTTTCGTTGTCTTTTTCTTCTCTGTGTGTTCAATCTGTACTGCTACTGCATTGTCTTCCTCTTTCTCTCCTACTGCTGCGTCATTAAATGCCCCTTCCAGTTTATCTCCTCTATTACCACCCTTCTCCTTACTCCTCTTCTTATGACCAGCCACCTTCATCTCAACTCCACCACCACCACCACCACCACCAGCAGCACTATTCACTTTCTTCTTAACTCTCCTACTTGTAGGATTCTTCTTCATGATTCCAGTAGGAACCAAGTCATCAATCTCCTTTTCTTCCTCCTCCTCCTCCTCCTCTTCTTCTTCAGATGGAGCCCATTCCTCCTCTTCACTTTCGCTCTCGCTCTCTTCCTCACTATCATCCTCATCAAGTGAGTCTTCACTTTCCTCCTCCTCTTCTTCATCTTCCTCATCTGAAGCTGGTGATATTAGATCTTCTTTTTCTGGTTGTCCTATTATGGGGGACATATCTTCATCTTCCTCCCCCTCCTCCTTCTCTTTGTCTTCTGCCTCCATTCCTTCAGCATCACTACTAAGGGCAATATCAGCTTTTTCTTCTTCTTCTTCAATTTTATGCTGGCATGGTGAACACTCCATATCATCATAATGCATTGGTGGTGATGAGAGAGGTGAAGCTTCAGATACTGGTACTGCCTCTTTCTCCGTTACTTCCTCTATCTCTGTCTCTTTTTCCTCAGCATCTTCTTCTTCTTCATCATCATCACCATGGTCATCAGGTGAGGATGATGTTGTAGCTGCTGCATCTAATGCCTCAATAATTGAGGATATTGTTGTAGTGGTTGTCGTTGTTGTCGTCCTCCTTCTGTTGCTGCTCCTTCTCTTTAGTTTTTGCTCAGAAGTAAGCTTTTCCTTTTCCTCCTCTTCGACATCATCACCACCACCAAGCTTTCCTTCTTCCTCCTCCTCTGTTTCCTCCTTTTCATCTTTAATGTCGTCATTATTTTTAATAATACTTTGTGGAGGGAGAGATAAAGGCACATCATCCCCACCACCAGCTGCTTGTCGTTGTGGTTGTTGTGACGCAAATCGAGATGGTCTGTTGCCACAAGCAGTACCTGGAGGTGGCAAAGACAACGGAAGCATACTATTATGACCATTACCAGCACTGCCAGTACTAGGAGGGGGACCAACACCAACAGAGCTGAGCAATTGTTGCTGCAGCAATTGATGTTGCTCCTCTTCTGCAGCAGCAGCTCGTCGAGCTCTCATCAATGCAATGTCGTGAGGTGTATGCCCTGGCTCCATCCCACCACCATTCAAATTGCTATTATTACCTCCATTACCATTCCTAAACCCTTCACAACTATTATTACTATTACCATGTGCTGCGGCCAGTTTCTGCATAATAGTGGTCGAAGGACTGCCAATCGCCGTCAAGGCTCCCATTGCAGCATTCAACCTTTCTTGAAGCATGGCATTGTTCTTCTTCTCTCTATCCAGTTGATTTTCAATCAATTCCTGCTCCATTGTCGTGTTGGCTTCTACTTGAGTGACGTTCTCTTTTGCCTCTTCTAGCTGTTTTTGGAGAGCTTGGTACTCATTATATAACTTAGAGCCGTCCTTATTGGCTTCTTCCAGCTCTTTTTGGAGGGCCATGTTGCACTCCATCAGCTGCTCTAATTGACTCTCTAATTCTGATATTCTTTCTTTAGCCTTGGATAGATCTATTTTTAGTTTCCTAGCCATCTTTTCTTCTTCTTCTTCTTCTTGACCACTATCGCTATCATTATCACTATCCTCCTCCTTCTCATTGTCAGTGGTGGTAGCAGAGCTTGGTGGTGAGGATATCAAGGAAGAGGGAGACCCCTCACTATCATCATCATCATCACCAAACTCCTCCATCTCTTCCTCTTCTTCCACCTCTGCAACAGCAGCTGCCTTCTTCTCATCCTTCACCTGGCTCATTGGCACTCCTCCTCCTCCACCATTACCACTATTATTACTCATCATCAGTCTTTCTTTATAATTAGCTTCCATATCCCTTAGCAATGCCGACATTTCCTCCGCCACCTCAGCACGCACTTCGCTCTCTATCAACACGCACTTCTCCTCTGCTGCTTGTAACTGAGTGATCAGTTGTTGGACCCGAGCTTGGAGACCTGCTACATCTTCTTCTTCATCCACAAATTCAAGATCTCCGTCTCCATCTCCTTCATTTTCAGCTGTTGCTATTGGGGTGACTGCATTAGACTGATTAGACTGAGGAGTCATAGTAGTTGCTTCATGTATGACTGCATCACCATCTCCGTCATCGCGATAATACAGAGGAGCACCAACACCAACACCAACACTGTCATGATCATTGTCATAATTGACAATAAAGGGAGGAGTGGTGGATGTGATGGGACGGAACTCACCACCAGGTTCACTCACTGCAGAGAGGGACCTTCTTTTGAGGGTAAAGGAGACTGATTCCTCTTCTCTATCTTGAACTCTTCCCTGTCCTGGTCGGGAGACTCCCTCCTTCTCCTTCTCCTCTTCCTCTTCTACTTCATCCACCTCCTCTATCTGCTGATTCTCTTCCTCCTCACCTTCATCCACCTCCTCTATCTGCTGCTGCTGCTCTGATACGACATCAGTAACTGTTTGACTCTGTCCAGTCAATGGCACACCCCCTTGCCTTTCCATCTTCATCTTCTTTTTTATGTTCCCATCTCCTCCATCATCAATACCTCCTCCTTTTCTCTTCAATACCATTGGAGTCTTATTAACCTTGGTTCCTCTTCTCCTAGGAGCTTCACCAGTTTGTAGAGTACCAATCTGGGTAGCCAGTGCTGCATATTTCAATACATGCGAAGTTTCGTCATAATCTGCAGCTACTGGGGAGACATTGACACTCAGGATTACCCTTCCCCAACCATGGAGGGCATCTCTGAAGAGATGTGTTACCTTGCTCTCTCTATAGGGCACCACTTTTAGGTGGAGGGCATTACCACCATTACCATTGCCTTCTTTGTGGCATTTTTGGTTCCAGCGGAGAGCTTCAAGGCAGCGACCCAGAGTCATGAGGGATGAGTTGATGGCAACGCTTTCTTTGAGACGGACGCCGACGTTGCCGGTACGTTGAGCACGCTCTGAGCCAGCAAGGTCTACAAATGCTATGCGTCCTAATCTCTTCTCTTCTATCACTACTTGATGGTTGTTGTTGTTGTTATTATCAGTCTCATCATCACCACCATCTACTTTTTCCTCCCCTATGTTATTACCACCCTCCTCAATCTCAACATCAATCTTCTTCCCTTTCTTCTCATATAATGGTTCATACAAGATGACAGTGAAAATAGAGTGAGACCGAGATGATGCATAATTTAATCCAGTCCCTGCTCTCTGTCTCTGTTTAGAACCCCTCCTCAGTACCACCAACGCTTCATCTACATTATGAACTACTATCTCTCTAAGTCCACCTACAATGACTCGTCCAGCAGCATCTTCTTTTAGTCTCAGAGCCGGTCTTTGATGCTCTCCTCCTCCTCCTCCTTCTGACAGTAGCAAGTCGTATACCTGCTCATTATATACCTCACATAAAGATACCTTAACCCTAATAACTTCTTGTGTACTATTGTTAATATTATCTCCTAATCCATCAAATAAGTCTTTGAGAGCTCTAGGCATGACACCAGGTTGTGATTTAGTGCCTTCAATGGTGTATGTCTTGCCAGCAGCGGTGATACCATAGGCCATCATGACGCTGTTGTGTTGTCGGTTGCATAATAAATCTGTTACTAGAGGCTTGGCGGTGGCTTCATAGTATTCTTGTTGGGTGGTTTCAGCATCAAATACTCTGGAGAAGGCATATGTCTGACCTCTGTCGCCAGCTTTGATGCTGAAACCACCCAACAAGAACGCAATGGCGAGGGCGTGGGTGGAAGCGGCATGAACGCATACTTCTTCTCCTTGTTGTGATTGTTGTTGAGAAGAAGAAGAGAAAGGGCCTGCCATGGTGGAGGAGGGTCTGACACGGACGAAAACTTGGAGCTTTTTCAGCTCGAGTTCATCGGTTAGTTTGGAGCCGGCAAAGAGGTGGGAATTTGTTGGAACTCTGGAGTTGGTTGTCGTGGTTGCGGGTGGTGGTTGCCGTTTGGGATCGGGGTTGGGATGGCCTTGGGAGAACATGTTGGATAGGTTTCTGCGAATACAAGGAGAACATACGAGATGTGGTTAGTTTGAAGGGGGTCCACACCGTTGGAATACGTTGAATTAATATACGTTCTTTTCCCCTGCAACGATTTTATACTTACTTGGGATTGACTTCTGATAATTTTTGATCGCTGTTATTATCTTTTAGTGCAGACAAAGAAGCCTCATTTATCTTATCTGTATGATCCATATCTAAATAGAGCGTAGACTTGTCAATTCGGGTAAATTTCCTCTAAAATTGCATCAACTGCCCAACTAAAATCTATACAGTGACGATAAATTCAATGAATAATTCCTTAAACTCTGCGATGTTATGATAAAGTTGTAAAATTAGGGACCCTCCCTGGTGTTTCTAGCTCATTTCAGGGCCTTGCAGCTCACGACAGCTTTGTTTGATCGACAGCTTCGTTTGTGATTTGCCTGGCTTTGCTCCCTCAGATCAGAGCGCCACTGACCCAGCAGCATATCTATCAGCCCTTAAAAAATAGAAGATATCCATTATTTCTATCCCTTCATCTGACACAGGGAAATTGTCATTATAAGCTTGAACATTGCTATATCCAACCTCCAGAAGTGAACACACTGATGGGGCATTCGGACGTTGTCATCTATGGCAATAAAACAATCTTGGTTCCGTACCTACCTTGTCACGTCCCTAAATACCACTCATGGATGGTAAGTGAGATCATCCATCTGTCACAATGACGCACGTTGTCACATTTTAAACTACCTTTCCTTCGTCTCCCTATCAAGCCCCCACTTCCCCCCTCCTCCTTTCCAACATCTCCTTCCTTCCCTCACAACAGCAAGATCCAGCGCTTCTAGAGGCAACTGCATCAGAACCCTTGACTCTCCAAGAAGAATACGACATGCAAGTAACATGGATCCAAGATCCAGGAAAGTTCACCTTTATTTTATTAGACCCTGATCATAATGATGACCAAGGTCAGCCAGCCATGGCAGGTGATGTGAACCTCTTTTGGACTAATGGCAATGACATTGATAACATAGATGATAACATTGATGATGATGATGATGATAGTATGGTAGCAGAGGTATCTGTGATGGTTGCCGAGCCTCAAAGTAGAAGGAAAGGTATAGCAGAAGAGGCAGTTGTGCTGATAATGGCCTATGCAGCAGTGCACTTGCGAATGAAGAAATACAGAGCAAAGATTGGGGAAGGAAATATGGCATCATTGGGCATGTTTGTTGATAAACTGGGATATACAGAGGTTGGGAGGAGTGGTGTGTTTAAAGAGGTGACTTTGGAAAGGAAGGTGGATGATGTGTTGGTGGAGATGGGGAAGCAGTTGAAGGTGAGTAGTATGGCAAGAGAGGTGAAGAAGAGCGGTGGTTCTTCTTTGCTCTCCAATGATGATTCGATTGATAACAGCAACCCTGCAGTCCAATTGCGGTAGAAGTTAATTTGTGTATAGGCTATACGAGAGTTTATTGGATAACAGACAGGAAGTGTTCGACCAATCGAGCAACAAAACGAACCTTTAAGTTAGAATTTTACAGTTTTCAACTTGCAAGCAAACGTTACAAAGCAATTGAATAGTTAGAGCCACTGAATATGGCTCGTACACAACAGAAACAAAAGGTAAGGCCCGTCATGAAAAAGTCAGAGTTGGTTTGGTGATCGGGTTGAAAAAATAGAGGCAAACAATTATGATTGAATTTCAGCCAAAACACCTCTCTAACTGTTCTTTTCAACGCACTCCATTCATCCATATGCAGTCCCCTAGTAGTAAAACTGCCAAAACAGGAAACAAAAAAGTTCCAGGTTAGTTTCTCCTTTCTCTTCCCCGGCAACCGCCCCTGGCTCCTCTCCTTCCACATCAATTTGCACCAATTCTCACCACCTCCTTCCTTCCTTCCTCCCTTCCTCTCTCCCAATAACAACAACAACAACAACAACAACAACAACAACAACAACAACAACAACAGCTAGTGGAGTCTCAAGACCACATAGATATAGACCAGGAACAGTAGCTTTACGAGAAATCAGGAAATACCAACGTAGCACAGAACTTCTCATCAGAAAACTCCCATTTGCCAGATTAGCACGCGAAATCACAAACGCAGTGGCTCCAGAGCCCTTTAGATGGACAGCAGAAGGCCTCCTTGCGCTCCAAGAGGCTACTGAGGACTTTATAGTTCATTTATTAGAAGATTGCAACTTGTGTGCTATACACGCCAAACGTGTTACCATCATGCCAAAGGATATGCAATTGGCTCGTAGGATCAGAGGCCCTATTTATGGAGTGGCTTCTTTTTAAAAAATATAAAATGATTATATATACTTTTGTACAATTACAAACAAAGAAAAGTCTAACTTTTCATTTCCTGACTCTTTATTTAGACGTATCAAATTTTAACCAACAAAATACCTTTTTTTTTGTTTTTTTGTTTCTTCTTCCCTTTTTATAAACCGACAATCAAATCAAATCAAACCCCTTCATAGCTAAACACTACGAGCTGCTGCCATAGGCTGCTTCTCACCCCCCTCACCCCCCCAATTACTCCTCCATCTTCTCTCTCTTTTCCAGTATACACACCATCAACAGTCTTTCCAGTAACCCCTTCCTTCAACCCAGCCTCTTTAATCAACTTTCTCCAGTCCCTCCTCCCCGCCACTGCTGCTGCCTTTTCCTCAGTCCAAGGCTCGCTAAACGGCACTGTACTCTTGATTTCAAATGTTGTATTGACAGCTTCTGGCATATCCAGTAACTCCACACATAATTCAGCTACATCTTGTCTACTAATTTTCCCTTTGATGACATCACCTTGATCTATCTGTAGCTCAGCACCAGCTGGCTCCTCTGTCAGGGCGACTGGCCTGATGATGACAAAGGGCACCCCACTGGCTCTGATCTCATCTTCTCCTTTTAGTTTATATGTCAATAGACCACCTAGTGCGTCATTGAGCTTGACTGCTGGAGGTTCTTGGTCAACATTGATGCCTGGTCTGTTCGGGCGCGTCACGCCCGCACTTGAAATATGGATGAACCTCGGACTTGGAGATGAACTGTCCTTGTTCTTCTTCTTATTATTATCAACATCATCACCAGTACTACTGGTCATATAACACCCACCAATACTCTCAACAGGCAACTCAAACCTCCCTTCTCTCCAAGCAGGGTTCAACTTCCCGTCATATTCAAACTTGGACAACATCAGCTGCACCGACACAATATTAGCCGCATTCAGCGGATGCGCATCCGGTACCGATCTAGCCCTGAAGATGGCTTTAAATGATGAAAATGGAACCTTCACTGTTTGCCATGTATCTGCTACAGTATCAAAGCTGACTGTGTACCCTACTCCATCCCAAGCCTCAGTGGTACGCAGGACTAATTTATACCTCTGACCGTCTCCCTTGAGTCTCAATTGGACCCCATCGTAAGCTCCCAAGTCTGCAGGAGGGGAAATGTTTCTGCTTCTCACACTGGCAAATCCTCCGTTGTTAGCTGAAGTGACATTGCCTGCGAATACACCAGCTGGAGTGCCTTGAACTTCTCCAGCATTGGGCTGGATGGAAAAGCCACTGCTGCTCACACCTCCCATTACTACATCATCAAGAGCTCCAAACTCTGTAATAGTCCCTTTTGATGCTGGTGATCGCGACGATGCCAAGGACGCAGAGAACAAGATACAATTCCCTCTTCCACCCAGCTTCCCCCCCACCATTCCCAGTAAGCTCTTCATCCCCTTATATTCCACGCTCTCAGGAGTATCCCCGACAATCTCTGGATCATAAAACTTAATGCCTTGGTAATACTTCTTCCTATCGACAGTGTCTCCTTCCTTGGGAACCACCTTGACTGCTGCTGCTGAGATGACTGCCCTGACATTGGTGAACATCTCTGGGAGCAATGTAGCTGGCTGAGTGAGATCAGCTGCTATGAGTTCTAGACAGCCTCCTCCTGTTGTGGTGTTTGGATCGGAAGATAAGGCGGATAGGAGCTGTTGCGATTTAGGGAGATCTCTGACCAGAGCGCGGACTCGGTGTCCTCTTTGGAGGAGGAGGGCGATGACTCTCTTGCCAACACCACCAGTTGCACCGGTGACGAGGGTGACGTCCTTGTTGAGAGGCATGTTGGTGGGAGGAGGGATGAGGACGGTGATGGAAGGAGGTAGAGAAGATGATGATGATGAGGAGCCCGTGATCTTTTTAATAAGGCCAGCAATAATCTTATCTGGGGTAGGGAGAGCGTCAAAAAACTGGAGAGTCTGGACAAAGCGAGAAAAATCCCAGCTTTGGCGATCGTTGGAATTGGATTTGGCGGAGACTACTACAGTGCCTCGTTTTGGTGCGTTGGAGAGAGCTGTGGATATATTTATGGGTGAATGGAATTGGGTTAGGACAATACATTCTGCTGCTCAACGAAGAGATCACAATGGAATATATAATTGAATCCAACACTTACTCCTTCTTTGGGAACGACCCACGGCCTTGATTGGGGATCTACCACCAAGGTTCAATGTTGAGCCCAGATTCATTCTTTTATTCAATTTGGAAATGACTCAAATTGCTGCTTTTGGTGGTTGCTGACTGTCTTAAGTGCTAGCATTTGAGCAGCGCTGCTCTCCCGGCAGAGGCTCGAAATGTGAGAGAACTCTGCTTGAATACAATTATAAATATGTAAGAGGATAATGCTTTCCATGAGCATGGGTCTTCAGTGAACTAGGTCAGATGATTACGAATTGTCCTATGAGGGATGCATCATCATGTAACACATTGCTGCAGCAATCGCGACGCCGACGACACCTGGCAATGAATTAGTTTGCTTCATCAACCCGTCCCAAGCATGCATCAGAATTATTAAATATATCTATTGACAGAAATATTACAACTTTGATTACTGACTTGTTCTTAAACCTATTCCCTTTCAATTTATCTTTTGAATCGAGAATTATGCAGCCTTTGAGAACCGTTAGCTTTTGCCTGTGCTTCATGGCAGCCTATTCTCAGGCAGTAAACCCCAAAGGATATGCATTTTCCTGCAACCCCGCCAACGGCGAAACAATGCTGCCTTACCCGGTGGACACCAACGCCACAGCTTCCTTCGTCGGGCAAATCGTCGACGACACCTTCTACTACACAATCAGTATCGAGAACATCCAAGGCCTTACCCATGCACATTTCCATCTAGGAAACGCCACCGAGTGGCCATCTAGCATTCTCGGTCTCTTTGGTCCGCTATGGGCCATCCCCCCCATGAACACATCAGCAGAAGCTTCAGCATTGACCGCATCCCTACGAGCAAGCGAACCAACCCTCCTCCCCTCTTTAGACCCTACATTCAATGGAACTGGCACCTTCTCTGGCTGGTTGACCCCAGCCACATTTGCCACTTCAATGTATGGTGCCACAATGAGTGACATTTTGACTTTGATGCAATCCAACAGTGTATTTCTTCAAATTCACACGGTAGAGAACCCCATTGGTGAGCTCAGATGCAACATTCCACCAGGAACCTATGTAGATGGAAAAGTACAGGGGCTAGAATACGTTCCTGTTCCCAATGATGTTTCACCATCACCATCACCAGGATGTGTACGCTTGGTGGCTGATCTGTCTGGTGAAAATATTGTCCCAGATCCAGTCATTACTAATAGCACCGGAAGGTTTGAAGGATGGGTAGACGGAGAGACGATTCACTGGGAACTGACTTTAAATGATATCGACCAGTTTGCGTTCAGCCACATTCACCTTGGCAATGCATCGACTCCAGTACCTGTGGCCGCTCCATTGTGGGGACCAATATGGCTTGTCCCTGGTTTGAATTCATCTGGAGAAGCTCAGGCACTGAACGCCGTATTAACGAGCGGTTGGTCCACCAATCTTACTGCTGACACCACAACCACCGGAGAGATATTAGACTCTGCTCTTGCAGCTGTGCCTCGCCTAGATCCCACTTTCAATGGCACGAAAACCTTCTCTGGTACCATCTCAAGTGGCGAGTTTGCAGGCCCACTGGCTTATTTCAAAATGAAGCAGTTCTTATCTTATGCCGAAGACAGTCTTGCATACGTGAGTCGTGATGATTTGTTGACTTTGTCTTTCTTTTCCTTTATTTCCAGCCTTTGAACCATCATGGGTCGTTACTTTTTCTTACTTCACTTTGTTCCTCCATCCATCTGATCATGGTTCCTCTTCCTCTTCCTCTCCCCCTCCCCTCTCCCTCTTTGTAGGTTAATGCTCACACTAATACGAACTTAGACGACGGTCTGCTTCGTGGGCAGTTGCACTTGGAGAATACCTGTACACCACCACCACCACCTCTATCACCCCCTACTCCCAGCTCTTCTGCATACCATAAGACACCTCTGAGTTGGGGTTTGCCAGCTGTGGCTTCAGGAGCTTTGAGTTGGGTACTAGCCTGAAATCAAGAGAATTTCTTATCCTCTAAAAGAAAGAGCTTGGGCTCTCTGATGTTGATGATGTCGCCCCGGTTGTATCCTGAAGTCCATTTACTGTTTCTGTTCCTAAATTACACGTATTACATATACGCATATATAAGTGATACTTCCTATACGATTTGTTTAAAGAGCTTTCATTACAATTGAAATTGGAAACAGAAGACAGGAATCAATGCAGTTCAAGCTCTATAGATATAGACAGCTGCAGGAGGTGGGCTATTTTCAAAATAAAGGGCGGTTCCCTCATCTTTATCTCTCTCTCTAAGGGTCAAGCTTAACCTAAAGGTAAACGGTCCTCTTATCAAGTGGGCAGCAACAGATACACGGGAACAAACAGATACCGATGATCCAAGAAATTGGGCCACAATATGATTGCTCGATAATGGTACGTCCACTTCCGCCTTGTTGCTGCTGCTGCTGCTGCTGCTGCTGCTGCTGGACAACAATTACCGGAGCAGATTGGGCATGTGGCATAGTATGGCTGTGCGAATAAGACATGTTGGGATGTTGTTGTGGGGCATAGCCATTTTGATGTGGGTTTGGAGAGGAGTAAGAGTGGGCCATGTGAGGAGGAGCGCCGCCACCATGGCCGGGCATGGGAGGGGAACCAAAGGCGGGAGTGCCGACTGCGGCTGGTGGCGATCCAGAGTACCCAGAAGAGGCGCTTCGTTGCATCTCAAAACGCATCTTTTCTAGCTCGAGCTGCTTCTGCTGTAGCTCCAGCTCTCTCATTGCCATGGAGTGAGCAACCTGGTCTGAAGAACCTTTGGTTGACTCCATGTAGCCTAGACTTACAGTTAAAAAGTAGATCGTAAGCCTACTCTGTCCAAATTTGAAATTCAAAGTGGTGGGAGTGGTGCAAATAGGTGTTTTTGGGGCTTGTTTGCAGCCATCAGACCCCCCAATTTGTTTGGGGAACAGAAAACTCATTCCGGGGCGCTCTCAGCCGGCATGATAAAGAAAGTGCGGCTTCTTACATATACCGCTGTGCAATGCCTAAATTTACCTCTTCTTTGAATTAATAGGTAGTGGGAGCACTTATAAAATGGTAAGCTTCAAAACAACACTCTCTCCTAGTTGCAATTTTGGGATGACGGCGATTTGAGTGATGACCTTTTGAATACTCAATTTTAGAGCAAATCAAACGCAGCCATAATTTCAACATACAACATACATTTGATTCATAGCCTTGTCACCCCCCAAATAGCCATAAACTCGACTTAATGATTCATTCATATTGACGTTTTTACTAATGAACCCCTTCTTTCCCTCTTCCTTCCCTCATTCTACACAGCCTTCACAAAAATCATTCAGGATTAAGACCAAACTGGCCAGGAAAGCCAAGCAAAACCGCCCAATCCCTCCATGGATCCGTTTCCGCACAGACAACACCATCAGGTATGTCCCCACCCCTAAATACATACACGTACACTACCCATGTTATTCCCAATCTTACATCTCACCCGCCTCCCTTTACATTTTATTGACAGATATAACGCTAAGAGGCGCCATTGGAGACGTACAAAGCTGGGTCTCTAAACGATGATCAAGATGAGGGTGAGAGGTATGCTTGTTTTCTACAAGCGCTCTCTCTCTCTCTCTTTAAGCTCTTTGAGTATGTAGTCTTTTTCTATAGTTGCTCATGTTTTGTAACTTTTATCAACAGATTATGTATATATTACAGCAGTATACAAAAATACAACCCAAATTGATACTATCATAAAAAAACTTGATGAATTTGTTTGACAGTAAGATTCTTCCTACAAGTAGGACACTTCCTGGTAGCTTTCACTGCTGATTTCAAGCAACTTCCACAATAAATATGACCACAGGTAGCTGACCACATTTGCCTAGATGTGCCAGCACCCATATGTTCTAAGCAGATTCCACATGTGGGACCTGGGGGGCTTTCTGGCACAGGTGAAGGAGGTGGAGGTGCGTCTTGTTGTTGTAGTTTTTGAGAGTTAGATGTTTTAGCTTGCTTGGCAGGTGGCTGTGTTAGTAATGCTCTCTTACCAGGGGAAACTCTTTGTCTCTTAGAGGCCCTGGAAGGAGTGGCGCTAGTTGTTGCAGTATTGGTGGCTAGAGGAGCATCTCCCAGGCCTGTCAAATCTATGATCTCTTCGACGTCGGCGTTGGAATGGTTAGCAGGCCTGGAGCCTGACGGTCTATTGGTTAGGTTTACCTGGAAACATACAAGATGTGAGTATTGGTCTACACAGAAGGAACACTATTGGTTGCTCCTAAACGAGAAAAAAAGGGGATCATTGACACCTACCGTTTTATTTCTTCGAGAGCCGGGTGCAGGATCATCTCTAGCTAAATTAACGAGGTCTATAACATTGTCATCTTCATGTTGGACGGAATCCAGACGGAAAGCGCTCATAACGTCAATTCTTTAGTCCTAATTCTCTTTGAGATTTTCTTAATTTTCAAGCAAGGTTTATACACATTTGCTTACTTCCTCTACTTCATATACCCTTATGTGGCACTTATATAGCTTGTGACCAACTCGCTTAGCGTCTACAAAACAAATACTGCTCACCTAAATGCATTTTTCTACTTCCATTGTCCGCTGAGCCTCCTTCTTCCACGCTTTTCGAGCCTTCCCCCTGGTTCTCTCTCTTGAATCTTTGTTTTATTTTACTGCCAAAAGAATACAAGTATAAAAGGTTGTGGTCAGTATATATTCACTGTATCTAAAATCTTCATAAGAAAATACATGCAAACGGTCAATCAATAGAAATCTCAGATGAATCTGAACAAAAAATATTTATTAAAGCTCTTCTTTCGTCATAACTGCTGCCTCCTCTCTGGCACCGTTACTACCACCGTCATGATCAGCACCCCCTTTGAGTTTTTCAATCCTGTACCGAAGAGCCTTTTTCCTGGCTATCCTGAATTTTATTATTTCCAGATCCTTCCAGTCTGTGAAGATTGTACCATTCGTCTGCAGCTCCATGTCCTCATCCAAAGTTGTGGGCAACCCATCCAAAATCCTTTGGCATCTTTCAATCTCCTCCTCCACCTCTTGATCCAGTGTGGGGTACGTGTCTTCCAGCTCAAAGTACACAAAAGGATCCTCCGGGTCAAAGTCTGGCATGTCTTGACCTGCCAGTAGGGGCGGGTTGGTGTTCATCACGAATCCATACTTTGCCAGGCTCATGTCTGGCCTGTGAGAGTGAGAGGTGTAGGCCATTGTTATTTCCTCACCCTTTTTTATGTCCTTCACGGCATATATATAGACAAAATCTTGATCATTATCGTTGGCAGCATTGCAGAATGGATAGTAGCAGTCATTGAACAAATCAATTGCTGGAAACAGCCACAGGCGATACGAATCTCTCTTGTCAAATTCAAAGAACCTGGACTGCACCAAGGCTGTCATGTACATAAATTGATCCAGGCTCACATGATCAGGAGAGATGGCCTCGTTCAGAGGTATTTGAAATCTATCTCTGTTGTCTTCGAGGTATTGACCGTTGAAATGCAGGGCAGCCAACTCTTTCATCACTTTAGAAAAGTCTTCAAGCCAGGGGGACTGAAGAGCACTTGCTTGAGAGGTCGTCCAGGTTTCGGGGCCAAACACATTGTCAGGGCCTGGCTGCGTTGCGATCCAGAGTCCATGGGTTTCATTAAATTTGCGATCCACATGCATCCTATACAGAATTTCATAGGCATGTCCCTTTCGAGATTGGTTGGTTAGTTGATTGGGTTGGGTTGAGATGGGTGGTAGCCATACGCAAGCTGAAAGAAATCTGCTTCGAAGGAGTCCGTCGTTGACTACCAGAGTAGTCAACACTTTTTGAAAAATAAACTTACGGCCATATGGTCTACATCCTCATTCATTGTAACAGCGAGCTTAAATGGCATTTTGGCAATGATTTGGCCTGATGCAAAGTCCTGTGTTGCCCTACAACCTCTGACTCCATCTGAGTTAAGTCCGATTTCATATTTTAACTGAATTGCATAGGTTGGGTGTTCGTCAATACAAATGTCAGGATGATCAAAGGAATGATCGTTTCTTTCAGAATTCAACTTACATCTGCGCCATTGGCCCTCGCATACTCTAAAACCTGTTCGTGAAGTGAGATGTCCTCTGATGCCAAGACAAGAAGAGCCAGAATGGCCCATACTGACGACCTTATCAAATTGACGCTCTTAATCATTTTAAGAAGACAGACTGACGGGTTAGGGTATGTGATTTGCTCTTAAAAGTCTGGATGCAGACTACCTCCCATATTTTTGGAAGCTGCCCCTCCCCCCCCTTTTGGAAACTCGCCACAAACCAAATGTTCTTTCTTCCTTTTAAATCTTGTATCCTTTCCACAATTTAGGAGCTCATGTAGGTCATGGGTTTAGTTTAATATGGTTGCAGTTACCCAAATTTAAGAAGCTAGAAGAATGAGCGGGTGGTGGAAGTGGAAAGCTAATGTCCAAAAGGCCCAGAGGCTGCTATCATTGAGGAGGTGGAGAGGTACCACTGCACCATCACCAAGTTGTATGGAGCGGAAGGAGGGCAATAGGAGAACAACCAACGTTTGGAGGATCATTCAAATCCATCAGTGTGGAGAGGACTTTTAGTGGCACTAGATGTCGGTGTGTATTCACTGGTTGACTCATTGCTGGGCCGGGCTGGAAGCAGCACATACTACAGGGAGGTTGGGATGCGCGGAAATGGAGAATGCTGTGAAGATGAAGACGACTGAATTAGAGAAGAAAGGCGATCTTATGGTTATATGTTTGTAGGCTTTGAAGTTGAGCCTTCAGTTTTATGTGAAGATTGATGAAATTTTATAACTGGCAAAGAGCTCCTTTCAAAGTTTGTAAGCCAGCAGGTTTGAAGAGAAAGGCAGAGTAGATGAAGATAAAGGGAGGAGGATGCTATTTATGATAATGATGGTTTAATTGTATTACATGACCACTGTTTCCCCCCCATCTGGGATGGCTAAATTGTGACATTTATTAACTACTGCTATTAGAAACTAATTAAGTATAAGTAGAATTGGCTTTATTTGGATGGTATATCTAATTTAATAATCACCAGGTGCTTGCAGTATAACTCTTTCTTACATGGTTGGAAGGAGGACTACACACGACAATCCCTCTCTTACATTCATATGTATACATGTATGGTGGTACAAATTACGTACGTATATTTATATACTAATAAAGCTTCTACTGCTAGACCTCCCTTTTTTATCGCTACTATTTATTGAACCAAACTTGAGTCTTCTTAGTTCTAGCAATCTTCCTCTGCAATTGCAACAGCCCATACATCAACGCTTCAGCAGTTGGAGGGCATCCTGGAACATAGATATCGACAGGGACAATTCTGTCACAACCACGTACTACAGAGTAAGAGTAGTGGTAGTAACCCCCTCCGTTGGCGCAGGATCCCATGGATACAACCCAACGGGGCTCTGGCATTTGATCGTAGACTTTTCGTAGGGCGGGGGCCATTTTGTTGGTGAGTGTTCCTGCTACAATCATGCAGTCTGATTGACGGGGACTAGGTCTGAAAATGATGCCGAATCTATCTAAATCATATCTAGCAGCACCTGTTGGTGGTTTTTAATGTTGTTTGAGGGTAGGGAGGGGAAGAAGAGAAAGTGAGTGATGGAGGGAGGGAGGGTCGGGTGACGGGGGAAGTCATCGGTGGAAATGAAAGGGCTAGGAAGTAAGGAACCGACGAGATTCAACGTCCACAGTATTCAAGAGTTGATATGAAAGGTGAACAACGTACCTGCATGCATCATCTCTACAGCACAGCAAGCTAAACCAAAGGTCATCGGCCAAATTGATCCCTTACGTGCCCAGTTAACCAATTGGTCGACTTTAGATACAACAAATTCTGCGTTGTTTGGCTTTGCCAATGCAGAGGCTGCCTTTGAAGCCATATTTTTTGATTTATTTACTAGACCACTAAATTTCTTTTTCCTCAGCCTTGCTCTGTAGTAAGCGTAAAGATATGCACCCGAATGACACAAGAGCTGGTCTATTTGTTGAATGACAAAGCTATAGTAATACACGGGAATTATTGCCACACACTCCTTTTAATCTCTCCCTCGAACCCTCACCATGTTCCCCCGACGGCGTCTTCGTTCTTTGATGACTCTCCTCTTCCTCCAAGATGAAAGACTCTCTAATTAGAAATGGCAAACTTCTTTTTAGGTTCAGCCCAATCATCATCACTCCCTTAGAAAGTTACACTTCTGAATTGTAACTCTGCTCCACCAGTAAGATGAAGAGAGGTGACCATGGCAAACCACTCCCAGCCGGCAGCAGTGGTTCGTCCAACATACACAGTTGATTATAAGCTAGATACGACAATCAGTCATGTATTCATACATTCCAAGGTTTACTGTTTTCTAATTCTACGTATCTCTCTTTCCTTTTTCTACATATCTCTTGAGTTTGATCTCATAATCATTCTCTTCTTCTAGGCTATTTCATCGTCAATTGACCTATTGGTCCATCCATAGAAGCAGAGACATACCACAATGGATGGGGTCCTGACTTTCTTTGATGGTTTAGGCCTTCGTCTGCACGATATAGATTCAAGTTCCGATTACGATGAGCTTGTTCAAGCTTCCCTTCACAAAATTCAAGGAATCAGATTAGACAGGTGAGTCGAACAGCATCCACTGAGTCAAGATATTTTACGATCTCAGCTCTCCCCCCCCCCCCCTCTCTCACACAACCCATCACCCCCTTTTCCCATGCTCAATTTCAGCACCGCCAAGGCTGCCGTCGCTCGAGCAGCTCAAGACCGCGACCTCTATCAAGAAGCTCTGGGCTCCCTCATCCTCAAAGCCACACATGGATCCCTTGTCCCATCTGTACGTGTACAGTTCTCCAACCTCACCATTGAAGCAAAGGGCGAACTAGCTGGCCAGGACAACCCTTCCGTCCTGAACTCTGCCATCAACACCCTTCCCATCAAAAGAATCATCACCAAACTCAACAGCAAGAGTTCATATAAAGATAATAATAACTTTGTCAGGGTGTTGGACAATGCAACTGGTGTTTTAGAACCAGGAAGGCTGACCCTCTTGCTTGGTCCACCAGGAAGTGGCAAATCCCTCCTCCAGAGCGCTCTAGCGGGCAGATTAAAGCCCCAAAAGGGCTCTTTGAAAGTACAGGGTGCAGTCACCTATAATGGAATAGACATCAACACGCTTGAATCGGGTAGAATAGTGGGGTGGGTCAGACAGAGAGATGTTCATTTGCCTAAACTCAGTGTTTTAGAAACCACAACGTTTGCAATGGAGTGTCTACTAGACCCGCCATTACAACATCGCATCCTGAATGCTCTGCTTGGTGGTGATGATAGTGTTATGGATAAAAAGGATGTGAGCAAGCATTTGGAGATTGCTAGAACAGCTAGTGGGGCACTGTCTGCTGATTGTGTGTTTGAAGAGCTGGCTACAAAGCTGTCGAAGATGAAGAGTGTTGGATTCGTTGCTTTAGAGAGTGGACAAGCTTCAAAAATAGAAGAAGAAAGCGGTAGTGGTGGTGCTGGTCATAAAAGTAGTAAGCTTCCTGGATTATTAGATGATCTTGGAATTGATAATGAACAAAAAGATATCATTATGTACGTTTGAAGAATGGGTAGCTGGTTTAAC
>Ga0209986_10000834_pt1 | contig 30212 bp, 28 predicted proteins | sample BlataG_FD_183168 | JGI IMG/M metagenome (GOLD analysis project Ga0209986, IMG submission 183168) | Deep subsurface microbial communities from Black Sea to uncover new lineages of life (NeLLi) - Black_00105 metaG (SPAdes) (version 2) | ecosystem: Environmental > Aquatic > Marine > Oceanic >...
CTCTTATCAATCCACAGCAAGTCCCCACTCATGAACACGCCGCTCAGCTCAGGTTGGATAAGAGCTGAGATGCGCTGGCTGCCCATGTTGCCCACGATTAGCTCATCAGGATAGATACGCAGAGATTTATGCTTCAGAAGATAGCGCAAGGCCTTGGCCCTACGAACCACCATGGGCTCCGCAGGGTCGTCGTGATACTTGAAGTACTCGGTGATCAGGACCGCCCGCTCCGGGCACAGGTAGACCGGGCTGGAGAGGAGTTCCTGCTTTATGCGCTTGAAGCGCAGCGACTTTTTCTTTTCCTCAACGACCTCAACAGACTCTGCCACGCATACTCCCTCTTTCTTCACACCATAATCTACCACAGCCTATAGACGTATTCAATTCCCCTAGGCCATTAAGCCTGTTACCCTTTCAAGTGTTGAGTTCAGCCCACCGCTCACCAGAGAAGCCCTGATCTCCGTTTGCAGAAACAGGGCCACGATAGCCTTGAGCTAACGGACGGTCCTTCTCGACCGCAGCTGAAAGGCTTGAAGAATCTGTAACGACTCGCACACAGGTAGTCTTACTTAGCAACACACGCGAAGAAAGAGAACCAGGCTGAGTTCGGACAGGGGACAGGAGGTTTAGAGCTCTTGCTCGCTGGCGGTAGCCTCCGCTACCTGTTGAACAAGGTTCTCCAGATTCGACACCGCCAAAGAGAGCCCGAGTTGCCTCAGTTGAGTGTAGTCCATTCCTCTGAATAGGCGTTGCCCCGCCACCCTCGCCATCTCATCATAAATCGCTGGCCATTCCACACACCGCCGTTCTACACAGAAGAGAATAAACTCCCTTAGTTGTGGATCCAGAGAATTCATAACGCCCCACCAATAATAAACGCCAGATGCCACAAGAAGTTTAGGCCATTTAAAGCGATAAGAAGGCAGGCCCACCCCTCTACCACCTTTTCGCGACTACGACGACATTGAAGCTTTGATAGCGCAGACTACCACAGGGCGTCGAGTGGTAAGGTGAGGAAGGCGGGCGCAATCGCGTCAAAGCGAGGGCAGATAGACGAATGCGAACAGGTCGGCATCATAGAATGCACCGTGCCGTGGCAAGGCTCGCCGCAAACACATGAGCAAAGCACGTACGGAACGCAAGCTCAGGTGACTGATAAGACCAATCAGCCAGAAGTAGATGGGCCCGTTATCAAAAGACCAGAGACCTTTACGCTGGCACCTCAATCCTACCCGGCTGGTTGTGCGGCCTGCTCCTTCGCTCGCCGTTTCTTCGCCATTTCCGGGTTGGGATTACACACCGCCAGACACCTGGCGCCACAGCCCGTCGCGCAGGCTCTCGTCGGGGCTCTGCTAACCTCGTTCTCACACTGCTGTCGGAGGGAAAGTGAATTTCTTGCTCGATTTGTGTAATATGAGGGCTGCACATAATTGGACAAGATGGCCGACAGATTCAACAAGAGCACATATCAAAGCTGGGGGCAGCCTGTTGTAGACATCTGTTCTCTGGCAAAGAACACCAGGCTTATCACACGCATAAGGAAGAAAGGGCTTGTACCACCGGATTTCAGGGAAAGACTGATGCTCGCTGTCATAGCCGTATACGGCTGCCGCTATTGCTCCTGGGCTCATACCAGAGAGGCCTTGAGAAGCGGAGTCAGCGGAGCTGAGATAACAGACCTTCTCCGCGGCAGCGTGGGCAACTGCCCACAACGGGAAGTTACCGCGCTGCTCTACGCCCAGCACTGGGCTGAGTCCGATGCCAATCCAGACCCGGCATCGGTTCAAACGCTTGTAGAAACCTACGGCTCTGAAAAGGCCGCGGCAATAAATGTAGTCCTCCGTATGATCCGAGTCGGTAACCTCATGGGCAATTCCTTGGACTACCTACTATACAGGATATCTAGTCGTAAGTGGAAAACGTCGACAGAGGCTTGAAAACGTTGATAGGAATCTCCTTTCTCAGGAGGTAGATGATGAGCGATTCCAACAATAAGGTCATCTTGATAACCGGAGCTACGGGATTCATCGGCGGCCATCTGGTTAAGGCAAACCTTGACAAAGGGTATTCCGTTCGCGCCCTGGTGCTGCCGGGTGACCTGGGCGAGTCTGCGCACAGGTCCAAGGGGGTGGAGACGGTCACCGGGGATATCCGTGATTACGAAGCGGTGAAAAGGGCGGCATCCGGTGTAGATACCATCTTCCACTGTGCAGCAGTGGTGACAGACTGGGCACCGAGAAAGCTATTCCAGGAGGTCATAATCGGCGGTACCGAGAACATCTGCAAGGCAGCCGTGGCCGCGGGAGTCTCCCGGCTGGTGGATATCAGCACCAACGACGTCTTCGGGACGGACGAATCTCAAGTAATGGACGAGACCTTTCCCCTGCAGCCCTGGCGCGAGCCCTACCCAGACTCCAAGATCGAGGCAGAGAAGATATCGTGGCGATACCACAGGGAACAGGGGCTGCCGGTGACCATGGTCTACCCGTGCTGGGCCTATGGGGAAGGCGACCAGACCTTTGTGCCGCTCCTTGCTGATGCCATAGTGAAGCGGGAGCTCATCTTCTGGCGCAAGGATGTTATCGTGTGGCCCACCTATATCGAAAACCTGGTGGACCTTCTGATGCTGATCGCCGAGGACGACCGCGCCTTGGGTAATGGCTATCTGGTCTATGACGGAGAATCAACCACGCTCCAGGAGTTCTGTGTTGAAATCGCAAGATCTCTGGGCGTGCCTCCTATCACCACCCACATTCCTTACCCTGCAGCTTACGCCGCGGCGGTTCTCATGGAACTGGTCTGGAAGACGTTTCGCAAGAAGACCCGGCCACTTCTCACCACCTACACGGTAAAAAACCTCGGATCGAGGTTGAAGTTCTCCATTGCAAAGGCAGAACGCGAACTGGGCTGGCACCCGAAGATATCTTACAAAGAGGGACTGAGAAGGACAATGGAGTGGGTGAAGACCCTCGACCTTGAAACGCTGAAACAGAAGTAACTACAAGAGGGTGTTGTCATCATGAAAGACTTCAGTGAGAAAACAGTCTACGTTGTCGGCGGCTCCAGCGGGATTGGCCTTGCCACGGCGAATCTGCTCTCCGCAAAAGGCGCTCACGTCATGATCTTTGCCCGGAGAAAGGACCGCCTTAAGCGCGCCTTAGAAGAGATTTCCCGCAACGCGTCTTCAAAGCAGCAGCGGTTCTCTTGCATGCCAATGGATGTTTCTGTTCGAGCTGAGGTTGAAGCGGTGATGTGCAAGGCGGTATCGGAGTTCGGCGTACCAGATGTGCTCATCAACTGTGCCGGCAGAGCTTACCCCCATTATTTCGAGGATATCACCTACGAGCAGTTCGACGAAACCATGAAGATCAACCTCTACAGCGCGTGGAACACCGTTTCTGCACTTGTGCCCTACATGAAGAAGCAGGGCGGCTACATCGTGAACACATCCTCTATGGGGGGCTTCATCGGGGTGTTCGGCTATACCGATTACTCAGCCTCCAAATTCGCCATAATCGGGTTCTCCGAGGCACTCAGAAGCGAACTCAAGCCCTACGGCATCACCGTGTCGGTGCTGTGTCCGCCGGACACCGATACACCCGGGTTACAAGAGGAGAACAAAACGAAACCAGAAGAGACGAAGGCGATTTCTGCCAGTGCAGGGCTGATGCAGCCGGATGAAGTGGCCCGCGCCCTCATCAAAGGGATGGACAGGGAGAAACTCCTGATTGTTCCCGGTTTTGATGGCAAGTTCACTTTCACGGCAAAACGGCTGTTCCCCGCATTGGTCGAGTTCATCATGGACAGGGACATAAGAAAGGTGCAGGCGAAAAAAGCGTGAAGAAGACAAACCTGGACAGCAATACACAACAGGAGGACGACATGACCGATACAAGAAAGGGCAAGGCAATTCCAGTACTAGAAATAATCACCGCGGCGGGGCTCATTCTGTTCTGGATAGGTTTCTTTACCGTCGGAATGGCTCCAGAAAGCCCACCTGAGTGTTACTTCGCGTACGAGCACGCCTTTCCCCTGCCCGACATATTGCTTGCCATTGCGCTTCTCGCCTCAGCGGTCCTTTTGCTCAGGGACAATCAGCTGGGAAGGACGCTGGCGCTCGTCGCTGCCGGGGCGCTCGTCTTTCTCGGCTTGGTGGACTTCAGCTTTAACCTTCAGAACGGCGTTTACTTGAGCTCCACACTTGATTTGATTTTGAATGCGTTCATCAACATCTGGTGCGTAGCATTCGGTTTGGCCATCGTTTGGCGCCACAAGTGAACTGCTGCTCCAAAGCTTTGTGTGCCTCAGCTGAACCAGCACATATCCCTATCTCAGAACTCAGAAGCCGTGTGCTTCAGCAGGGAACTTGAAGAATTCTGCAATTTCTGATAGATTTCTATAGACATGACGAAGCACACGGGGTCGTCGCCGTCTGCAGAAAGGATTCAGAGGGGGCGTTCTTTGAGCGAGCGAAGCTTAGTCAGCATAAGTGAGGCCAGCCGCATGCTCGGCGTGAGCGAGGCGACGCTACGGCAATGGACGGACAAGGGCAAGATAAAGGCTTTCATAACCCCCGGCGGACACCGGCGTTACAACAAAGCGGAACTGCGGAGCTTTGCAGGCAAGGGGCAACGAGTGCATGGCATCAAGGACCTGGTGACCAGGATAGAGGACACGCCACCGTTGCATAGGGAACTGGCTCACACACATTTCAGCGCCACCTCCTGGTACAACAAGCTGGACGCCGAATCTCGAAGGCACCTGGCCGAATCCGGCAGAGAGCTACTTCACCTGGTCACCAAGTACATAACCCAACCTGTAAAGCAAAAGGAGGTCGAGGAGCGTGCCCGGGCTATTGGAAACGAATTCGGCGAGGAGATGGCCAGGTTGGGGCTGTCACTCACCGAGGCCATCGAGACCTTCATGCTGCATCGTAATCCAGTGATGAATGCAGTCACCGACTTGATGAAAAGGAGGGAGGCACTGAACGAGCGGGCGGTGGAAGCTATACCCTTGGTGACACATATCATGGATGAGACACTCATCGCACTGGTGGCAGCGTACCAGCAGCACCGGGATAACAAGTGAACGATTCCGGACGGAGCGCAGGGATGACCATCCTGGCCTGGTGGAAGGTCACACTCACCTAACCTCTCCCATCAAGGGAAAGGGACAGGGGTGGAAAGACTCCGTCGAGGGAGAAGGAAAGTGGTGGACAGACCTCCATCAAGAGATAGCGAGACGGGTGTAACAACCGTATTATGATATCGATTTCAAGGTTGCTTTGCGATGCAGCCGGGCCGGGCGATGCACTCCGCTACGGCGGACAAGTCCAACCTGCTCCCGACGCAACTCACAAAGTCGCCCATAAGCCACGGCCTATCGTAGTCTGGAACTGCACCAGACGGTGCAATCTCCACTGCGTTCACTGCTATAGCAGCGCTGGCAATCAAGATTCGCCCGAGGCCTTGAACACGGAGGAGGCAAAATCGTTCATCCGTGACCTCGCCGATTTCGGTGTGCCCGTGGTGCTCTTTTCGGGCGGTGAGCCTCTGCTCAGGGAGGATATCTTTGAGCTTGCCGGCTTCGCCAGGGAACAGGGGATAAGGACGGTGCTGTCTACCAACGGCACCCTCATCACCAAGGAAGTCGCGGAAAGGATACGCGATGCTGGCTTTGCCGAGGTAGGCATTAGCCTCGACGGCGTCGGTGAGAAGAACGATCGGTTTCGGGGCAAAAAGGGAGCCTACAAGGCCGCCCTGAAGGGTATCCGAAACTGCGTAACCCTGGAGCAGAGAGTATCTTTGAGATTGACTATTACCCGCGACACCTGTTCGGAAATCCCTGCCATCTTCGAACTGGCGGAGCGAGAAGGGGTAGAGCGGGTCTGCTTTTACCATCTCGCCTACGTAGGGCGCGCAAGCAACCTGGCCAAAGACGACCTTCCCCACACTGAGGCCAGGGCAGTAGTGGACCTGATATGCGAGCGCACCATCGACCTTTACCGGCGCGGTTTTCCTAAGGAAGTCTTAACTGTAGACAACCACGCCGATGGCATCTACCTCTATCTTAAGCTGAAGGAACAAGACCCGGCTCGCGCCGAGAGGGCGCTGGCTTTGCTCCGGGCCAATGGTGGCAATAACTCAGGCATCCGGATAGGCGCGGTCGACGACGTCGGGAATGTCCACGCCGATCAATTCTGGCAGCACTATTCCTTCGGCAACGTCCGCCAGCGCAAGTTCGGCGATATCTGGATGGATACCTCGGATTCATTGATGCGTGGGCTTAAGTACCGAAAAGGATTGCTCCAGGGGCGCTGCGCCAGATGTCAGTACAACGATTTGTGCAATGGCAACCTCCGCGTCCGGGCTGAAGCCGTCTTCGACGACGTCTGGGCTGAAGACCCGGCATGCTACCTAACCGACAGCGAGATTGGACTGGTCGGATGACACACGCGATGGTCGAGAGCAACAAGCCTGGGGAAGCAGAACTCATCACCCCGAGGCTGCAAATGGTTGCCTGGGAGATAACCCGGAGCTGTAACCTGTTTTGCGCTCATTGCCGGGCTTCGGCCGCTCACGGTCCATACGAGGACGAACTGTCCACCGAGGAGTGCTTCCATCTCATCGATGGAATACTCGAGGTCGGCACGCCTGTCATAATCCTTACTGGGGGTGAGCCGCTTCTGCGTCACGACCTTTCGCAGGTCGGCAGGTATGCGGTAGAGAAGGGACTGCGGGTGGTCATGGGCACCAACGGGACTCTCATCTCAGCCGAGATGGCTGATAGACTGAAGGCGATCCCCGTATCGCGTGTAGCAGTCAGCATTGATTTCCCCACCGCCGAACTCCAGGACGGGTTTCGTGGTAAGGAAGGCGCCTTCAAGGCAGCTATGGCGGGGATGGCCACGGCACGCCGAGCGGGCATTGAAATCCAGGTCAACAGCACAATCACCAGGCTAAATCTCCCCTATCTGAATGACCTGCTGGGACTGGCCCTTGAGGCAGGGGCTGTGGCTTTTCATCCTTTTATGCTGGTGCCGACGGGCCGCGGCAAGGGGCTGGAAGGGGTGGAGATGTCCCCCGAGGAATATGAGCAAACGCTCAACTGGGTCTACGACAAGCAGCGAGAGATGGGAGACACGATATTCTTCAAGCCGACAGACGCGCCTCATTATATGCGGGTAATCAAAGAAAGAAGTAGAGGAGCCAAGCCACAAGCGACATCACCGTTTGACAAGCCAGAATCAGCAGCCAGACGAGGAGGCATGGACTCTCTGACGCGCGGTTGTCTGGCTGGCACCGGTTTCTGCTTCATCTCCCATCGCGGCAGGGTGCAGGGATGCGGCTATCTGGACGTGGAAGTCGGCAACATAAGAGAGAAGAGCTTCAGCGAAATCTGGACCAATTCCACGGTGTTCCGTGAATTGAGAGACCTGTCCAATATCAAGGGGAAATGTGGCATCTGCGAATACAAGAGAGCCTGCGGCGGCTGCAGGGCTAGAGCCTATGAAGCTACCGGCGACTATCTTGAGTCTGAACCATACTGTATATATGAACCGGCGGCACTGAGAAGGAATGGGTGAGCGCAAGCTATGCAAGTGGAACTCGACAACATCGACAGCAAGCTGGTGAACATCATTCAAGCGGAGTTTCCTCTCACCAGAGAGCCGTTTTCGGCTTTGGGGCAACGGCTAGGTGTCAGCGGTGACGAGGTGGTGCACAGGATTGAAGTGTTAAAGGCAAAGGGAATCATTCGCCTGATAGGCCCTGTTTTCAACCCCGGAAGGCTCGGCTACCAGACTAGCCTGGTAGCGATGAAGGTTGCAGCCGATCGGCTCCACAAGGCAGCCGAAATCGTCAGCGCCCACCCGCAGGTAAGCCACTGCTATGAACGCGATCATGATTTCAACCTTTGGTTCACGCTGGCAATGGCCGCAACAGACGACCTGGACACTGAGGCACGGGAACTAGGCAGCAGAGTCAAGGCCGAAGTGACGCTGAACCTACCAGCAGTGAGAACCTTCAAGATAGGAGCCTACTTCAACACGGAAGCAGCCAATTCGTCAGTCGCAAAGGCTGCCGTCGATAATACGTGTGCCCTGAGTGCGGATGTTGACCTGTCTTCCGTCGAGCGGGCCGTCATCAACGAAGTACAGCAAGACCTTCCTCTAACTGCAAGGCCGTTCGACCTTATGTCAACCCACCTGTCACTGGACGTGGATGGATTCCTGAATCACTGCCAGGCTCTGCTTCAGCGCGGGGTCATGCGACGGTTCAGCGCTTCCATCAATCACCGAAGCCTGGGATTTGTCGCCAATGCCATGGCTTGCTGGAGAGTCCCACCAGAGATGGTGGAGACGGCAGGCAGCACAGTAGCGACGTTTCAAGAGGTAAGCCACTGTTACCAAAGGAAGACAAGCCCTCTCTGGCCCTACAACCTGTATGCCATGATGCACGCGAAAACCAGAGAGGCCTGTGAGAGCATAGCCCGCACGGCATCATCAGTGAGCGGGCTTGATGAGAATGGGCCGGTGCTGCTTTTCAGCACCGAAGAAATGAAAAAAACGAGGGTGCGGTATCCGGTATGAAAAGGTACGATCAGATAAGCCCCTATTACCCAGTCTTTGTGAACATCCACGACAGGAAATGCTTGGTGGTAGGCGGAGGCAACGTTGCCCTGCGCAAAGTCCAATCACTCCTGGAGCACGGCGCCAACGTGGAAGTGGTTAGCCCTACGCTCTGCCCGGAGCTAAGCCAGATGGCAGGTGAGGGTGCAATACAGGCACTCCAAAGGAGCTACAGGGCAGAGGACCTAGAGCATGCACTGCTGGCTATAGCGGCGACTGACGATGCCAAAACAAATGAAAGCGTGGCGGCTGAGGCAAGACAGCGAGGAGTCTTGGTAAACGTAGTGGATGACCCGCAGCACTCGGATTTTATTGTCCCTTCATATTTCAGCCGCGGTGATGTTATCGTTGCCGTTTCCACGTCCGGCACAAGCCCGGCACTAGCACGCAAGATTAGAACCCGGCTGGAAAAGGACTTTGGGACTGAATACGCTCAGCTAGCCCTGCTCGCCAAGGAAGTCCGCTCTGAGCTGAGGCGACAAGGGGTTAGTGTCAGTAGCGACGCCTGGCAAGAAGTTCTGGATCTGGACCCACTTGTTGAGCTGCTGAAATACGGCAAGAGGCGAGAGGCAAGAGAAATCATGGTTGAGAGATTGAAGGGGCTGCGGGAAAAGAACCTTTGAAGACGAAGGCGCCTGGAATGCAGATTCATGTAGTGGGTGTGAATCACAGCACAACCCCGATCGAAGTCCGCGAGAAGCTAGCCGTAGGCAGCAAACAGTTCCCCGGTGCCCTGGTTTTGCTCGGGGATTACGTATCGCAGGGGCTGATACTGTCTACCTGTAACCGAACTGAAGTCTATTCCGTGAGTGACAGCGCTTCTTCTGCCCAATCAGGCAATGTCGATTTCCTGAGGGCATGGTCAAAGACATCCGATGCTGATTTGCTGCCATACCTCTATTTCTACCAGGATGAGGCAGCGGTCGAGCATCTCTTCCGTGTGGCTGCAGGACTCGACTCGATGATTATCGGCGAGTTTGAGATTCTAGGACAGGTGAAGCAGAGCATTGAGGAAGCGGAGAAGGCGGATATGGTGAAGGTACCGCTGCGGAGCCTTTTCCACCAGGCACTCCAGGTAGGCAGGCTCGTGAGAGAGAAGACAGGAATCAGCAGGAATGCACTCTCCGTGAGTTCGGTAGCAGTGGACCTGGCCACAAAAGCCATCGGTGATCTGGGCAACCGCAAGGCACTGGTAATCGGCACCGGCGAAGCCGGCAGGTTGGTGGCCAAGGCGCTCAAGGAAAGAGGTATTTCACAGATTACCGCCACCAGCCGCTCTTATGAAACGGCTGCAGCCCTGGCAATGGCGCTGGGTGGGAGTTCAGTCAACATAGGCAATCTCAGTGAGGAGCTGGTTATTTGTGATATCGTCATAAGCTGCACCGGGGCACCTCATTTCATACTTGACCTCCGGACGGTACAAGACGCTATGCAGGCTCGCTCCGGTCGCCCTCTAGTGGTCATTGACATAGCCGTCCCGCGCGATGTAGAGCCCGAAGTGAGGCAAATCGACAATCTCTTTCTCTACGACATAGATGACCTCACCCACCTCTCCAGCCTGAATCGCAGGCAGAGAGAGACCGAGATACGAAGGGCTATGGAAATCGTTAAAGCGGAGATGCAGAGGTTTGCTTCGTGGTGGCAAGCTACTGAGGTGACACCCATAATCAGCAGCCTGGTGAAAAAGGCAGACGACATACGCCGGGCACAGCTTGATATTACTCTCAAGAAACTCCGACAGCTTACCCCCGAGGAGCAAGAGAGCATGGAGGCGATGACCAAGGCCATAGTGCAGAAGATTCTGCACCACCCTATTCAGTATCTTAAGGATAATGCCCATACCAGAGAGGATTACGCCTCACTGGTCAACGAGCTTTTTCAACTTGACGGGGAAGACACTGAATGAGGCGGACGATTGCCGTAGGTACACGGGGCAGCAAGCTGGCTGAAATCCAAGCTGAGTCGGTAGTGGCTAAGCTAAGAGAGGCTGTACCCGAACTCAATGCCAGCCTGGTCAAGATAGTAACCAGGGGTGACCGAGAGAACACCACAGCACTGGACAAGTTTGCGGGACAAGGAGTATTCGTCAAGGAGCTGGAGCAGGCGCTGATTGATGGCGAAATTAATCTGGCTGTCCATAGCCTCAAGGACTTGCCTACCGAGATTCCCGAGGGGCTTTTGTTGGCAGCGGTGACAGCAAGGCTCGATCCCAGAGATGTCCTCGTATCCAGGGGAAAAAGGCTTGCCGACCTCGCCCCCGGGTCGAGGATAGGCACGGGAAGCCTCAGGCGTGCGGTCCAGTTACTTACCTACCGCTCCGACCTTGAGATACGCGAGATACGGGGCAACATCGATACCCGCCTGCAAAAGGTGACCCAAGGTGAATTTGACGGCATCATCGTGGCGGCAGCTGCCCTGATACGCCTGGGCTGGGAAGACAAGATAACGGAATACCTGCCTGCAGACCATTTCGTGCCGGCGGTGGGACAGGGAGCGCTGGGCATAGAAATACGCTCAGACGACACAGAGACGGCTGAGGTCGTTTCCCGGGTAAATCACGAGCCAACGTGGCAGAGCGTGACTGCCGAACGGGAATTCCTGCGAGCTCTGGGTGGGGGTTGCAGGGCGCCCATAGCTGCTCTCGGCACTGTGTCCGCCAATGCCTTGAAGCTTGAGGGAATGGTGGCTACCGCTGACGCGAGCCATATTCTGCGCCGGTCCGAAGAAGGCGATGCCCTGGCCCCGGAGAAGGTGGGACTTCGCCTGGCTCAAACGATGGCCGGGATGGGAGCACTGGACCTCATTGCCAGGCCATGACTTAGCGAAAGAGACCAGCCCCAATACCCAAACTAGCGGGCGCCGTCGATCTCGTCAATGAAGTCGCAGGCCTTCTTGTTCAAGTGCTCCCCGACCTTGATGGGAACATCCAGAATCAGGTGCTTTTCCTCGGACTGGTCATAGGCGGGCCACTCAGTAGCCCCTTCACCATTCGGGTCACCGTTACAAGCGAATCTTATCCAGTAACCTACTATCTCCTCGGAAAGCTTCCGGTCCTCTTCCACGAACTTGCTGCTGGGAAAGAAATGGAACACATAGGGAAGCTCGGCAGCGTGGTAGCAGCCGAATTCTTTTCTCCAGTCATCTGAGCGCGGCATTGGATACAGGAATATCTTGGGCTGCATGGTGAATTGATAAAGATAGGTCTTGGGCTGAATCGCAGACATACCCCACGCCATGGCCCGAGCACCGGAGACAAAACCGTCACCGAGCAGCTTGCTGAGCGCCTGTGAGACCGAGGCATCATCGGGCGCTCGATACATCGCCTCCATCTTTTGGCCCTGTTTTCCGAAGACTCTATCCAGATAACGGCGGTACCTTTCGACAGTGCCGAGGCCCATCATGGGGGGAAAGATAGAACCCTCATCCGAGGTCGCGCCGGCCATAAAGGGAACGTTGCGCTGCTTGCCGTCTTTGAAGGCCTTCCCCGGCGGTCCCCGAAGCGCATAGCCGTCCACAGTGAGATGGTTTAGCATCCAGCCTCCGGAAACGCCGGTAGCTGTCGATTTATTCTGCACACTTTCCTCCCACACCTTGACAACCTCCTGCACCGGCTTCGCCCGCATGGCCTCTAAGGGATTGGCTTCGCCGTCTACCCGAAGTCGTTCGGCAAACTTGAGACCCAGAGATTCCGTGCTGTCCAAACCGTACTGAGATTGGCTCAGATGCCTGAGTACTGTGGGAGGATAACCACCGCTTTGAACGATAGCCCGATGAAACAGGCCTTCTGTCAATGGCGAGGCCATGAGGGCAACAACGCTGGCACCGCCGGCAGAGTGGCCGAAAATGGTCACATTCTTGGGATTACCTCCAAACTGACGAATGTTATCCTGTACCCACTTTAGAGCCAGAATCTGGTCCATGATTCCGTAGTTGCCCGAGCTATGGTGAGACGACTCGGCGCTCAGCGCAGGGTGTCCCAGGAAGCCGAAGACGTTGAGACGGTAGTTCACAGTGACCAATACGACGCCCTTCTGTGCCAGATATGTTTCATTGTAAATCGGCAGCGTGCCGGCGCCCCCAACAAAGCCGCCCCCATGGATGAAGACCATCACCGGCAGCAAGTCTGATTCGTTCCTTGCTGGAGTCCATATATTCAGAGTCAGGCAATCCTCGCTCATCTCCTCTATACCCGGAGGCAACATCACTTCAGACTGCGGACAGGCAGGTCCGAGCTTGGTTATTTCGCGAGGCTCGCGCCACGGTTCAGGTGGTACAGGAGGTTTCCACCGCAGATTCCCAACAGGTGGAGCCGCATAGGGAATTCCAAGGTAGCCCCTGATACCATCAACGGCCGTGCCCTTGACAGGCCCGCATGTAGTAGTTATGACTTTGTCTTCTGATACAACGGTAGATTTGTCAGCCATCTTTCACCTTGCTCCTTTCTCGGGTGATTAGGAAAGCGTCCTCGGGGTTTACCCTCTCTTCAAAGGTAACATGGTACCCCAGAATGAGAGTCAGTGCAACGACACCTGGTATTCTTTCCCTTCCGCAATCTTACCAGCGTGGAGTGGATACAATAAACACCAATCCGTTCCTTTTGAATTAGCTTTGAGCAAATAAGAGGGGTATTGCATCAGGATGGCATAGTCACAATACACGCCACTCTATCCCGTTCAAGTTAGCGATATCAAGAGGTACACAATGAACCGCGTCTGCTTTTGTAGCATAGGAGAGACTCTAGCCCCCCACTTTGCGCTTGTTGCGAGATTCCTGACTGTTACTCTTCAGACCAGACAATGCGTGTTGGTAGCCAAAACAAGAGCATCTGAATTAGGAAAAGAAGGGCAGCGATAATAGCTACCAACCTTGTAGGAAAATATAGGAACCATATAATAACTACTAGAACTACGGCTATCCCAAGAGCGCAAGACTTCACAAGTAACTGTTTACGCTTTTCCCTTTTTGTTTTTGTTCCACTAGCCATGACTTGCCCAATAACGACTCCAGTTAGAGCAGTAAATGCAGTTGAAGCCACAAGGACAACCATCATGAGTTCTTTTGCATATTCATCTATTCCAGGCATTATTCTTCCTCCTCCGTCTTTTGATCAAATCTACCTCATTCTGGGGGATAAACACAACCCCACCAACGTGCTGCGCATTTAACCTTCTATCTCTAATCCACCTCCACACTGTTACCCGACTCGCCCCCAATGCTTTGGCCGCTTGGCTCTCTGTGTAGAGCTTGTTGCGAAACCCCACTAGCGTGGAGTGGATACAATACGCCGAAGTGTGTTCCGTTTGAGCCTCTCTTGACAAGCTGCTGACAGGTCTCAGGCTTCTCGCGGGTGGGTTTCAACCAATTGCAGCCAGAAGAGCACCGTCTTGGAGATGCTTCACTCGGTGAACAGGAGCTCCCAGAAAGGGAGTTCTTTCGTCTTGGTGACTGTTCTCTGCTTTTCCACGTCCACACCGACTTCGTAAGGCACTTCGCGCTGTTTCATTACTGTCTGTTCTTCAATCACTTCGTCGAACCAAATGAGCTGAACACTGGAGATGGAGTGCGAATGATAAGTTTCGGCTAGTATGGCGAACTCCTGTATGCCATCGGCGTCGAACGTAATACAGCCGTCCGTTTCCACATCCAGAAAGAGACTACCCAAGAGAGCTGCACTTGCCAGTGTCTCATTGTAGTCGTCGAGCCAATCTGCCAGGCCGATTTCCAAGGAAAACTTAGCCCAGGGCGTTGGCGCCTTAGCGATTTGACCCAGGCCGGTAAGGTCGTAAACCCATATGACTCCGTTTTGACCCTGAGCGCCCGGTGTAACAGTGATTGTGACCTCGCTCCTTGAATGCGTACCTGGGTCGACTTCATACCCATAATAGTACGTGGACGGCAGCGTGCCCCATCTTTCTACGAGACTGATGGTGTACAAGCGGTTGTACCACTTCACCTTGGGCATCAGCGTGTCTTTGCCTTCACCAGTATCCACCACGACCTTCTTGGTTTCCGTATAGGTCTGTGTTTTGTACTCGGTTCTGTATTCAGTCTCGTAGTAGGTTTCAGTGACCGTGTACTCCTTACTTACGCACGATGTGGTCAAGATAAGAGTGCCCGCGGCAAGAATGCCAACAAACAGATTCAGTCTTTGCATCCATACACCTGGCGTCGGATTGTGGTCTTCTCGGATAGAATATACCTTGCATACGAGGACTGTCAATATCCTACACTGCAAGCGTAGTCCCTTGGGAAAACCTCTCGCTACATGGCTCTTGTACTCTCCGCCTTTCTGTGGACCTGACAAACCGTAGAAATGCTGACCATCTCTTTTTCTATGGCGTCAACCCATTCAGGAAATTCCCTTTTTGCGCGGCGACTCCGCAAAACTCTGCGCAATACCCTTCAACCTAGAAGCTAAGTGGCATCGTCTGACTCTGATACGTTTTTTGTCTCGAAGGAATCTCTCAGGGTATCTTCATATATACGACATTGCCCTCGGGGTATAGCTGGCAATAAGTGTCAAAATCCTTAAGCGTCAAAATTCTTGGCGAGAGGCTGGAGGGGGGTATGCCTCATGCATGGGGGGTATTCCGTTCCGCTTTGGCTGAGTGTATAATTGGGGCAAACACAGCGCTGATTAACTTTGACAGGAGGTTGAATCAAGATGAAAGAGCTTCGCAACATATTGGGCATCCTCTGCTTAGCTGGTTGTGTCTTGGCATTTGTCTTGGCTGGCCTCTCCATCCCTGGTTGTAGCCCATTCGGCACCTCATCGTCATGGCTCCCAGTTGTCATCTACGGAGCTGCTGGGTTCTTCCTCTGGTGGCTAGGACTCAGGCTGCGTAGGAAGTGAGTGGGGCCTCTGCTCAGACAGGCTCTGCTTATTGACGGAGACCCGTATCTGCAAGTCATTCACCGCATACACTATGTCCATTACCACCCGTGATGAACCATCACTGCGAAACGATTCTGGCAGAGAATCAAACGGGTACGTTCCCGCAATTCCTGAGAAACCAAGTGCATAAGCGGTCCGTGATTGACGTTGTCTGTACGTTCGTCATTGCTGCGGCAATGCTCGGTTAGGATTGGCGTCAATTGGAGCGAGGAACTAGATGGCTCGTGGAGAGAAGCCCAACCAAATAGTACATCGCCTGATAAACGAAGAGAGAAAGCGCAGACGATTACCTTGGGTCAGGTGGAACCAGGAGATGTATCTGCTAGCAAAAGGCCAAGCCAATAGGATGGCGAAGGAGAAGCATCTTTCCCATTCCAACCGCTACGCACTCAGAGGTGGCGAGTGTTGTTGGGGTGGTGAAGGTTATCATGCTAGCGGGGAAAGACTTGCGAAGGAGATATTCAAGAGTTGGATGGCAAGCTCCAAACATAGAGCGTGGCTCTTGGATAGGAGAGTCAAAACAGCCGGTACTGCCATAACCAGTTCAAGAACGGGTACTTATGCAACGTGGGCCTTCAGTGACCAACCGTTGCATCACCCCAAACCATCACATCGGGCCAAGCCTTCACATCGTCCCACCAAAACAGCGCCACCCAGGTTCTCTTGGGCAAAGCTTCTTGCAGCCTTGGGCATGCCTGTTTGCCTTGCCACTGCTGCATGGACTGGCTATCTAGCATATACACACCGTACTGGCCAAACGGGTACACTGGCATTCCTGGCATCGGTTGGGCTATCAATTTGGCTCTTGTATTTGCTGAGTAGGCCCAAATACAAACGAAGCAAGCCTAGTTTCAAATTGGTTTGGTTTTCGCTGGTCGGGATTGCCCTGCTGTACTTGGTCGCACGCATTGTGTAGGCTATGTTGATTGCTGAGCCCTTTCCAAGACCGTAATCCGTTCCTAGGAGTCCCACTACGGTGAAGTACCTCTGAGACATGATTCTACCCAATGGACTCCGTGCTGGATATTCTACGCCGCTTCGGTTAGGTGTATAATGGGGGCTAAGTAGCGGGTCCCCAATCAAGGCAGAGAGAGGACAACCATGTTTCCAACGGCGGGCCTTATGCCCCACCACCATGAGAACGCCCTGGTCAACAAAGGTGCGGCGCTGAAGGGACTGGGAACAATTGAACACGCGACAGCCTGTTATGACTAAGCTCTGGCCACAAACGCTGCGTGCTAACAGGCGTTGGTCAACAAGGGCAATGTGGTATGCCAACTAGGGAAGGTCAAAAAGGCGCTACAGCCAATCAAGAAGCCCTAGTCCGATTCAGCATCAGCTCAAACATCGGTATTTCGCCGTTCCCATGCTTATGCCGGGAAGCACACTCATTCAGATCGGACTGTACATATTTCGGACTAACAGCATGATAGGCCCGAGATATGCCACGCTTGCAAGGCTGGGGGAACCAAGATGAGTTGGCTTAGAAGACACCTAAATTGGACATGGCTCTTCGGATGCTTATTTGTTTGTTCTATAGCCGGTATACTTAGCACATTGGGATTCAGCTTTCTCCACGAAGGACATAATGAAACGTATTTCTTTATCTGGTGCATGTTGCCGTTGAATGCTTGGATACTCAAACAAAAAGGTAGAAGTCTACACTGGCTATGGCTTGCTTTCTTCTTCGTTCCTTTCATACCACTAATCCTCGGCAATAAAGACGTTATGAGCAGTTGAACCCGATGCCAAGAAATCCTGTCTTTGGCTGAAATCGAAACTCAAACTGACGGGGCATGTCAACATCTGTGGTGAAATTGAACCGACGGGATGATGCCCATTGTGAATACCCTTCTGGGTTGTCCTCCTTCTCTGCGGTAAAGACGATGTAATCACCAGCGGGATGCCAGGCCGGATTGCCATTGTGTTTTTGAGGACATCCCGGTTTGTTGCATGTCAGGCATTCTCTATCCGACCCGTCAGGATTCATCAGATAGACGTCAACATACCCGTCGTTGGCCCACTTGCCGAATGCAATCTTGTCCTTCTGGTGAGACCAATCCACAGTCTTCGCCTGCCTCTCAACAATAGTAGTGATACTCCCAACTAATCGCCCTTCTTCGGCAATCGTGGTATCGTCAGCGAGCGGCTCTTGCTCGGCAGGCGCAGTGCCGTCACCTGATGGTGCTTGCTGCATGGGCATACCGCAAGAACGAGCTATGAGCGTAACCAAGCAAACAAGCAATACAGCCACCACCACCCCGGCCAGGCGCGCCCCGTTCGGTTTGATCATCCCTGGCCGCCTCCGTCCGAAAAAACACTATCCATGAAATTGGAGATTACCTGATAATAAGCTTCCGGATTGTCATAGAACGGCAGATGACCGCCATCAGGTATTTGGACCACTTCACAGGCGCTCTCTCTCAACGCCGGAATGTACGACAGGCCCCGATTCTCTGAACCATGTACGAACATCTTGGGAATTGCAAGCCCAAGAAAACGTGGAATCAGATTCCCGTTGTCCGAATAGGCCACCAGAGAAGTGGCGTAAGCAACCAACGCTTTCTCAGATGCATTAAGCAGCGCCCTGGCGTATTCCCGAAGCCCTCTGCTTTCTGACCGCGCCAGTCCTTGTTGCAGCTTCATGAGAGCCTCCCTAGTGAAGCCAGTAGGTCCCCGTTTTGCGATTTCGCGGGAAAAGAAACAGTCTTCCGAGGCCAGGTTGCCTTCAACGTTTATGAATCCCTTGACGTGTTCAACATGCTTCTCAGCGTATAAGAGACCCACCAGTCCGCCCATACTGTGCCCGAGGACCACGAGGTCACCAAGCTCAAGCTCCGCAACCACCATATTGGTGATCTCCACGAGGTCATCCATTCCAAAGGTTGTATCATCAGGATAAGGTGAGCTACCGCATCCTGGGAAATCGAGGGCTGCAAGACTGAACTCTTGAAGCCCAGCAACCCCTGCAGCCCCCATAAAATCTTCTTTCGAGCTCCCCAATCCCTGCAGATGCAAGACTGCACCTTTGTGTCCACCGCGCAGGAAATACTCGATTTGCAGCGGTTGCTCGCGATAGACCATTTCCAGTGTTCCGTACTCCATCATCCTACTCGTTACACCATCGGGGTCCACTCACACCAGCAGGCGAAGCACCCTGACGAGCCCACTCATTCTGCAAAGCTGCCCCAATTTATCGCCGTCAGGGATGACTGGCAGAATCAGCTCACAATGGGCACCATCCATGATTTCTACACGACCTTGCCTTACTAAGCTCCCCAGCCGGTGCAAGAACTCAGGATGATTCTGTTCCAACCAGTACACAAGACAACCGCTGTAATGAAGGGAAAGGTGGTCAGACAAAAAGCTCGTCGGTTATCTTGTCCCTCAGGTTTCTGGCGGCTATCAGCTTGTGGTAGTACACCTTCTTCGTGTCTTGATCAGCCTGGCTCAGGTTGATAGTTCGGTAAGCACTGACGATTGCCTGCCATTGCTCAAGCAATCCCTTGTGAATCAAGTTGATGTCCCACATTGGTCTCCGGCTCGCCCACCAGAATTGACAGCTGTACCACGCCCTATCAAGTAAGCCACGAGCCATAGTAGCAGACCGCTGACTCTCTTCACTATCGCCAACTTCAACAGCCTTGTCGACCAATTCAAGACATATCCCCAAGTGCTCCCACTGCAGTCGGTGAACTTCGTTGTCTTTGTCCCTCCACAAAGAATAGGGATTACCAGCAGCCAGATCTTCATGGAAGGTGCTCCATGATGATGGCCTCGGTTCTACAGGCGTACCGAGAGGGAAAAGCCTCACAAGCTGACTTACGGTCACGGCCTGTACCGCCTGAGCCATCCTGGTATCCGCACGGGAATCACCGCGATGACTTGCCGAACCCGCAGCCCGTTTCGCGACAGCCAAGGTCTTCTCCGAGGGCTGGATTTGCCCATAAACCCTGGCCAGAAACAACTCCTCCCAGTGCTTGACATGGTGCCCAAAGGTTTCAGCATCCGTAGCCGTGACAACATATATCTCCCGTCTGTCTCCCTTGACCTGCATCAAGTTGTCCAGGAACTCGGCAGGCTCCACCCGGTCAAAAGATATTCTGTTGCTGACTATGTCGTCACGAAAGAATGTCATCAGACGCTTGCCGTTGTGTTCAACATAGTGAATGATATCCACTGGCCAGTTATCGGGAGACGCGATACCACTCAATACAATCCATTGATACCCGGAATTCACAATCGGCGAGACTATTTCTTTGCCGTAGCACATCTCAGGTGAGAAGAAACCCTCCGGTTTATAGACCTTGCCCAAGAAACGCCTATTGGTTTCCAGGTTCAACTGAATTTGCCTGTCCATCTCCTTTGGAGGAATCAAGGGTAAGATAGGGTGGTACTTGCCACTACCGGTGAACTCTATCTGACCCCTCTTGGCCAATTGACCAAGGCCATCCACAACGTCGTCGTGCCCGCAGTCGTGAAGCATCTCAGTCAGGACGCCACAAATGTTCACGGTGACCCTAGCATGAGGGTATTGGAGCAGGACTCTTATCAGTGGTCGGTAGGACTCGTCGCAGATCCTGTGTAAAACACTCGGGTCTTGAGTCGGCGGCTGGTAGAAATGGAGAACTTGCGCCCAGTAAATCATGTCTCTTTGTTCTGGCCCAGTTGTCGTTGATAAGCGTAGACAGCCGCGCCCATCATCTCGGCATTGCTACCGAGACGAGCCCGCACGATGCGAGCTGTCCGAGCTGGCAGTCGGAACGTTCTTTCCCTGACAACCCTTCGAGCCGGCCCAAGCAACATGTTTCCCATCTTGGACACGCCCCCTCCAACAACAATCAACTCCGGATTGAAGATATTGACCAGGTTGGCCAGCCCGATGCCCAGGTAATTGGCTGCTCTGGCCACTACCTCACCGGCTACCGGGTCGCCTCGCCTGGCCGCCAAAGCGACTGTCTCAGCGGTAATCGTTTCCAGTCTACCCTCAACGAGCTCAACCATAGAGCTCCTCTCGCCTTGAGTGAGACGTCTGATTGCTTCTTTGGCAATCGCAGTGCCCGAAGCCAGGACTTCCAGGCAGCCGAAGTTGCCACAATTGCATTGCGGCCCGTGCGTCTCTATTGTCATATGCCCCAGTTCCCCTGCACACCCGTCAGCTCCTGAGTAAAGCTTTCCGTCCGCAATGATGCCGCCACCGATACCCGTGCTTACCGTAAGATAGATTAGGTTACTGACTCCTTTCCCGGCTCCAAAGCGATGCTCTCCCAAAGCAGCCGCGCTAGCATCATTTATGACATATACGGCAATGCCCAACTCGCGGCTCAGAGCATCCCCCAACGGAACATCACGCCAACGTGGCAAATTGGGAGAGGTGGTCACAATCCCTTCTTCGGCACGCAGAATCCCGGCAACAGCAATGCCGACGCCAGCTAGCTCAGAGGTCTTGAGTTTAGCTTGAGCCGTGGCCCTGCTGAGCGCCGACAATAACCTGTTGATTACCGCTGTGGGGCCCTTCTCAGCCAAGGTCAAACAATAGTGACGAGATACTATCTTCCCATCTGGCAAGACTACCGCAGCAATGATTTTCGTCCCTCCCAAGTCGACCGCTAAGGCTGGCCGCTGGCTAGTTCGAGACATAGCCCTTACACTCCAAGGTTCTGCGGTAGAGCGACTCATATTTCTTGGCAGAAGCTCGCCAGGAGAAGTCGAGAGCCATTATTCGTCGTATCACCTTCTGCCAAGCTGCCGGCTGTCCGTAGGCATCCACCGCCCGGCACACAGCCGTTGACATGGCTCCGGAATCATAATCCTGAAAGACAAAGCCGGTACCGTTATCAAGGTCCTTGCTCAAATCCTGGACGGTGTCGGCCAAACCGCCGGTGCGGCGGACTACCGGTACCGCCCCGTAGCGCATGGCAATAAGCTGTCCCAGGCCGCACGGCTCAAACCGCGAGGGCATCAAGAATATGTCGCAGCCAGCGTAAATGAGATGAGCAAGAGCGTCATCAAAAGTCAGGAAAGCGGCTACCTGCTGGGGATGTCTATCAGTCGCTTGTTTGAGCAGACCATTATAGTGCTTCGTGCCTTTGCCCAAAATCACTATCTGGCCTCGGGTCTTCTCAAGCAAGGAATCCAGACCATCGACCAAGATGTCCAGGCCTTTCTGCCGATGTAGACGTGATACCATCCCGATAAGAGGTATTGCGGCGTTCTCGGGCAGGCCCGCTCGCTTCTGAAGAGCCAGTTTGTTGATAGTCCTCCTGCCCAATTCTGAGGAGTCATAGCCAGCCGGTATATGAGGATCAGTGGCTGGGTTATACTCGGCGTAGTCTATCCCATTGACTATGCCAGAGAGCTCTTCCTGCCGGTAGCGCAGAAGCTGCTCAAGCCCCTCACCATATTCCGCAGTCATAATCTCTTCAGCGTAACTCTGGCTGACCGTGGTTACCACGTCGGCCGAGAGGATTCCGTGACTCATGAAACTCAGCGGCACTTCAGGCGCATCTGCAGACAGCGACTGCCAGTCTTCCTTCAGCCCAGATTCAGCCAGGAGGTCGTTGTCGAAACGCCCTTGATAGGCCAAATTGTGAATGGTGAAAACCGATGCACACCCATAGTGATTCCTCTTTAACCACCAGGGGATGAGAGCAGTGTGCCAGTCATGGCAATGCACTATGCCCGGCTGCCAGTCCAATCCGGGCAGTATCTCCAAAACCGCTCGACAGAAGAGAAAAAAACGCCTCCGGACGTCTCCGCCGTAGATCTCGCCAGAACTAGAGAAGTCTTCGCAGCCCACCAGATACACCTTGACCCTGGCGGTCAGTTCGGTGACTTCCAAAGACACCGGCTTGGTGGTCTTCATTACCTCCACATTAAGGTCAGCAATCACCGGCCTGGTGGGATACCTGGAAGCATCTATGACGCCATATTTCGGCATCACCACCCGCACATCATGCCCCAGCTCACTCAGAGCTTTAGGCAAAGAACCAATAACATCGGCTAGGCCACCCACCTTAGCCAGCGGAAAAAGCTCAGCAGCGGCAAAGAGGATTCTCACTATGTGGTTTGACCCTCTCTCTTCGCCAGGGAGTGGTAATCTAAATCGGGGAAAATCTTGTCCAGTTCGCACAGCTTGCGGCACAGAGTCATAGCCGCAGCATCCACCTGTCCCGATCCAGCGATATCAGCCAGTTGCTCAAAGCGGTCCGCATGCTCCAGAAAGCGATTCTTGGCGTACGTCCCAGCTTGGCCAGTAGTCACCAGAAAAGGCCAGTCGCTCGACTGTAGCAGAACCAGTTCTCTGACCGACTGGTCCAGGATTTCCTTCATCGCTCCTTCGGTTTGAGGATACGCGGCCACCAGCTCTTCCATCCTCAACTCAGCTGAGTGGATAATTGGCCACATCCAGTCGGTATCGGCATTTTCCCACGTGAAATGACCACCACCCATACCCCACGAACTCTCAGGGATAGCGAGAACGTCGTCGGGCGGATGTCTACTCACAAACTCGCTGGCAGTAGTCAACTCTACTAGCTCGCTCTTGCTCAGGTGCTGCAGAACCTGTTTCAACCAGTCGACTCCCTCAAACCACCAGTGTCCAAAAAGCTCGGTATCATAGGCAGCAGCGACGACACCGAACTTGCCACTTTCTTGGTAGAATTTGACAAGCAGGTCCTCGACTAAATGAGCATAGTGAGAGCTGTGCTCGACAACACGTTGTGCTGCAGAATGGGGGTCATAGTACTCCTTGTCACCCAAATCCACCTGAGCTCCAGTTACCTTCCAGTAATGAAGCCCAGACAGGCCATCCTTGCTGTGAAATTCCCGGTAATTGTAATCGCCTGGATAACCCCACTCGGCCGACCATACCTGCATGCCGGTGCGGTCATTCCGGCCGATGACAGCCACCTCTTGAGGTTCAACCCAATAGGGCAGGTAGGTGGTCCTCTCCGTCGGTTCGGAATACTGCGTGGTAGGCATTACATATCGCCGCGATATGTCACTATAGGGCCCAACAACTTCCTCCTTCGCTTTCCCTACTGGCGCACCACCTTCTATGGTGTGAGTTTCAGCAAAGAAGCAGCCTATGCTGAGCTGAGCGAGAAATGACTCCAGGCCAGGCTTAACATAACTCTGCCCCTGGCTCTCAACGTAATAGGCGGGACGGTAGCCGCACTCTGGAAGCCAGATGGACGACGGACTGACACCGAAATGGCGTTCATAGCTTGCCTTACCTAGCTGTAACTGGCCATAGATGGAAGAATCACGTCCCAACAACGGCAAGTATGCATGCGTAGCCGCACCCGTAGCTATCTCCAAATATCCCTCATCTTGCAGTCGTTTGAAAGCAGCGATGATGTTTCTGCCCAATCTCTCGTTGAAACTTGTCAGCACCTGCCGATACCTGTCAAGGTAGAACTCAGCCAGATACTGGAGATGTCCTTCTCCAGCCTTGCCAAACCGTTCTACGTCAGCCTGAGCCCGACGGATCTTGTCTTCTATGAATTCCCCCATGTGGCCTATTACCAGCGAGTCAGCTAGCTGCTCAACCAGAACCGGGGTCAGGCCTAAGGTCAATTTGAAAGCGCAACCTTCTTCTCTCAAATCATAAAGGGCATCAAGTAAAGGGATATATGTTCCCAAGGCCGCTTCATGAAGCCACTCCTCGCCATGCGGCCAACGTCCGGCGTTGCGGCAGTAAGGAAGGTGACTATGCAAGACAAAGGTAAAACCCCCGATTTTCATCTTCTATCTCCTATATTCGATGGCGCCGTGAGCTTCTCTTAGCCACAGTGCCTCCACTGGGGACAAATTGAGAGGTGAAATCCGTATCCTCCACCCAACAGCCAATCTTGCAGTTGCGCCCAATCTTGACATCACTAGGTATCTTGGCTCCTTTTCCTACTACGGTTATGCCACTGTTCAAGTACTCTGGCTCCTCCTGATTAGCTGTGCAATCGTCCCCGTAACCAATATGGCATCCCGGGCTAATCCAAACCTGCTTGTCAACAATAGACCGGTCAACAATAGCCCCTTTACCCACAGTGACGTCTTCAAAGACAATCGAATCCTTCACCATAGCGTTTTCCTCTACGAGTACCCTTGGAGAAATGACCGAGTTGGCCACGCGACCATTGATGATGGCACCATTAGACACGAGACCTCTGCCTATCTCTGCCCTTGGTCCGAGTTTGACCGGGGGCATATTCTGGTACACGGTCCGGATTCCAGTTTCTGGGTCATAGAGATTCAGCTCAGGCAAGTCAACCATTAGGTCCATATTGGCTTGCCAATAGCATTCGACAGTCCCCACGTCTCGCCAGTAACCACGGAATCTGTAGCCATACACTCTGTATTTCCCGATAATTGCCGGCAGAACATCATGTCCAAAATCGTGACCACCTTCCCTCTGCGCATCCTCCTCCAGACACTCTGTAAGCACATTCTTGTTGAAAACATATACTCCCATAGAGGCGAAGCAGCTCTTGGTAGTCCTCGGCTTCTCCTGAAAGCTCACCACACGCTCATTATGGTCGAGTGTGACAATCCCAAATCTCGAAGCCTCTGATCTGGGTACCTCGGTTACGGCCACGGTAACGTCAGCCTGTCTACTACGATGAGTGGCTATCACGTGATCATAGCGCATGGTATAAACGTGGTCACCGGACAAAATGAGGACTTCATCCACTCTCTGGTCTTCTAGATAGTAGAGATTCTGGTACACGGCATCAGCCGTGCTTTTGTACCAGTCCCTGCTTGACCGACTCAAGAAAGGCTGCAGCAAGACGATCCCGCCGGTGGCCCTATCGAAATCCCAGGGCCTGCCAATACCGATATGCCGAGACAGTGAGCGAGGGTTAAACTGCGTAAGCACTGCTACATTATGAACTCCGGAGTTAGCGCAGTTGCTCAGGGAGAAGTCAATAATGCGGTACTCGCCACCAAAAGGCACGGCCGGCTTAGCCCTCTCCGCAGCCAGAACACTCAACCGCTCGCTGGCCCCACCGGCCAGAATCATAGCTATCACCCGGTTCATGACATCACCTCCCCACTGGCTTCATTTCTCATTCTAGCCCAACCCCACATATTTGTCGACCTAATGCGCCCGCAGGATTGGCACTATGACTTTGAACCGGACTCACCGCAACTACTGGAGTTGGACAGGACTCTGTCCCATGTATAGCAAACGCTAGACTGCCGAAGTGCATTTCGCTCTTGCTCCGTTTTACTCTACGACATGCCAAACCCAATACCAGACTCCTGTTCCGAAGGCAGGACTTAGCCCGCCTTACATCAGTCCCCCACATAGGATGTGCAGTCCACAAGGTAGGCTCATGGCAACCTCATAGCATGCGGCCCCAGTCTGCCTGAACAAGCTCGATTTGGCTTATTGGCAAATACCTCCTCTTCTGTTAGAATCAAGGCAGAAAGGAGCACAGTTATGGACTGGACACCGGTGCTCAACTGGCTTGCCGGACACGGCGTCCGCATCTTGCTGATTGTGGCCATCTCAGTGGCTCTATACTTCCTTCTGCGCCATTTCGTACCTGTCGTGATACGACGAACGGTACCACGCGCGATGAAAGGGCAGCGCACAAGAGAAAAGGAGAAGAGAGCCGACACTCTGAGCGCCGTCTTCACCACTACCGGGGTAGTTGCTATCACCGTAGTAGCAATCTTCACCATACTGGCTGAGGTAGAAATAAGTGTCGCTCCGGCTTTGGCCGGGCTTGGTATCGCGGGCATCGCTATCGGTTTCGGTGCCCAGAGCCTAGTCAAAGACATATTCAACGGCCTCCTCATTCTGCTAGAAAACCAGTATGGCGTGGGTGACTGGGTTCAAATCGCCGGTACCGTTGGGCTAGTTGAGGAAATAACTTTGCGGAGAACCGTTGTCAGAGACCTCGATGGCATAGTTCACAGCGTCCCCAACGGCGAGATTGGGGTTGCCACAAACTTCACCAAGGAATGGGGAAGAGTAAATATGAATATCTCCGTGGGCTATGGTGAAGACCTCGATCACGTAATTGAAGTCATAAACAGAGTGGGCAAAGAGCTAGCTGAAGACCCCGACTGGGCCTCAGATATCACGCAAGCGCCACATGTGCTTAGAGTCGATGCCTTCGAAGATTCAGGGATTGCCATTAAGATACTGGGCACGACGGAGCCACTCTCTCAGTGGAACGTGATGGGAGAATTGCGGCTTCGGCTGAAGAGGGTATTTGACGAAGAGAACATTGAAATCCCCTGGCCCCATACCAAGGTGTTTTTTGGCAATGCCCCTGGTGAAGTCGGTGTCAAGGAGCCTGCCAAACGAGAGGCGCCGTCGCCACCACCTACAGCACCACCAAGCAAACGTAAGAGGCCCAGAGACGTGGTACCGGAAGAAGAAGGCGACGGCGAGTAAATATTAACGCCTTTAGAGCCGACAAAGCTCGATAACTAGAAGACCAAGAGCCAGGTCACCATCATATTTCCCCGTTTTGACGGCGATGTCCGCTTCCAAAAGCCCGTGATAGGCGCTCTTTACGCGTTCCAAGGTATATGTCTTTGCCTGCTTTAACGCCTTATCCAGACTGTAGTCTGAAGTCACCCCCAGTCTCTTCCGCATTTCTGACCGAGACAACCCCTGATTTAGCTCCTTAGCTCTGACTACCAGTCGAAGTTGACGAGTAATCATGACCAAGAGATAAGATGGTGCCGCTCCCTCCTGGAGCATTTGATGGAGTAGCTGCTGAGCCATCTTTGGCCGCCCCTCAAGGATAGCATCCACCAAAGCAAAAACGTTGGCTTCTCGCGCATAACTTGTAAGCTGCCTCACATTGTCCTCAGTGACGCCCCCCAAGCCATAGGCAAGCAGCTTGTCAATCTCAGTACTCATAGTCCACAAATCTCCCCCGATGAGCTGAGCAAGCAAGCTGACTGCTTCACGAGATATGGTGCCACCGCCCTGACTTACTCGCTTCTGTATCCAGTTGCCAAGCTCGTTGTCTCGCAACTGGGGGAAAACCTTCACGCTCGCCAGTGGTGACAGAGATCTCAGTAAGCGGTTGTTGCCCGTTGTTTCACCGTCAAGCAGAACTAGCACTGTTGTCGGTGGCATCTGCTTGATATAGTCGCCCAGCGCTTGCCATTCCTGCAGTTCAGAATTCGACCCTGCTGGGGAGCGAGTGGCCCGCCGTTGCACTCCGGGTTTCGGCTCAAAGCGCGCGAGCAAACCTTGAACGATGACCAACCGGGCTGGACACAGGAACGGCACAGCACTGCAAGCATCCTTGAGCTGACTCAAGTTCAGTTGCTCACTATGCAGCGAGCTGGTATTGACCGCCAGCATCTCCGGGTCACCCAAGTCCTTTTTGATTTCCTCCAACGCCTCACGGCAGCGGAAGTCATCTTTTCCATACAGTATGTAGAACAAGCCTGACACCCCCACCAATTGTATCATAGACGAAGTCCATCTTCTGATACAACAAGTCTGGGGCGGACAGTAAGTACCGCGATAAGAGACACCCCCTTGATTTTGACCCCAGCACCAGATATACTCAATTAGTCGGTTGGCTCCCGCATCGTCACATTAACGTGGTGTTCAATAGGACAGTCATTTCAGTTGGGAAGTCCCCAAGGAGGCAGAAATGAGCTACCCCTTTGATGAGAAAGACAGCGACATCGAGTACGGAGGCGAAGTAGACTTAGAGATGCTTCGCGAGGATTTGATAGGCGAACTGCAAGCCATCAACCAATATCAGGAGCATATCGAGGTTCTGGAAGATGAGGATGCCATACGCGTTTTGGAGCATATCCGCGATGATGAAAAGGAACATGTCGCGGAATTGGTCAAATTGATTCAAAGGCTAGACCCTGCTCAGGCCGAGAAATTCACAAAAGAAACACTGTAGTACGAGTAGCGCGACGTCCACAACCACCGGGCGTGAAAGACTGCTGTCGCGAACATGGGAAGGAGAAAGGAACGGTTTAGGAGAACAGAGAGCAGGTTGTTTTGAAAGCGCTGATTATCGGGGGCGGGGCTCGAGAGCATGCTCTAGCCTGGAAAATCGCCCAGAGCCCTAGGATTACCGAACTGTACGTTGCCCCAGGCAATGCTGGCACAGCGGCTATTGCCCGCAACCTGAATCTTCATCCTACCGATACAGAAGCCTTGGCTAATGCGGCGGAAGACATCGGCATCGACATCACCGTGGTTGGGCCAGAAGCACCTTTAGCTTCAGGCATCGTTGACTATTTTGAGCGCTTAGGTATACCTATCTTCGGCCCGACAAAAGCTGCGGCCCAGATAGAATCGAGCAAGGTCTTTGCCAAGCAATTAATGCAGAAGCATGGCATCCCCTGCCCCAGTGGGGCCACCTTCTCCAGTTATTCCCAAGCTAGAGACTATCTTGAGTCTCAGCCAGCACCAGTTGTTGTCAAGGCTGACGGATTGGCGGCTGGCAAGGGGGTGACTGTGGCCGGCTCCAAGGAAGAAGCCCTGAGAGCTCTATCAGCCACTATGGAAGCCAAGGTTTTCGGTTCGGCTGGAGACAGCGTAGTAATCGAGGAGTGTCTTACCGGCAGAGAAGTAAGCCTTTTAGCCTTCACCGACGGCGAAACAGTCGTTCCGATGATTCCAGCCTGCGACTACAAAAGGGTGTCCGATGATGACCAAGGCCCCAATACAGGTGGCATGGGAAGCTACAGTCCGCCGGGGTTTTTCGACGCCAACCTGGCCGAACAGGTGATTAAGACTGCTCTGGAGCCAGCCGTCAGGGCAATGGCCCAAGAAGGCATGCCCTACAAAGGCGTGCTTTACGCTGGAGTGATGATAGCTTCTGACGGAGTAAAGGTGTTGGAATTCAACGCCAGATTTGGTGACCCTGAGACCCAGGTGATTCTGCCCCGTCTCAAGACTGATCTGGTGGACATTCTTGCGGCCGCAATCAGCGGTAGGCTAAGCGAAGTGGCTGTAGAGTGGAGCACCGATGCCTGCGTTGGGGTAGTTATGGCATCGGGCGGATATCCGGGAAGCTATAATACAGGTTTTCCCATAGAAGGACTAGACAAGCTAGACAAGGAAATACTCGTCTTCCATGCGGGCACAAAGCTTGAGGGGAACTCACAAATACACACCGATGGTGGGCGAGTGCTGACAGTGACGGCTACCGGCAAAACCATGGCCGAAGCCAGAGCCAAAGTCTACCAAAACCTGCCCAATATTCATTTTGAGGGCTGCCACTACCGTAGGGACATTGCAGCTCGGGAGGTCAACTGAATGCCACTGATCGGCGTAGTCATAGGCAGCAAGACTGATGAACCGCTGGTAGAGCCTGCTTTGGACCTACTGCGGCAACTAGACATCAAGTATGAGCTTTCAGTCATCTCAGCTCATAGAAATCCAGAGAAACTCCGTGAATACGGCTTGAAAGCCAGAGAGCAGGGGATAGAAGTCATAATTGCTGCTGCTGGAGCTGCCGCCCATCTTCCGGGAACTCTGGCAAGCTGGACAACTCTACCTGTCATCGGTGTGCCACTGCCCACCAGCGAACTCAAAGGTACGGATTCCCTTTACTCTATTGTCCAGATGCCAGCGGGTGTACCCGTGGCCTGTGTTGGCATTGGAACGCCGGGAACCAAGAACGCAGCCCTGCTAGCTGCCCAAATCCTTGGTGTGAAGTACAAACAAGTAAGCGAGGC
>Ga0209986_10000835_pt1 | contig 30203 bp, 29 predicted proteins | sample BlataG_FD_183168 | JGI IMG/M metagenome (GOLD analysis project Ga0209986, IMG submission 183168) | Deep subsurface microbial communities from Black Sea to uncover new lineages of life (NeLLi) - Black_00105 metaG (SPAdes) (version 2) | ecosystem: Environmental > Aquatic > Marine > Oceanic >...
TTTTGTGCTGGACCCCGTGATGAAGGCGGGCTCAGGCGGTGTTTTGCTCGAAGATAACGCTTTAAACACGCTTATCGAGCTTCTTATTCCTATTTGCGAGGTTGTAACGCCAAACGTTCCCGAAGCCAGCTTTATTTCCGGTATTGCGATACGGAATAAGGAGGATGCGAAGGAAGCCGCGGTTAAAATATATGGGATGGGCGCTTCGGCAGTAATTATAAAAGGTGGGCATCTTGAGCATGAAATAGCAGCCGGAAAAGCAACGGATTTGATATACGATGGCGAATTCGAGGAAATAAGCAGCGAGTATATAAAACGGGAAAAGGAAAAAATAGTGCACGGGGCTGGATGTTCTTTTTCCGCTGCTCTGGCGGCTGAACTCGCGAAAGGTAACAATTTGCGAGATGCCGCAGTATCTACAAAAAAGTTCGTGCACGATGCCATATCGGGTGGTGAAGAAGTGTCTAATTTGATAGTGGTAAACCAGGCGCAAGGGTTGCGGAAAGACGCTGACAGGTATTTCGTGCTGGAAAACGTAAAAGAAGCAGTCAGGATGCTAAAAAACACGCCGAATTTCCAAAATATTATACCTGAGGTTGGAACGAACATAGGTATGGCAATAGAATGTGCAGAAAGCGAGTTCGACGTTGCGGCGGTGGATGGTAGAATAAATCCTACGAAAGAGGGGATACACACGGGATTCGTGGATTTTGGCGTAAGTAGTCACGTAGCAAGGATGATATTGGCGATGATGGAGCACGATAAAGAAAAAAGAAGTGCGATTAACGTAAAATATTCATCGGGAATAATAGAAGCATGTAAAGAGTTGGGGATGAGAGTTTCTTCTTTTGAAAGAGGAAAAGAACCGACAGATGCGAGAACGATGGATTGGGGTATAAAGGAAGCGAGCAAAGAATTTCCACCTGGTGTGATTTATGACCTCGGTGCGGTTGGGAAAGAACCTATGGTGAGGATATTTGGTAGAACTGCAGTGGAAGTAGCAGGAAAAGTGAAGAGAATCGTGAAGAGCTTAGAGTAGTGGTTTTAAAATCCCAAATTGATGCATAAGCATTTTTGGTAAACTAAATATCAAATTCCTCCAATACGCCAGGATTACGTTAAAAGGGTTTAGAAGGAGAGTTACACGGATTTTCATAAGAATATTATTTGATTGCGCATCTCTTCTGGAGTCTTAACCTCTACAATTGTTTTTAAACGTCTCACACACCCACCTAAATTCTTACCTTGGAAAACCTTCCTAAGTCCGTTGACAAATTCTTGCTCATCCTTTATTTTTTTGTCTATCTCCCCTCTATTCTCATAGTAATAGGACAGGGCATCGTGTATTTGTTGGAGCGTGAGGTGAGGATGAGCACTGATTATCTCGTCTGGCGAATGAACCAGATATTCGTACTCGATGACTATATCTACTACACGTGTTCTAGTGCCTTTAATTACAGCACCACCACCGCTTATTCTTTCATCGTGAATAACATAAGGATGGCTTCTTACTTCTTGCATGATAATCAGTTTATCTTTTGTATATAAATAACCTTATGCGTTGGGATTTGAATCGTGATTTATTCCTCCTTCTTTTTGCGAAGCAAAAACTGCGTAAGCGTTTTTTTGGTAAAGCTTTTTACGTAGTAAAAAGGTTTATCGGAAACCCCTAATTCTATCCGCAATCGTCCTTATCTCACTTGATAGCTCATTCAAACTCGCTCTTATCTTTATCAACTCTCTTGCCGCACTCCGCTTCTCGTCATCCTCGCTTCTCGCGAACTTCGTTGATATTGCATTGATTGAACTCGATTTCTCATCTATTTTTCCCGACGTATCATCCAACTCCGCTGAAATCTGACTCACATCCACTCCTTTACCCCCACCTCTCGAAGCATACACGTACACGAATACCGAACCCAACATCAAGCCCAACATTACCGACAGGATGACATAAAGCGTGAGTGGAGGCGGCTCAGCCGCGACCGAGAGCTCCTTATAATGCCCCGATAGTTCAGATGCCCAACCTGGATGTCCTTCTTCATACAACTTCCGTATCTCCTCTTCCAACCCAGTTGGACCAATCTTACCCCTTGCCTCTTCTAAATTATCATCCATCTCGCTCTTCGCCTGCTGAATTCCTTCATTCGTCGAGTAGAACTCCATTGTCGGCTTTAAGTTCTGTATAATAGTTTCTAATGTCGCTTCATCCCTCATCGTTCCAACAGTTAATTTGAGATACACTTCACGCTTTCCAATTCCATCAATTTCTTTGTATGCTACGAACCCCGGCTCTTCTACTGTTTTTATTGGCTTTGGAACCTCTCCGGACAATATCACCTTTGGAACCATGCGCTCATGCTCCTCCTTCCCCTTCCACACTATCACCTCTGCCGAATGATAGATGTCGTCTCCGAACTTCCATTCCGGGTTCTCCATATTTGTCTCCAGTTTTAAGACATAATCATCTAAAATGTGGACCTTTTCAATCTTACTCACATATATGTTGAATTCGAGCCGGGTGCCTTCAAATTGGTCGCTATTCAAAAACACCTCGTATGTCTGCTTACTTCCCGTCTCCAAATTGAGGACATACGACTCATCCTCATCGAGCCTCAACACATCCTGGGCAGATGCGAGTCCAACGAATAAGAACAAAAGTGCGAATGACAAAACTACGAGTGAAATAAAAAATAAGTGCTTCATGCTCCTCCGCCTCCTCTTCCCATATTTAGTGACAAATCAGGCAGCTCTATATCCTTCCCCTTTCTCTCTTCAACAATTCCGGCTTCCGCTTCTAATCCCCCCGCTTCAGTTATCTTTTTCAGTTCCTTTAATGAGGATAACATCATTGCAAGCGGACCGCCCATCTCTCTTATCCCCTTTGCCGCCTTCATACTATCCTCGCGTATCTTCGAAATCTCTGACTCCGCCTTTGCTATATGCCTTAACACGCTTGAGGTGGTATCTTCAGAAGGTATCTTGCCGATAAAACCCATCGCTTTTTCAATCACCGATTTTATGTCATCACTGAACCTGTTCGAGAGGTCTTCAATCCTGTCAATCAATATCTCCATATTCCGCGCGGAGTCGTCTATCATTTTAAGCATTTTATCCGCTTTATCTTCACCCGGTGCCCCGGCTTCTATCCCTTTTAATTTGGATGTCAATTCATCAAGCTCGTCTTTCAACTGTGTAAATCCTCTTCCCGCTTCTTTCGTCCATCGCTTCACCTTTTCCATGCTTTTACTTGCGTTTTCCAGTCCATGAACCAGCATCGTAAAATTCGCTATCGAGTAGCTCTCCGGGTCAGGAACTCGCACGTTTTTTATATCCTCTGCCATATCCAAGCCGGTTAGCAAATCGTCAAACATCTTCAAGCACTGTGCCAGCACGATGGGAACGTTATTCCAGATTGCTGCCTTCTCTATTATTTCGTAATTCTCCCAGTAATGCGTCACCATATCTCTGTTTTTTTCCTCTATACCCGGTGTGTATGGTATCCCGGAGATTATGGAGAATGGTTTGGGGGTGCCGTAGAAAAGAGAATGATGTCTTTGCAACTTAGCGAAATCGCTTTCCTTGTATGCTTTCTCCAGCCATTCCAGTTCACGAAGTCTTGGCGGAAGCCCGGGACCTGGTGCCCAGGGTTGAACGCCAATCATAAGCGTGTACATGGCAAAGCTGTGCGCACGTGCCGGTGTATCCAATTTCAGAACGTCAGCATCCTTTGTAAATCTTTCTGTCACCATGCTCTTAAATGCGCCGCCACCAAGCCTCGCATCATCGAAATTATCCGCCCTCGTGCTCAATACCGCGATGAAGTGCCCGAACTTCTCCTCCTCGTTCACCACGTTCCCCTGCGTATCCAACGACAGGAATCCGTAATCGTGGAGAATGTCTATATATTTTGACGTCATGGTATCCTCGATGGAATGCCGGTAGTTTACCATCGGGTTGAAAATGACGTCGCCCTCGTTAATCGGCGAATGCGTCCACCTGAAGTACTCCTCTTCGCGGTCGAGCTTTTTCATAATCTCAAAGAACGAGAGATTTTTCAGGTCTTCTCTGCCCTTCTTTAAGCCCCTTATCTCATCTTCCGATAACTCTATCTGATGATAACTTCTCGTGTTCAGCGGCGACGTTATCTCCCGGAGAAGTTTGTTCTTAAGCGCCTCAAGCCGTTCTAAATTCCGCTCCGACAGTCGCTTCCCCTCTTCCGCATCGCTTGCCCTTATCTCGAGATTGAACACCTCCTCCTTCAAACCCGATAATTTCTTCTTCGCTCTATCCAGTTTCGCCTTTGCATCCGCAGTTGCAGCCACGTTCACGTGAGAAAGCATTCCTGTCGCTGATTCGTAACCATCTATTTCTCGCTGAACGTCCCTTATCCTGCCCTTGAACCGTTCCAATTCCCCCCTTTCTAATTCTATTTTACCCCTTATATCCGATATTCTCGCCTCTATCTCTACCAATCTTTGTCTAACCACCGGTATCTCATCCTCGATGTCATAATACAAAAATAATTTATCCGTAGGAAATACGCACTCGTAGTAACCAAGCGAATCAAACCTGTTTTCGTAACCCCTTGCTCTGTTCTGAAGGTCATTGAGGTCGAGCCACTTGCCTTTCGTTTCCACCGTTCCACCCGGAAGGAACCCGAGGTCGAGAAGGAACCTTGGTATCGCCCTTTCCAATTCCTCATCACGGTTCTGCCCTTGGAGGTCTCTGCCAAGAAGGAAGAACAATTTGAATGGATTAGAATAATTCTTGTCATCTATTATGACGTCCTCGGTATGGGACATAAGGAAATGAAGTTCTTTCATCGCACCGAGGGCGTTACCTGTCGGAAGCATGGCTTCCTTGCTCGAAGGGAGAATACCAATCCCGAACATCACCGGCTCAGATCCAAACTGTTTTGAAATCCAATCGCGTATGTCTATTGCAACGTCGAGCAGCATGCTTGACCCCGTTCCTCCGCCGAATGCGCACACCATCACTATAAAGAAGTCCTTACCCCCGGTTCTGTTCCTCAACTCAGATGCCGCAGAACCTATCGCACTGAATATCCTTTCTCGATGCACGTTATACATCGCCCTTCCGTATATCCGATGCTGTCCACACCCCGCGCCGGCAGCCGAAAGATAAGGGTCCGGGAGCCATCTATTGGTGTTCTTCATTAAAATCGTATCCGGTCTGTTGAGAATTATCTTCTTCCGCTCTTCCACTTCGCCGCATGCGTTTGCTGATGCCTGGTCGGTATCTATAATCAAAAACTCCTCATTCTTCGGCGCTTTCCCGGTTCTGACCTTAAGCATTCTCAATATATTATTTACGATAATGCTCCCCTGCCCGCCAATTCCAATGATAATCCTATTTACCGTATCTTCTCCCTTTTCCATCCCTTAAACATCATACCTCCCGTAATTGATCAATACCTTGTGGGCCATATAAATCCTAAACCCTAAATCCGAAATCCTAAACAATACCAAATTACCAAAATTCCAATGACAAAAACAGCAAAAGCGTTCTTTGGTAAAACTTTCTTTAGAAGGGTTTGTTTTGAATTTTGGAATTGTAATTTGTAATTTGTTTCCGTGGGCTCTGCCCACGACCCCGCAAGCCCTGTAAGGGCTTATTTGGTGCTTGTGATTTGGGATTTTCATGTTTATACCTCCTTCTCTTTCGATTCGTAATCCTCCATCTTCGTTTTTATCGCGCTCATCTCATCGCCGAAATGCTCTATTTCCATATTACTCCCTCTTATATCGCTTTCAATCCCTGCAACTGCGCTATCTATACTTTTTGCCGCAGAAACAATCCTCCTCGCTTCCTTTTCTCCCTTGAACCATACCGCGACACTAAATAATCCTAATGTGACCCCCGCTGCCACTGTAACGTATATCACGATAGAAGAAGCCGAGTCGGATAAAGGAATCTTATCCCGGGTTTCAGTCAACGCAAAGGCGATAACGGCGAATATTACGCCGATGACCGACATAAGAAGAAGCATCTTGCCCACCTTTAACTTTACCAGCATCACCACTACCTCCAGAACTAACAGCATAATAACAATCAGTATTCCAATACTCAGTGGTTCCATGTCCGAGACCTCTTCCCCTTTAATTTAATGTATCAATATTAATAACTTTATTAAATATATTACTTTGCTTTTATATTCTTTACGCTTTTATATACTTTAACCTCTCGGTGTCATATACCCATCTCGAATGAGCATCAGAAGCTAAAAGCCTGTATCTGTGAATAAATCCCCGGATGTCCGATTTTGACATTGACTTTAGTTCCTCAATCTCGCCCATCTTATCGCGTGCCCAATGTTCCACGGGATAGAGTTCCGTTGTCGGATTCTCCTTCGCTATTTCTCCCTCAATCTCGAATATCTTGTTATAAACCGTCTCCAGAGCGGCTATGGATTTTATTATGAGCGCATCTCCACACGCCCGCAGCCTCCCCATCTGTGAAGGCAACGTGCACGCTTCTATGCTTTTACTTATCTTTTCTACCTCTTTTTTATCCTCTTCTTTTTCCAAATCCGAGATTTCCACTACCACGTTTGTCAACTCAAGCGCGTGTTCTTTATACCTCTCAAACGCATCCTTTAGCACCCCAATCAATCGTTCAATCATGCTCTTCAATACGTTTGATGCGTTTTCGTAGTTCCCATGCTCTATGCTATGCTCGACAATTTTTATATCTGTTCTGATTCTGGACGTGTCTGCATTTGCACTCTCTCTCGCTTCCACTTCCAAACTATTTGCATCCCGCAAACATGTTCTCTGCGTTTCTTCCAGGATTGAAGCAACTTCATTCATAAACAGGGATAGCTCAAGTGAATCCTGCTCAACACCTTCGCTCTCTCTTATCTTGGATTCTATACTCTCTATCTGACCTCGTATATTCTCATACCCTGCGTTTTCAAGCTCTTTTACCGCTTCCAAATAATCGCTGCATTTTTCTATCACACGTGAATAAAGGACGACCCCCTGCCTGCCTTTTATGCCCTCGAACATCTTAATCACCCATTCAACGTCTGCAAAAACTACTTTCCTTAGCTTCGCTCTGTCCATTCTTATCCTTCCATTTACCGCGCAGCCCAGCTCAAATAAACCCTCCTTTACCTTCTTCAAATCCGCACGGAATTCCTTCGTGCTTATCGCGTATTTATCTTCGAAATCGTATAAACTACGCATTTGTTCTACATACCGATTCGCAATTCCCTCGATGTCCCGCTCCATCACCTTCTCCTTTACGCTTCTCCGCCTTACCGTAACGAGGTATCGCACTAAGAACGCCGCCACTATTGTTGCAGGGACGAAGAAGATTATAAAGGTTATTGCATCGTCATGCCCGGTATTGAAAAGAATGAAGATGCCGAGAGCGATTAATGCTAAATGCGCTAATGGAATAAGTATCCTATACCCTTTCATACGCAAGCCCCCTTATCTCCCGCAATCTTTCCAAGTGGTCAAACTTATACGTGAACAAATTGGTTATCGCTACGATATTTCGGTTTGTAGTGGACACAGCCAGATGGCACTCTTTTGAATGCGAGAGCATGAATTCCTCTATCTGCTCTCTATCCACACTCTTACTTCTAATATAATATTTCGGCACTCGAAGGAAGGATACGCTCTTCTCACTGCCTATCGGTGCATCAGAAACGCTGAGCTTCTCCAAAGAAACACGAAGAAGCGTTCTAAGGTCAAGCGGTTTGTGCCCCAGAAAAGGGACAATATAACCCCACAATCCTTTCGTAAGCTCCGAAGCCCTCGATAATGCCACGTATCCCGGCTCGTTGTCAAAAGATAAAGACTTCACGACCTCATCCATAAGCATAGACGATTGCATTTCGGACCCTGACATAGAACCAGGTCGTGACGTTCCGGTAAGGACGTCTGCGAGGCAGGATGCGATATACTTATTATAGCCGGGATAAAAATCCTCGAAATTTGGAAGGTGCGCTATCCTCTGGTTATCAACGATTATAAATGAGTTCACATGCTCCTTTAGCTTTTCCATCGAATAATACGCGTTTATTATCTCCTCTCTTTTTTCCTTCCTGTTCGCAGGCAAAATGCCAACGAGAACTATTTTTTTGTTTAGCCCGGTCAGCATTTCCGCTATGCGGGGCATTATGTTATCACTATCACTAAGACCAGCGAATAAAAAAGCGGAATCAACGCTTTTGCCCTGTGTTTTAAACTTCGCTTCTATTTTATCCACATTACCGCTCTTTTCTTCACGCTTGGGCTTGATAACGATTGGCTTCGCTCTTCTTACCTCTTTATATTCCAGTAACGCATCGAGAATTGCTCCACCTGCGTTTCCTATTCCGATGAATAGGTGTTTCATATCATCCCGGTTAAAAAATTTTATAGGTTATTTCTATCAAGATAGGAAACATTTATAAATATTTCTGAAGCTTATAGACGGACAAAGGTCTAATCCTCTTATTTTTCTACTTTCGTTTTCTCCTCTTTTGCTATTATTTCGGAAATCGTATCTGCTAAAGCGAGCTCTAATTCTATTAACCTCTTGACAACCTCATTTCCCTCATTTAACTTGTATAACTTCGTCTTTCCAAATTTCCTTGACACTTTTACGATTTCAATCTCTTCCAATCTTTCCCAGTATTTGAATAATGTGACTTTACCAATTCCTGCATTCTCCGCTATCTGAGAAAAGAGATAATTGAGGCGATTAGAAAGTATTTTTAATTGTCTGTATAACTATATATTTTTTGATGAAAAAGCGAAGTTTGGCTACATTAATGGCATTAATGCTAATCGTAATCATATTCAACACCCTGCCTTTTTCCACACCTGCGGCGGGGTCAGACGAGCTGAAGAGGGAGCTACTTGGAGATATAATATCCGTAGATAAGCCCGGATTATTTGACGACTACGGTGAGTTAGATCTTGCGAAGGCAAAGGTACAGGCGGTGTTACAGGGTATGGAAGGTTGGGCGGTAACCCCGAATACGAAGGCGTGGGTGAATATTTTTCTCGGAATTATTGATGATTTTGAAAGGATGGCGGATTTAAGCAAAAGTTCTGTCCCTTCCGAGCACATAAAAGCGCTTGAAATCGCAGAGGGGATAAATAGGTCTATAAATGCGCTCAGCGGGTATGACATAGCGGAAAGAAATGGAATACCGATGTTCTCAGAGATTGCGCTCAGGCGATTTTACAGGAACGAGGGTGAATTCTTCGAGGAAGCGGCGAGGAATGAGGAAGAGACGAAAGTGAAGATAGAACATGCACGTAATAGTTCGAGTGCATACGAGCTGGGTGGTAGGCCAACGGAAAAAAGCAGGATGGAGTTTGAATCACGGAGATTGGACTGGATGTATAAACGGGATATGGAACGGGCGTCTGAATATATAACCGCATCATGGTCACACCGTGAAAATGCAGATAAACCTTCTCCGGGATTCTTTGATACTGCCGCGGCATTCATGGAGATAATAAAAGCGAGGGATTCGTTTGAGGAAGCGAAGAAAATATATGAGAAACACGAGGATAGAGAACTGGAGAATGTGAAGGGGATTGAATCTAAAATAAATGATACTTATAAAGGTTTGATGCAGAAGACAATCAAAAACATTGCATTTTATCTTCTTATACTTTCTTTTTTTACCGTGATAATAGGGATGGATTTCAAAAGATGGGGTGAGGAATTGGATGATACGATGTTGGGGGTGGAGCTTATTGGTTAGGATTGCAATTGGAGCTGTTGTACTCTTTGCTCTTTTGAGCTGTGTGCAAAGTGCAAGTGCGGCGGATATAGAAGTAAGCTTTTCATTCGATAAGCCGAGAGGAAGTGGGGATTATTCAACATATAAGTATTTTACGATTACCAATTCAGGAAATGACACGTTAAATATAGATTCTGTCAGCGGTGAGATAATAAGAATTACACCATACCCTTCTATCATCCCTCCCGGGGAATCAGAAATAAGGTTTACGATATGGGCATCATCATACGCTGATGAGAAAACTTATACAGAAGATGTTCACATAAAAAAAGAAGGAGTGACTGACTCCACTGTCACTGTCGCCGTAACGATAACACATTGTGCAAAGATAGAGGTATCTCCTTCTTCAATAGATTTTGGAAGGGTTGGAAGGAAGGAATCACCATCAAGGACGATTGAGATAAGTGAGGTATTAGGGTATAAATCCGCTGAAGTTGTAAGCGTATTACCAAGGATAAGTGGAAACAACTGGGTTGAACCAGACAAATATTATATAGGCTCGGTTTCACCTTCTTCCAGCATTAGTGTTACATTTCAAATGAAATCAGAAAAACATCCTGATCATAACGAATATTCATGGAAATATAAAATCACAAGCAATAACGCTGGCTCTGCCACGATACCTATCGAAGCATACATATTGATGCCGCCGAAGCTTGGCAAGCTTTACGATGAAGAATTAGAAATAAAATTCGATAAGCCAAAGGGCACTGTTCGCAAATATGATAGATATATAGACGTGCGAGTGAGAAATGAAGGTGACGAGACAATGTATTTCAACAGCAGGTTCACAGAATACCCCAGCGGAATAACGATTAAGATAGATAATCCTTCGGGATCGGTTTCTGGAAAGAGCAGTGAAAACATCAGGCTTCATATTGTTGCACCATACGATGCTCCAGAAGGGACATATTACGGAAAATTGTATATAGATGCTGGAGATGCGGGGCAGGGGTATGTGGACATAACCATAAAGATAATATGGCCGGTAGATTTTACCATATCCCCCTCTTCCGTTGATTTCGGGTCCATCGAGCTGAAAGAGCGAGGATATGAAAAGAAAAGCGTGATTATAACATTAACAGAGTTCTATTTTTACAAGCCAGTGCGGAACTTACGGCTTTCAAAAAGTGGTGAATACGGGAACTGGCTAAAAGAAGAGCGGGCTTTCGTGGAAATACCCCCGGGGGCGTCAAGAAACATTACGCTCAGGATAGAACCGGGATTGGAGGCAGTGCCCAAGGACTATTCGTGGAAGTATGACATAAGTGCTTCGGAGATAAGTGGAAAGAGAATGGAAGTAAAGGCTAAGATTATTCCATTAAACATTACAAAGATGATAGAAGGTTTTAAGTCATTCCGGGGAACCCCGCTGTATAGCAATTATCCATCGTCAGAAGTTATCATATCAAACGGGGTAGAGATGCTGGAAGCGGTAGAGCGAAGCAAAATAAGTGCAGAGGACTGGAAAAAAATACCTATCCTGATGAAGGGAACTCTCTCGCTACTATCATCGCTGAATGATGGTATTATATCCAGTGAAGCGAAAAACTATGGAAAAGCAGTGGAGAGCTTATGGACTGCCTCTGTATCTACATCCACGATAGAGTCGAATTCTGAACTGAACAATTGGGATATATCCGGGTATGCAAAGGATATTTCCGCAGGTGCGGATAAGACAACGGAGGAGGTGTTGATGGACGAGGCGAAAATGCTTGAAAATCGTGGATGGGACATAAAGAAAGCAGTGGATTACGTAATGGCTAATATAATCTTATTTAGCATAGATGTAGAATTTGAAGAAGACCTGAACAAAGGTATCATCTCGGAAAAATTGAAGAGCGAATTCAAAAACAAAGAATTCCCACTTTCTAATAATGCCACAGTTACAAAAGAAGAGGGGGAATGGAAGATAATCGATGAAAAGGAATTCAGTATCAGGAAAGAAGGGGGAAAGCTAAACGTTTACAGGGACTTAAAAGAGTGGGAAAATGTGCTTGAATCCGCTCTTTCTTATCAATACGCCGCTACTATATATGGTCCCGGACTGCTAAACGATAAGGAGAAGAGATTGGAATGCACGTATGAAGAATCCCGGATGATGGACAAGCATGATGAATTGGTAAGTGATGCGACAGACCTGCGGATTAAAGCGGAAAATAACATATCAAATAGCAAGGAGAATGACCTTATTAGAATTAGAATCGGGGACATGTATCTACTTTTGAATCCTTATAAATACGATACTTTCTCTGCGCGCTATGGCTCAGCGGAGAGATACATGGAGGATGCATTAAAGAAGTATAAGGTTGCAGGTGTGCCGGTTATGGCCGGGAATACAAAAGAGGCTTTAAATAAACTAAAAAGCGAAAGGAGGTATATACTATCTTTGTTCTTCCTCGCGTGCATTCTGTATGCCGCAGCTTTCATCTATGCGATAAACCGGGTTATTATGGGCACCGTGGCTTATATGAGAGACAGGTATGAGCGAGAGGTGGGTGATATTGTAATTACGTAGTTTATTGCTCCTTTTCTCCGGACTTTGATTTACCCGGGAGTTCTTTTTTCTTCTTCATCTCCAACTTTAACTTCCGTTTGTAGTAGTTTAAAGGATGAGAAACTTTTTCACAAATCTCGTCGTTTCCAACACAGTTCCCATAGGTGCGCATTGTCCCACAGGACGGTGCAGTATAGCGAACACTTCCCGTATCCCCTGCAATATGCTCCACCTGATACCTCGTTCGGTCTTCGTCAAAATCAGGCGAATTCTTGTATGTTTCTATTATCTCCTCCTCAGTTAGACCTATGTTCAACAAAAAAGCAGTAACCGCAAATCTTGCAGTGTGTGGCACGTTTACACCTTCTTTTAAGTTGCTCAGAATGTAAGATATACAGGGCGGGAAACAGTTTGGGTCTTTCACGAGGAAGCCGGAGCCCGACTCAAAACCGGCGTCACCGAACTTTTTTCGCTTTTCTTCCAATTCCTTCTTTATATCAACGGTATATCTACTTATCGCTTCGCATATATCCGCGGGGACGTCCAATGGCAGGTCTTTCTTTATCCTTTCATATATCGCTTCCTGGATAATGCGAACAAATTCGCTCTTTCTTAGTTTCACACGTCCCTTCTCCAACCCACGATTCACCAGTTTCCATCTTTTATCGCGAAGATTAGCTGCGAATCGCAAGTAATCAACGAAAGGCATCTGAACCTGCTCTTGCTCTCGCTCATGCGGTAATCGAAGGAAATCCACTCGTATGCCAAATTCTTCGGACAGCTCGTAAATAATATCAGAGCTGGAACCAGTGCTGGCTAATATCTTTTCGTGTGCCGATTTAGCCTCGGACAGCGCGTATCTACGGATAAGATAGTCATCGCCGATACACGACACAAGAATACGAGCACAGGGATAAGATAATAATTCCATCTCCGCTTGTGCATTGCTAATTATAGCCGGCTTTCGGACCGCTCCACCCTTTATCGCTTCTATTATCCTCTCTTTACCTCTCAACCTTGCACGTTCAAAAACAGCGGAGCTTATCAAATCCTCCAGCGTTACTCCTGATTCTTCTACATGTTTCGATGCCGCCGATAGGAAAGGATAAAGGCATATACGAGTCTCTTCTTTTACTACTTCCTCCATCGTTTCAAGACGAGCCGCTGCTGCCGCCTTTATTCCGACTCTATTCTTGGTGCGAGCAAATAACTGACTTTTCCTTTGCCATCTGCCACTTCAAATTCTATTTGCAGTGGATAATCCTTACCAAGGTTGAGCGTTATGTTCTCCGTATGGCTCATACCCTTGCTCATTGCCGATATGTAGTCCAGCGAGTATAAAGAATGAAGCGTTCCCGGTGTCAGATGTATTAATTGCTCCTTTCTCAAACTTAGCCTCAGTTTATCCATCTCCCCCTCGGTCTCCATATAGAACACTTCTCCGTCCACACCAAGCACTACGTGGTCGCCTATCTTCTCAGCAGCGCGTATGGTTCTTCTGAACTCTTCCGTTTCAATGGTTACCTGCACGGGAAACTCGAGCTCCGGAACCTTCGGCTCTTTTCTCAGCGAAGAGGGGTCAAGCAAGGAAATGGTATAGGCGAGACTGCCCATCCTTGTAAACAATTTTTGAGCGTGCTCGTCCAGTTCCAACTCGACCTCTTCCCTTCCTCCAATTCCGAGGATTCCAAGCAACTTCATGAAATCCATGCCTATTTCCGTCTCTGCCTTTGATTCACTCGTGTCTTCAGCACCGGATTCCGCTTCTTTCTCCTTCGCCGCAAACCGAAATTCGTCAAAAGCATCGCTTTGCAACTCGAAAGAAATCATTGCCACATTCGCAGGGTCAACCGCCCGGAGCTTTAAACCATCCTCTGCTATTTTTATCTTTCCTTCATCCGTTACTGCAGTAATCGACTCTATGCATTCTCTCAACACGCCTGCATCTATCTTAGCCTCAAACATTTCTCTTTATTTCCTCCTATCACGTTACAACATTAAAATAGGATATGATATATTTAAACTATCTGGTGTGCGTAATGCAACATAAACAGGAACACAAAACCACCATAAAAGTTAAAGTTTCCGATTTAACGCAATATATGCTATGTCCTCGGCTGGTTTATTTCCGTGCAAGAGGGCATAAGCAATCCGGGATAGCAAAGGGGAAAGAGAGAAGCGTGATTGAGAATATTCTGCTGAAGGAATTAGCGTTCGATTTACATAAAGTTTACGGTGGAGAGGTGGATGAGGAAGGAGGAGGAGTAGAAAGGGGAGAAGGAGAGGAAGAGGAAGCGGATGCGAGAAGATTAATAGAAGAGATAGTGGATGGTGTGGAGAGGATATATAGTGCGGAATTGAAAGGTTTGGAAACGGATTTTGTGGAAGCGGTAAAAAAGGATTTTGTATGCAACATGAGTGCGGAAAGTGCGGAATGGCTGAAGAAGGTAAGAAATGGAAATGGGCTGTTAGAGTTGGAGGAAGCATACGGATATGAGCGAGAACATACGATGGTATCGGAAAAGCTGAGCATGAGTGGCAGTGTGGACAAGCTGATAAGAACGGGGGAGGAGTTTATACCGTGCGTGATAAAAACAGGCAGGTGCCCGGAGTACGGGGTGTGGAAAAGCGATAGAATGCAGTTGGCGGCGTATGCAATGCTTATCGAGGAAGAGTATGAAACGACGGTAAAAAGAGGGTTTGTGGAATACATAAGGAATGCAGAATTCCGTGAATCGCGGATACTAAAGAGGGATAGGGCGCTGGCGTTACAGGTATTGAAACGAGTAAAACGGATTAAGGGGGGTGTTTTTCCGGAGAAAGGGGAGAATGCACCCTGTGATAATTGTTCCTTTGTTGAGCGGTGTGAGACGAGAAAGACGCTTCTTTCAAAGTTGTTTGGGAAATGAAAGGTTGTATGAAAGAATCAATGAGCAGTGTGGACATAGCAGCCATCGTTGCGGAACTACAAGAGCTGTTAGGCGCAAGAGTGGTGAAAGCGTATCAACCGGGAAAAGAAGAGATAAGGCTAAAACTGCATCAAAAAGAAAAGGGCGGGCTTGATTTGATTATCGAAGCGGGGAGAAGAATTCACATCACTAAATATAAGCGAGCATCACCGCGAATGCCTTCTAACTTCTCGATGTACCTCAGAAAGCATCTCGGCGGTGGCAGGATTGCTCAAATACGGCAATTCGACTTCGACAGGATAGTAGAGATAACGATAGAACGGTGGGATAAAAAACTCCGTTTGGTCGCGGAGTTGCTACCGAGGGGAAACATAGTGATCATTGACGAAAATGAGAAAATCACGCTGCCGTTGAGGAGAAGGAGCTTTTCGTCACGGAAAATAAAAGTAGGTGAGACGTATGAGCGACCCCCTTCAAGAGTGAATCCACTGGAAATGAGTGAGCATGATTTAACGAATCTCTGCAAACAGGAGGATAAAGACGTGGTCAGGGTTCTTGCATCAGAGCTGAGTTTAGGCGGATTATACGCGGAAGAAGTGTGTGAAAAGGCAGGGGTAGCCAAAAAGAAGAAGGTTAATGAACTCGCCGCAAGCGAAATAAAAGCCATTCGTGCGGCAATACTTGCTCTATTCGAGCCGATAATAACGAATGATAAATCCAGGTTGAGAGCGCACATCGTGATAGAAGGAAAAGAAAAAGTGGACGTTCTTCCTTTTGAGTTGAGCGTCTATGAGAAGAAAGAAAAAGTGCTTTTCGCCTCTTTTAATGACGCGGCTGACGATTTTTTCACCACGCAAATAGCAGAAGGGGTGGAAGAGAAAGCGAAGAGTGAACACGAGAAGGAGGTCGGGAAGTATGAACGGATTTTGAAAGAGCAACTCGATGCGCTTCGCAGATTCCAGCTAAAAGAGGCGGAAAGCATAAAAAAGGGCGAGTTGATTTATGCACGTTATACCGCGATAGAGGAGAGACTGCGGGAGAGGGATAAAAAAAGAAAGGTTGTCAGTTTGACGCTGCCGGACACCGACGTTCCGCTTGAGATTGATACTTCGGTTTCTTTACACAAGAATGCGGGTGCGTATTATGAGAAGGCGAAGGTGTTCAGGAAGAAAAGAGAAGGAGTGGAACGTGCGATAGATACGACGAAGGAGAAGATAAGAACGGAAAAGGTGAAGGAGGTAAGGGTGGAGGATGCGTTGATGCCAAAGAAGAAAGAAGTCAAGAGAGAAAAGGGGGAGTGGTATGAGCGGTTTAGATGGTTCGAGACTTCAGATGGGTTTCTTGTGATAGGCGGAAAAGACGCAACGACAAACGAGATTCTTGTGAAGAAGTATATGGACGTGAATGACCTTTTTTTCCATACGCAGGCGGAGGGTGCACCGGCGGTAATAGCGAAAACAGAGGGTAAGGACGTTTCCGATGCGAGTCTGAGGGAAATAGCGCAATTCGCCGCTTCTTATTCCAATCTCTGGAAATACGGGTTCTACGAGGGCGAATGTTATTGCGTTACCGGCGAGCAGGTGAGTAAGACACCGCCGTCCGGTGAGTATATAAAGAAAGGGAGTTTTATGGTGCGCGGTAAGCGGAAGTATTTTAAGGCGGCGTTGGGGTTGTGTATAGGTATTGAAAAAAGCAGGCTGGTTGTATGTCCTTCTTCAGAGTCGCAAAAGGGCAGGCTGGCTAATTTCGTCGAGCTCGAGCCCGGTGGCGAATTGGAAAAGAACGAGCTTTCAAAGGAAATTGTGAATTTCTTTGTTGATAGTGCGAAAGAGGAAAAGAAAGCGGAAATTAAGCAAATAGCAACGCAGGAGAAGGTAATGAGCTTTCTGCCGTCCGGGAAGTCGAGGGTAAAAGGGGGTTATCCACTTCGGAAATAGGCCTTTCATCCTTTGCAATCTTCGTACGCTTTCATTGACAATTTCTTTTTTGGTTTATCCAGCTCATAATGCAGCACGGTGATGCATTGCGATGCGAGATAAGAGGTAGTGCCAAGAGAGAGTTTATCGTGTTCAAATTGCGCGACGAACTTCTCTTCTTTCTCAGGCAGTCCTATGTGGTCGCCGAGGACGAATACGGAATCCACTTTCAGTTTTACTTCGCTTATATCCCTGCCTTGCTCATGTAATATGTAAAAGAAGTTTCCGTCTGATGCCAATTCCTCGACCAACTGCTGAAAACTGAGTTTGCGCATGATTATCCCCGGATTCTTCCTCTTCTTCGCTAACGCTTTCTTTATCCATGCCGCTATGTTTCTTTCGTCAGGCGATACGTCCCTCAACCTGTCCCCGTAAAAGGAGATAACAACCGGCGGGTTGGGGCTACCGCAGGCGACTACGTGAATGCACGAGTCTCTCCTCAAATCATGACTTATCCATAGTGCGTTGGAAATGCACCTTGCGACGAGGTCCATTCTACCACCGCTACCCGGCAGGTCGTCCAAAGAGAAATCAGGGCTTGTTACCGCTTTGCTCGTATATAGGATGAATTGTTTCATGTTAAAAAGAAGAACTCGAAATAGCTAAAAATATCTTGATTTGTATATATAATCTCACATTCACACCGCCCCATTTTTCTTTTTTAAGTAGCTACCACGCCTGATAGTAACATAGCCTCTGTTAACCCGGTATTCATTTTATTCGGCACCGCATATCCAATATCTCGGAGCAAGCGTTCAAAAGGCTCTTCAATAGTGAACACGCATTTTGGTGGGTCTAAGTACAATAAATAACTGGACACACGTTCCAAAACGTCTTTAAAGCTCATATCGGGAAGTTGCGAACCCACGCATTGAACGAGATTATAAACCAGACAAAGGAGGAAAAATAAACCATAATTGCTCTCTTTTGTCCTAAAATAGCTACCTTCAATGTTCAAATATGATTTCAGCTCTTTGTTGGTAATCTCTATCAAAAATCTCGCTTTATATTTCCGTATGACTGTTTCCTGCTTGCTATCCAAGGCGGTTGTGAAAAGAGGAATGGAATCGTTATACCCATCACCACGAATCTTCTCTCAGATTTTCACCCGATTTCAAACCGCCATCATAGATAAACCACTCTCCACTTCTTATTCTACCTGTTTTAATCATTTTCGCCAGCTCTTTTGGCTTGCTGAGGTGTCTCTTATTATGATTTATGATTTTAAAGAGTGAGATGTAATTGCGACCCCCACATCGCTTCACCGTTAATAAGACGTCCTGTAATCGCTCATTAACGCCAGATACGTAGTTCCTTAACCTCTTCCCTTTGTATTGGGAATATTCCCAGAATGGGACATTTTTCAGTTTCACACAGGAGCATATAAAACGATGTCATGAGCGTTCATAGGCGTCTCTCCGATTTTCTTCAATATCCCCTTATTTTCAATTATGTTATAGATATACACTATGCACATCAGTAGTTCAGAGGCTTTAAACATAGCACCAACATTGTAATCCTTGGTTCTGGTAACTCCTCTCTCAATTATTCGTAAAATCCTCTTTGATCTATGAGATGTCTCGATCGTCAAACTTTAAAAAAGTTTGATCAAAACGCTTCGCAGTTCTCTCCAATGACCTTTGTCAATATTACCGAACCAAAATCATTCAACAACGATAGGATATTCAGTCCATTGACGTAGATATGCTCTTTCCGCGCAATAATCGCCCCATACTCGCCATCCGTCCTTAACAGCTTCCCCATAAACTTTTAAGAAAAGTTTAATCAAAAATGCTTCGCAATATTTAACATCTCCAAATTTGCTTTGATTTTTTCTTCCATGGATTCTGTCAATTCAACAGGTTTTATTTTTGTTCTACCGGCAGCTATAACACGATAAGATAGATAAGACATCGCGGCAGCGATTTTGCTTGTGGTATGAGAATCACCAACGTAAACTCCGATATTCGCATTCAGAAAACCGTTTACGTGATTGAGTATTTCGATGATATGCATCGCTTCAGAATCGGATGATTTGCATTTGCTTGAATAAGCAGGGAATAACGAGTCAAAAATTTCAAAGAAGACCTCTTTGTGCATATCAAACCAATCAGGGTTATTTTCTCAGGACTAATTGTATATTCTTCTTCTGTTATCGGTAATGATTCGATTAAAATTGATTGTTTTTGTTTGACATCCATAGAATTCCAATTTTTATCTCCTCTCAAAAGTTCGATTATTACTTCTGCCGTAACGTGATGTACCTCAATCACCTCTTCTGAAAAATTAGCAGTTAAGCTTCTAAGAATACTTTTGCTCTCTTATCGTTCATCAACCGATATATTCTTCCTTTGTTTATTATCAATTGCTCAATCAGGAAATCAAGTAAATCCACGAAGAAACAGACCTGTATCTCGAATATCAATCTGACTTGAATGGCAATGCTCTCATCGCTTTTTATAGAAGCGAGAAGGCTTCTTAATTTATGTTTTCTCCTTTTGATCAGGTCATAGTGACGGATGGGGTTTCCAAGCCAGACATAACATTCATTAAGCCATTTCTCGCATTCCTTTAAGCGCTCGTTTATCCTTTCTATACCCATACTATTCATGAGGTTTTCAATGAACCTGTAAAAAGTAGATTGGGCTATCTGACTTTTTCCCTCTTCTGTCCTTCTTTTGTTTAATTCCTCCCGTAATAATGATTTTAGCATGAGACAATTGTCCTGCATCCGGTATTGGAGAAATGATATCTCGTCCAATGTTAAATCAATATACTGCTTGCCAATATAGGTAAAATTGGAAAAAGCCGCATCTTTTTCCCTCAATTTTTCAATATGTCTCCTAACGGTCTTTGGTTGCCTGTTAATTTTCCTTGATATGGCTGATATATCCTTTCCCGTGTAACCCCCGTATTTTTCTTGTGCCTCCTTCAATTGGGAATATATGATCTCATTGAATTTCGTTTTCATATATTCTCGAAAGGGCTATGAATTGTTGAATTTGACCTTATCCATTTAAAATGTATTTTAGAGCGGAAATTTTGGCTTAAATGGCGTAATTCAAAATGTCCGATTTTGAGAATTTTCCCAATATAAAGGCTCCCCTCATCGAACCGCACGTACGGATTTCCCGTATACGGCTCTCCTTTGGCGTTGCCCCATTACAGGGAGTGAGATTTTCACCATTCAGGGTTCAAGAGCGTTGATAAAGATTTCAAACCCAGATTTCGCAGAAATTCATTTGCTATGCGCCGATTACTGAGATAACTCTTCTTCTTCTTCTCCCGGAATGCCCGTAACCTCATTCTTGTCCATGAATCAAGTCGTTTATACAGCCAATTGACGTTAGCTATCTTGAAATAGTTTCCCCAGCCGATAACAACCGGATTAAGCCTCTGAATCACCATTTCAAGATTGATTGGTAGATTTCTAAGATTTCTTTGACATGTAACAGTGCCTCTTTCGCTTCTTCCTCACTCCCGCAGAGCACCAAGAGGTGAGTAACGCAGGGGAACTTCCCCCCTACGTCCTCTCAGAACCCGGCGTGAACCTCTCAGCTCACCGGGCTCCCATCATCCAGCCGTAGGTCTCACACCCATCTGCCAGTGTGGAAACAGCCAGGGCTGCCTTTGGGCAATCTCCCCTAACCAGTATTCCGCACGCCTATGATGGCGTCTAAACCTCTTAAATTTCCTCATTGCCCATCTGACTAACATTCTGTTCAGATGTCGCAAAATTGGGTACAGCGCGGATTTATAAAAGCTCCCGTAATAACTGATCCAGCCCCTTATAATGGGACCGAGCATCCTTGACAGATCGTCCAAGGACAAATCACTTCGCAGGTGGATTTTCCATCTTCGAGCCTTCTGCCTCATCACCTTTGCCGCTTTATTGCTCACGGCGGGAGTAAAGTTGATGAAATACTTACCCCACCGATTCTTTGACCTCCTTGGCCTGAATGTAAAACCAAGAAAATCAAAACTCGTGTTGGGATACTCATCTCGACGGGTGTCATCTTTACAATAGACGATCCTCGTCTTCTCCGGGTGAAGCTCAAGATTGTACTTCCCAAACCGAGCCTCCAGATTTTCCCTTAGCCTTAAAGCCTCTGCTTCAGACCGACAGTGCACAACTCCGTCATCAGCATAGCGGCAAAATGGAACTTGCGAATAGTTTCGCTCCATCCATTTATCAAACACATAGTGCAGAACGAGATTGGCAAGCAAGGGGCTTATCACACCTCCTTGAGGAGTTCCTTTTTCTCTCTGCACTAACGTACCATCTTGTCTCTGAAATGGAGCCTTCAACCATCTATCTATGCACAAAAGCATCCATTTACAATTTGTGTGTTTCCTTACCGCCCTTATCAAGAGGTCATGATTGATATTGTCAAATAACCCCTTGATGTCGAATTCAAGCACCCAATCATACCTCCAGCAACGCTTACGCGTCACTCCAACTGCTTGAATCGCCGATTTACCAGGTCTGTACCCGTATGAGTCCTTGTGAAAGTATGGCTCTACCAAAGGCTCAAGGTACATCTTTGCCACTGTCTGGGCCACTCTGTCAGCCACAGTGGGTATGCCTAACAACCTCTCTCCCCCACTCTTCTTCGGTATTCCTACCGTCCTCACCGGTGGAGGAAAGTAGCTCCCCGATGACATCCGATTCCAGATCTTGTAAAGATTATTCTTAAGATCCATCTCAAAATCCGCAATCGACTTCTTATCTACACCTGCTGCTCCACGGTTTGCTTTCACCTCTTTCCACGCTTCCAATACAACCTTCTTGGAAATCTCAAACGGCTTTGCTTTCATCAAAGATTCCTCCCATCTCCTGGTTGATCCTTAAATCAAGCAGGATGACCCAACCCCTTCGCTCTATCTCCATTACAGAGATTTCATCACTAATACGGGCTGGTCCGTCCCTATTCCCCTGCATCGGTACTCTCACACTTGTGGGGTCCTCCCACTTGTGTTTCTCCCTTAACATCAGAGGATAGGTTCCCACGTTCCACACGAGAGCCTGTACCATGTTAACGCCGCCTTTATGCCGGACGCCATCCGGGCAGTAAGCAGGTTTCCTCCCAGACTTATCCCAGGGCAACGACCAGCCCCTGGTTTTGACGCCGTCCATACGCTTTCGACACTTCCTCAGCGGTTCACTTACGTTCGTTTCCATGATCCACACCTGATCCCATCTTGTGGGACCTTTTCCTTAACGCTCACCACCATGGCTTTTGACCACAGCAGCTCAAGGTGGTTTGAAGCCTGCTCCTGCAAGCCGGCTTCGAGGAGCCAAACCCTCATCACTCGTGCAGCCTCGTGGCACACAGTCGTCTGCATATCTAACCACCTCATAGCCGAGTTCTGCCATCCTTTCATCGAAATAATGCAGATATATATTGGCTAAAAGCGGAGATATGACACCGCCCTGCGGCGTTCCAATGTCATTCTTCGCCCGTCCCTGCCCCTCTTCCATAACGTCCGCCTTAAGAAATGCCCTTATCAATCTCAGGACTCTGCCGTCACTTATTCGCTCTGCTACCGCATCAATGAGCTTTTCGTGGTTCACGGTATCAAAGAAGGCTTTTATGTCCGCATCTACTACCCATTCATGCCCCTCGTCTCTGACCGTTTCTATCTGCTCTATCGCATGTTTCGCACTCTTTCCCGGTCGGTATCCAAAGCTTGAGTCACGAAACTCCACCTCAAATATCGGCTCGACGACGTTCTTCAACGCTTGCTGCACTACTCTATCTCGGATTGTTGGAATGCCCAGCGGTCGCTGTTTACCGTCTGGCTTTGGTATATACACCCTCTTAACTGGTTTTGGCACATACATGTCCTGCCGCAGCAGTCGCTGAATCTCATTTAGATTCTGCTCCAGATTACGCTCAAACTCGTCAATAGTCACATCGTCTATTCCGCCTGCCCCTCTGTTCTGCTTCACTTTTTCCCACGCTTCGTTGAGATTCCTCCAGTTCCAGACCTTGTCAATCAAGGAATGCCACTTCCTCTTTTTCTTTCGCTCTTTTCTCACCAACCCCCAACAAGCTGTTTCAATACACAAACCACCAGCTAAGTCTTTTCGACAACCTGCGTAGCGTCTTTCTCCTGAGTTTACTTTCGCCAAGTTTCTACTTGATTCGTGCATCTATTTCACCCATTGTTCGATTTCGCCAAAGCAGGATTCCTTCGCCTAATCGGTGTTTTATCCTCCAGACTGTTACCAGCCGCTCACTGGCACCGACATCATCGCTACTACGAATCCGTCCGACTTCTCGCATCGCGTCATTCCGGCTTTCCCATCCAGGTTATACCTTCCTTACCTCAGAGCCTCTGCCATATATTCCAGGACACGGTTGAGGACGATACGAGACCTCCCCCGGTCGCCTAACCACCCTTTCGTCTTCATCCCGACCCTAACCAGACATGCTAACCCCCTATGGTAATATCCCGTCTGTGGAGTCCGCGTTTGCATACGGTATGTCCGTCCCCATAGAGGCATCGAACTTCCCCTGCTGGGAGGAGGGTCGTCGTTAGCATATCCCACCTCTGGTTCGCTTTTGCTTCGGGCTGAAGACCGCCTCAGGCTCTTCAGATTCCCCCTCGCGAGGGACACCCTGCCACTGTTGGCTTCTGCACCGATACGGGTAAACGGCACAGGAGGGATTTTAACCCTCTGGCTGATTAGGTTACGAGGCACGCACCCCGCAAACCCTGAAAGGGCTTATGTGTAATCTGTGGTTATGTAATTTTACATTTCATTCACGCCGGATACCCCATTTCAAGTTTCATCCGCTCCCACTTCTCATCTGAGATTCTGAACATTTTCTTTTGCGGTAAGTCCATTTTTTCTCCAACTTGCAGCGCTACCGCCACCATGACGAGCACCGCCCCGACTATCATCACCGGGTCTATCCATACCTGCCCGCTCGTCAAAAAGAAGTAGTTATTCATCGCTGCTACTGCTCCGCTTATCGCAAAAACCGACAGGAACCCCGCTGTCGTCCAGTTCATCCGCTCTCCTTTATAGAGCAGAAAAGGCGCAGATAGAATCAATGCTGCGGCAACTACCTTGAAGACGAGGAAACCTGTTATTCCCTGCGTGAGAAATATCCCCCCCATCAGTGGATTGAATTCCGCACCTATGCCATACTTCTCCATCATGAGCACCGCGGTAAACGCATCGAGGAATCCAAATGTCAGGACTCCCGTTACGAACAGTGTGGCATGTATATACTTCCAGCAAAACCCGGACTTTTTATTTTTCATTTCTCTCGCCAGTGATTATTTATTTCAAATCTCTATATTTAAAGCTGCTTATCGTCTATAAAACTCTATCAACGGTTCTCCAAAAAATTAGCAAAAGTTCGATACTAAACTTCACAATATGGAGAAAAAAAATTTAGTACTTGTTTACCGCGGAGCCCGCAGAGAACACAGAGAGTCAGAAAAATCATTTATTTCATCTCAGCGCTCTCCGTGATCTCGGCGGTAAACAAATACAATTATATTTAAACGGGACTTCTGAATAACAATGAGTAAAAAGCATCTTCGTTCGCTCAGTGAAAAGGAAAAGGAAAAAGAAAAGACCTCCTCGAGGAGATTCCTGCCACGGCTCATCTCCTGGAACATGACCTTCGCGTGTAATTTGGCGTGTCCGCATTGTTACATTGATGCAGGAGAAAGAGCAGGAGAGGGTGAGTTAAACACGGATGAGGGGAAGATGCTCATAGACCAGATAGCAGAAGTAAGCAAACCCATTCTCATACTAAGCGGTGGAGAACCTCTGCTCCGCGATGACGTTTTCGAACTTGCTCGGTACGCAACCGCGAAGGGCTTGACTGTGGCGATGGGCTCCAATGGAACGCTCATAACAGATTCCGTTGCAAGGGAGCTCAGTGCCAGCGGTGTAAAAGCAGTTGCCATCAGCCTCGATTCGAGCATCCCGGAGCAGCATGATGAATTTCGTGGCGTGAAAGGTTCGTGGAGGCATGCGTTAGAAGGGATTGACGCGTGCATAAGAAACGATATAGTCGTTCAGGTCAACACCACCGTGACGCAGCAGAACTACGACGAAATTGACGACATAATGGCGTTAGCGGAGAAACATGGCGCAACCGCTTTTCACCTCTTCTTTCTCGTGCCTACCGGCAGGGGTGTAAAAATAGAGGATATATCTGCGGACATGTATGAGCAGATGATTGAAGGCGTGCTTGAAAAAATAGCAACTGCGAAATATAACCTTAACGTTAGACCCGTATGCGCACCTCAGTTTATGCGAATCGCATCGCAAAAAGGATTGAATCTGGAACGGTGGACTCGCGGATGCATTGCCGGGCTCTCTTATTGTCGTATATACCCGACAGGAGAAGTCACTCCATGCCCTTATCTCCCTATAAAGCTGGGTAACATTCGAGAAACGAAATTCGAGAAAATATGGCTCGATTCTGATATACTAAATGCACTCCGGGACTTCGACGACTTGAAGGGTAAGTGCGGCGTCTGTGAATATCATGACGTCTGTGGTGGGTGCCGTGCACGAGCTTATGGCTTGACGCGTTTCGTGGATGTCTGCGGTGGTCTGCACGAGCCCGAGGATTTAAAAGGCGACTATTTAGCCGAGGAGCCGTGGTGTCCATATATACCGGTAGGTGGTGAGAATATATAATTTCTGTAGAGAAAATCCTGACTTGACATTGTCAGATTAACCGCGGAGTTCACGGAGAACGCCAGAGGCTGTAGGTTTAGGTTTTAGGGTTACTAATACCTGACAACTAAAGCTCGTTTAACCTGCTCCCTACTCAACCCCATACCCCAACTCCTCACAAATCTCTCTTCGCTCCTTCTTCTCTTCGTCAGTCTCTACCCGATTCACCGAAGCGCCATCAACCACGCCAATCACTGCCCGCCCAAGTTCGGTCTCGGCAACAATAACGTCCAGCGGATTTGCAGAAGCCACGTAAATATTCGCAACTACGGGATGCGACTTCAAAGCACCCAATACGTTTATCGGAAATGCGTTATCGAACATAATAAAAAAAGTGTGAGAAGCGCCGATTCGGAGGCAGTTCTCACCCACTAACTCTTTTAGCCCTTCGTCATTCCCCGTAACCCTCGTCAATCTCGGCACCGCTTCGTTCATCGCCACTGCGCACCTTATCCCCGGCACCGTAGTCAAAAGCGTCTTGAAGATGTCATCGCATGCGAAAACGGTAAAATTACCCTGTCCGATTATCACCTGCTTCTCTTCCGGATTCTTTACCTCCACTCGCTCTATCTTTACCGCTGCCTCACCTTCAGCTCCTGGTTTCTCCATTGCTTAAAGTTTGTTTTTAAAGCTTGTTTCTACTCCTCCGTCATGCTTAACGCTTCTTTTTCGCATACGTCTATGCAGACCTCACAATCGGTGCACTCCTCGTTGTTTACCACTGCATGCTGTTCGCGTCCATGTGGAGCACTGCTTGCGTCATCCTCAACCAAACTTATGCACTCTACCGGACATTCCTCTACACATGCGCTCGTTCCCTTATCCTTCCTACCCGTACAGCCATCACACTTTTCCAAATCTACTAATACTCCCATTTCTTTCTCATCACCTATCCTATCCCATCCTTCTTTTTTCATCATATATATAAATTGCTATTTTTTCATGCAATTAGATAAACAAGTAGGTTCATCCTATCTTCTTTCATCGCTTTCAAAAAATAAAAAGGAAAGGAATCAAAATTCCTTATCCTTTTCAATCTTTTATTTTCTTCCCGCTCTCTGCTTCTACCTCATTGATGAATGCGTTCATTATATTGTCTTCGGCATTGAGCATGTTGCTGGCTTGTTTTTCTTTGCCATCTTCTATGAACTTCAGTGCATCTTCGTTTTTGCTCCTCGCAACCCCTGAAACATTGTGAACTATTGCAATTCCAACGTCTGTAATGGCTTCCACAGTATATACATGCTCTGCTGATGCAGTAACCAGGTATGTGCCGTTTTCATCCGTTAAAGTTGTGAATAGCTTAGTTCCGCTTTCATCGTAAACATTAATAGTTGCATTAGGTATAATGTTCTCTTCTATGTCTGTTACTTTGCCTTCTATTCTGAATGCCTCTTCTTCAGGAATGATGTATAGGGTGCCGTTCACTCCCAAACTGGTGTTTCCTTCATGCATAAATCTCTGTTTGTATGGTGTGTATCCGTCCAGATTCACTACGGCATCATAGACCCCGAAGGGGATATTGTTCAGCAGGAAGTTTCCGTCTTCATCTGCAAAGGTGTAGTAGGGCTCTTCGCTTGTTACAAAATCGAGCATGTTATTTCTCCTATTTTTGGCTGATAGTTTGTTTTTCCGCGAGGTACATGCCAGCTCCAAGTGATGCACCTCCAAACACCCCTAATATTGCTCCATTGATTATGAAACCCTCTGCGCCTACAAAAAAAGCACTTGCAACCACTATTCCAAGAAATCCTCCAATTCCAAAACCAACAGCACTTGAAAAGACTAATAAGTCCCTCCTGTCTCTAATGGATAGAGCTAATAAAATACCACCAATTGCACCACCAATAAAAAATCCAATTAAAATACCTATGATATATCCGACAAAAGACAATCCCATATAAGCCAGCAAAATACCAATGATTTTAAATACCCCCCAATTCCATATTGCGCATCCAAATCCAAAGCCAATCGCTCCTAAGAGGGATAATTGCAACGTTTTTTTAGAGTTTTTAAAGATAAATCCTAACGATACTCCCCCAATTGCACCCAGAAAAGCGCCTCCGATTATGTTAACAAGAATACTTCCAATTGTCATACCAAATACATTCCATATAATACTTCTCACTCCAACTGCAAAATTACCAGCGTTAATTCCGTTAAATATACCGCAAATAGTACCGCCAATCCCAAATCCAATCGCTCCCAATAATATGTATTTAAGCAGATTTATTCTATCTTCTTTCATTGTATTGTCTATCATTTTCAAAAAAATAAAAAGGAAAGGAATCGGAATTCCTTATCCTTTTCAATCCTTTATTTTCTTTCTTACGTTTACGCATCACTCACTGCTCATATCGGCGTCTCTATCGCCAATTGGATTAATGCTCTAATGTCCTTATCTTTCCCTTTTAATTTTGCTGCATCTTCCTCTGCTATCTTTTTCCCGCTCTGTGCTTCTACCTCGTTTATGAATGCGTTCATTAGGTTGTCTTCGGCATTGAGCATGTTGTTTGCGTGACTTTCTTTGCCATCTTCTATAAATTCTAAGGCTTGATCGTTTTTGCTTATTGCATTCTCAAGTTTACTCAGAAGGCTGTTCTTTATCCCTTTGTTTATATCTAAACCATTTACCTCTTCGATTAAATCTTGTAACTTTGTGTCTATGCATTCAACGATGCCCTTTTTACCGACTATTGCAATATCGGCATTAACAACGCTCCCCGCAACTCCGGATACGTTGTGGACTATTGCAATTCCGACGTCCGTAATGGCTTCCACAGTATAAACATGCTCTGCTGATGCAGTAACCAAGTATGTGCCGTTTTCATCTGTTAAAGTTGTGAATAGATTACTTCCACTTTCGTCATAAGCGTTAATCGTCGCATTAGGTATGATGCTCTCTTCTATATCAGTAGCAGTCCCTTCTATTCTGAATGCTTCTTCTTCAGGGATAATATTGAGTATGCCATCTACGCCAAGAGTTGTGTTTTCTATGTGGATGAATCTCTGTTTGTATGGTGCATATCCATCTAAATTTACTACGACATCATGGACTCCGTAGGGGACGTTATTTAGCAAGAAGTTTCCATTTTCATCTGCGAATGTGTAGTAGGGTTCTTCGCTTAAAATAACGATTATTGCACTGATTGTATCGCTTCCAGAAACAGTGCCTGTGATAAACCTGTCTAGTATCGGTATGATATCGTATGGATTGTTATATCTTGTTTGGGTCCAAGGGTGAGTGGGTGGTTCTCCATCTATGGGAATAGGCGTGGTTATCCCACCAGGCACTGGATTGACTAAATATATTGGCGTTATAGGATCATCAAATCTCTCCAATCCTCCAAACTCGCCTATGAAGTCACTGGTTATTTCTTTTAGGGTATAGTGGGCTTCGTTATACTCTATTCTCTCTCCTTGATCCCATGGAGTTAACCATACAGTTATTAGGTTCCATGGATGAATAAAGCCCACAACTACCGGTATTTTTATCCCTGTGTAATCGGAAGGTACTGTTCCCCATTGTAATCCCCATGCCCCTGTATTAGTTGTATCGGGGGTCCCATCATTGTATTTATCAGTGCAACTTGCATGTGAACCCCCCTCAATAAGGACTCCAACATGCACTCCTACCTCCAGTTGGGGATTTTCAAGCATATTATTTATAAATCCGCCTACATGAGCTGATCCTACTACTCTAGTGTCTCAACAAGTTAGTTTTTAGACAACTATAAATACTGTGAGTTTATCCTATATTTTATGAAAAGGATAGAACTCGCGGAAGAGGAGGTAAAGTATCTCGGAGAATTTACAAAGAAAGGTCAGAAAAGCGCAAGAGCATTGACAAGAGCTCATGTTTTGCTTTTGGTTCATAAAGGGAAAAAGGAAACGACAATAGCAGAGATATTAAACATAAGCCGAGCAACTGTCTCCAACATTAAGAAAAGATACCGTGAAGAGGGACTTCAAAGCGCTCTGACAGAGAAAACAAGACTGGGACAGCCCAAAAAATACACGGAACGGCACGAAGCAGAAATTATAGCGCAGGCATGCACCAAATCGCCCGATGGCAGAAAGAGATGGTCGCTGACATTACTCACCGAGGAGATGCGGAAAAGGGAAGGTTTTGAAACAATAAATCGTGAGAGCATACGGCTGATTTTAAAAAAAGCAAAACGAAACCATGGCTAAGAAAGATGTGGTGCATCCAGACGATTGATGCAATATTCAGAGCATGCATGTACGATGTCCTTGACCTGTATGAAGAGCCATACGACCCGAAAAGACCTCTCGTCAATCTTGACGAGAAACCAAAGCAACTTCT
>Ga0209986_10000837_pt1 | contig 30174 bp, 38 predicted proteins | sample BlataG_FD_183168 | JGI IMG/M metagenome (GOLD analysis project Ga0209986, IMG submission 183168) | Deep subsurface microbial communities from Black Sea to uncover new lineages of life (NeLLi) - Black_00105 metaG (SPAdes) (version 2) | ecosystem: Environmental > Aquatic > Marine > Oceanic >...
GTGGTGGGGGGGGGGGATTGCATAAACAGACGAGGAGCTGACACTGGAGCTGAGGGAGCATGAGATCAGGGGGGAACCTAGCGCTAAAATAATAATATACAACACATGGTATATCAATAGAGCCCCGTGAGTACTAAGAAGGACGAGCAATGGATTCTAATACTTCCCACCAAGAAAAGATTATATAATCCAGAGTGCTCAATTATACCACTCAGCCTACTCAAAACTCTTTGAAACAACCCAAATGAAACCTTCAACATGTAGTGATACCAGAAAACCAAGACAAATGTCCAATTATTCCACGTGAACACCAAAACGTCAATCTCAAGGACATTGTAAAAGTAATCTGTTTTTCAAATATGCTCAAACCGGCGCTGGTTTTCTCTCCTCTGACATGCTGATAGTATATTAACAAGGTTTACCTGTTCTTAGAGAGCAAAGAGCGACGAAATGGGTAGGTTTTATTCCAAACTCCCGTTTGTGCCCCCTGTTATAATTTAGCAAAGGAAAATAAAAGTATGGGCTTCTACCTCTAGCTTGCGGTTTTAATCACAAGTTATTGGTACAAAGTATACAAATCATAAGCTCCTAGGAGCCAGTATTTATTCAAGGATGGGGAAAACGAGCACCAAGGTGGTGGGCTCTCGACCCTCGTTTTCCGAGGTTTTTGGAGAAGGAGAGAAGAAATTTAGAGTTTCTGTGCTGCAGTGGCGTGGATTTTAAAAACAATAATTATCTGAGGCAGTTATATACCTGTATATATCCAGCACAGAGAGCACCCACATATTTCACTCAGTTGCATCTCAAACACGACGACATAGATTAGATTTAGTTACGATGGCCAAGGTCAAAGCAAAGGCCAAAACTGTGTCTGTGAGTTCATATGACTCCTTATAATCCATCTATCACATCAACAGTTTAATCAACCGATATCTCTCTCCCCTCCCAGGACAAGGCTGGTAGCTCTGCACCACGCGCCCGACACACCGCTGCCAAAAAGGCAACTTTCCTCGCCAAAGTTAAAGCCAGTAGCAGCTCCAAATCACCCCTTGGCTTGTCCAAGTCTTCAGGCATTCAAAAGAAAAGGAAGTCAAAGAAAGAAACTACATCTATAGCATTAGGCACAATGGGTGATTTGTCCGTATCACTCTTAGAGGCCAGTCGGGGCACCACCACCAACAACAAACAACCAGGTGCTTCACTTGTCACTCAAAAAGCCAGGCACCAAGTCCTCAAACAAGAAGCACCTAGACTTGCCTCCGTCATTCAACACCCAAAATTCAAACTAGACCCAATAGCAGCTATTAAAAATCATTTAGATGCAGTTCTGCCTGATAAACCCAAAGCTCCTTCTCACCATCACCGCCATAAGGGCGAGCAGGAGAAGAAACAGCAGAGAAGAGAGAAGAAGAAGAGGCGGAGGGCTGTTGGTAATGATAGCACTGCTATTATGACATATTGATACATATACAATCTGTATAATTATTAAATTAAATTAAATAATTATTAAATCAGTCACATCTCATCATCATCATTATTACTATTATTATTATTATTATTATGCCAGACGGAGGCCCACTTTTGCCATGCCCTCCTCCTCATCTTTGTAATATCCTCTTCTCATTGGATCTATTTCCCTCAACACACCATATTGTACTTTATAATCTACCTTACCAACACTATCCTTCCGCTCTTCAACAGTCAATAATGCATCCAGCATCTCTTGCAGCCTGGTCAAGGTCAACAAGGGCCACTTGGCGTCAGGTTCAAGCTCCAATAGCTGTTCACACATCTCCTTTTCTTTTCCTAAAACTCCAATTAAATGTTGTTTCTCATCGTCTTCCCTAACTTCTGATTCTTTGTTTGAGTAGACAAATGCAGCAGCAATTGTGTAGCGTGCTTGTGATTGGGCCAGTAACCACCGGTGATAGAACCATGCACTTTGATCTGTCGGCTCGGTGTAGAATGCCTGCTTGACCAGCTCATATTCGGCATCAAGGACTTGTTTTGGCAATAATGCTATTGCTTTGGATGTTTCCGTAGAATGTATCAATTCTTCCAAATTTGTATCTGTGGCTGTATAATCACCAACACTATGATGGCTATCACTCTTTCTATACCCACCACCAGTGGGAACCAAGGGCAAGAGTTTAGTACGATAATGCCAAGCTGAATAATTGCTAAAGTTTTGATTAATCTTCAGTTCTGCATAACTCAACTCTCTCTCTGCTGGTGTACCCATAAGATTAACTAAGAAGCATCTATATCCCCAAGCATGGAAGTTACGTTCGTCTACATCCAGCAGCTTGCTGACAAGAGCGAGCTCGGCCTCAAGAGAAGTAAGACCCTTGCCGATGATCCATTTTCTGTGGTGCCATGCTGAGTAAGATTTAGGGTTGCGTCTGAGGGATTTTTCACTTAGAGAAAGCTCTTCTACTGCTAAAGAGACTGCTTTTGGGCCTCCTGCGTCTAGTTTTGTGGCTAGAGCCTCTCTTCTGAAGTTCCAGACGGTGTAGACTTCTGGGTTGAGTTCTAAAAGGCGGGCTGCGAGGGCGAGGGATTCATCGTCGAAACTGTGGGCTGCGCGTCTAGTGAGGACTTCTGCTGTTAGATGACCATAGATCTTGGCCTGCGGGTGTATCGTGGGGGACGTGAGTTGGGGTTAGAATCCAGTTGGCAAAGGGGAAGTTGCATCTGAGAGATCATTCAAGAAGAGCGATCACCTTCTTTTCTGCAGCTTTCACGCGTTCTGGATCAGGCACGCCCTTTTGTCTTGGTCTCCCATGCATTTTAAAATTCTAAATTTGGAAACTATTGTTCAATTTACAGGTTTAGAGCTCCCCCCCCAGCTCTTTTCAATTTTTTGCACTTGCTCGAAGTGGCAAAACTCCCTACTTAAACAGCCTTACGGTTACATTTCGAATATTCCTGACAAATTTTATTTTTGTGTGCCTATCTAAGTCCATAGAAACCATCAAAGGATCGTATATTTGAACGAGTTCCAATCATCTGCTTACTCTCATCAAGATCAGTAAGAGAGGCAAAACCGAGCAATGTCTCAAGCAACAGCTCCAGTTGGTGGCGGTAAGACACATACAATCCGTATACGATCTCATCATTGTCAAAAACCAGGCATATCAGCTGCACTTCCTCACAAATCCCTTTCCTCAACGCCTTCCTGCTCTCCTCTCCATTTTACAACTAAACATTTGTGCAGACGAAGTCAATGCCATCTGCATGGACATAGGCACCTACCAGGTCAAAGCAGGCTATGCTGGTGAAGACACGCCCAAGTATGTCTTCCCATCTGCTATAGGAAGGATCTCAGACGGCAGCAACATGATGGACACTGACGGTGACGATGCCAATGCCAACAAGAACAATGTCAAGGGCTTCTTTGTGGGAACACAATCCTTGAACATTCGACGCGACAACATGGAAATCACCTCTCCCTTTGGTGAACACGGTGTACTATCAGACTGGGATGCAGTAGAAGCTTTATGGTCTCATGCTTTCAAAGATCAGATGAGAATCAATCCCGAAGGACATCCCATCATGATGGCAGAGCCTACACACAACAGCAAAGCAGCAAGAGAGAAGGCAGTGGAGCTGTTGTTTGAGAAGTATAAAGCACCAGCAGTGTTTCTGGCTAAGAATTCAGTGTTGAGCTCTTTTGCTGTGGGCAGGCAGACGTCGTTAGTTGTTGATTGCGGACACAATGGCACAACAGGTGAGTAGTAGTAACGTTTTCCCTTTTTTTGATAAATTTTGGAAGGGGAAGGGGAAGGGGAAGGAGTGCCTTTTGGTTTGAATAGGTTTACAGGGTCATTATGGCATCACCATTCAGAAGAATAAAACACACATATATGCAGAGCTAGGCTGTCCACAGACAAACCATCCAACCCTCGTCATCAAATCAAATGAGCAGCTTTTCAATAGCGAGCTTGAGCTGCTGAATCTGAGTCTTGAGCTGACTGCCTTCATTAGAAGTGACGCTGCAAGCAATAACAGGGCGAGAGACACCGCAAGCACGACCAAGGCCTGCCTTTGATGGGACAAAGACGTATGGGACGTTCTTGTCTTCTGCCAAGAGAGGCAAGTGAAGGAGAATCTCGATTGGTTCAGCGTCGGCAGCCATGACGACCACCTCGCAGATACCACGATTCAGGGTTTTAGTTGCTGCAGATTGGAAGATGGACGTTGTGTTAGTGAGGCTGGGGGATTGAGAAATAGAGAGGGAAAGCAGGGTATAAGCTGGTGTGTCATCATGCATGCTTACCTTCATTGGCTCCCTTCTTCATTTGCTTGTAGTTGGTAGCCTGTTGGACGACCTCTAATATGGTATTTGTCAACTGCAAGAGAGAAGGGGTGGAATCGGTCAGCATTATGGTCTAAAGTGGAGGAAATCATGCATGTCTGCGTCTTCAATATATATACGCACCTGAGCATCAGCAAGAGGATATGCCTTTGGGTTCACAGCCTCACTCATTTTGAATTAGATCCTTGGCCGATCACAACCCAGTTTTTTTTTATTAAGGATTTGTTTTTAGTGAATTGCACACCTCCCCGCTCTTATGTCTTTCCCTCCACCCCTCTCTCTTCCTTCCGGCCATCCATTCACTCACCCTCTTCTCCCCCATTCCTATTCCCCTTCCCCTTCCCCATTTCACACAGTCTCTGCCGTTCATGATGGTTATGTCCTAAATAAAAGTATCGTCAGAATCCCCATGGGAGGCTCTCTCTTAACGCAACTCCTCTGCCAATCAATCGAGTCCAAAGGCACCACCATCCACCCCCGCTACTCCTTCAAAAGAGTAGATAAAACCGGTAATAATCGATGGGAAACGGAATATGCAGAGCCTCCTAATACCACAGACTCATTTAAAAAGTACGCTATTGATGCAGTGGCAGCTGAAATCAAACATTCAATCTGCCGTGTATCTGAAGCCCCCTTTGACCCCGAAGAAAATGCCAACATTCCAACTGTATCCTATGAACTGCCTGATGGACAGGAAATTGCAGTAGGTGCTGCTAGGTTTTCAGTCCCAGAGACTCTCTTCAATCCATCCCTGATTGAAGGGTTTGGAGATGCTGGTGCCTCTGTAATTGCAGCTGCAGGAGGGGCAGATGCTCTCCAAGGTCTGCACATTGCCGTCAACGAGTGCATCAATAGATGTGATATTGACATCAGGAGGGAGTTCTATGGAGGAGTGGTACTGACAGGTGGTACAGCAATGTTTTCCACTCTTAGGGATCGTCTTGAGAAGGAGTTAACCGAGCTGGCCCCTCAGATGGCCAAGGTTAGGGTGATTTGTCCTACTAATACGGTGGAGAGGAGGTACAGTAGTTGGGTGGGAGGATCCATCTTGGCAAGTTTGGGAACATTCCAACAGATGTGGATGAGTAGGAAGGAATACAATGAGCATGGAGCTGGGTTGATTCATAAGAAAGCACCTTGATGATGATGATGATGAGAGGAGAGGAGAGGATGGTGGTGGTGTGGGGGGATTGATCTGTCGTTTTCATTTTTCATTTTTCGCCCTCTCCCCTTTGACATCAACAGGTGTGATCCTTCTCTCCCTCTAGTCTTCTCCGGTGTTGTCTTTCTCTTATTATCCATACTTTGTAAAGAGGAATCAAACAATGGTGTCAGAGAGAGAGAGAAATGGCCCATGATAACTCGTGGGGACGAACGGGCGGAGTTGTCTGTGTAGGGCTTAAATACAGCCTCAGTTTTGAATCTTTCATCCAATTCAACCTTAAATAATTGTTAAAAATACTGCATATGCATCTGGTAACGGTTCATGAGCGTGAAAGAAAAATTCGTTGAAACCCGAGAAATGATCGAAAAACCGATGATCTAATCTAATCGTTTTTCTTGAACCGATGGAAGCTGCTCGAAGCGGTAAAGTGTCGCCGGGCTGTGCTTGGCAAGACAGACATTCCTAATTTGATAAAAGTTGGCCTACCCTCCTATCAAGTGGTGAGGAGATGGAATGCAAAGGCTGGTGGGTACATTATGAGATGGGTCTGGCTAGAAGGACAGAAACCTGGGAGCCTCATCACTGACCACATGATGGCTCAGGCAACTCAAATTGTTCGTGTAATTCTATTTTTATTAGCAGGCCATTATTATCTTAACATTTTATTTACATCGATTTTGAATAGTTCTATCTTATACAACAACTCATGGAAAGTTTTCCATTCCCTGAGGCAGGGAAGCCCATCACCAAGGTATTTTACTACCATCCCAAGCATAAAACGTCCCAGTGTCTTCCATACACACTCTCTCTACAATATCCAACAGTTGCCCAATAGCCCTCTCCTTACTAAACAGCTTCTCTGGTAACACATTCTTCTGAAATGGTTTAGACAGATCAGTATCCACCGTCCCGGGGTGAAGCAATATGCAACTGATTAGCTGTTTTTTCCTAGCAAATTCCAACGCTGTACATTTGGTCAGCTGATTTAGAGCAGCCTTGGAAGCTCGGTAACTCATCCACCCACCTAGTCTGTTATCTTCAATCGAGCTGACTCTAGCGCTCAGGTTGGCTACAACAGCAGGATGTTGCACGGTTGCTCCACCAGACTTACCAGCTTGCTGCAGTAGCTGAGCAAAAGCTTTTACCACCAAGATGGCCCCGATTGAATTGACAGAGAAGCTTTTCAACAGGTTTTCTCTGGTAACTTTAGATAGAGAAGTTTCAGGAGTAAGGGAGGTACCAGGTATGTGTAGTACTCCTGATACATTGATTAGGAGATTAAGGTGAGTGATGTTGGGTAGCGTGGTGGTGACATGGTTAACTGCTGCTTCTATAGAGGCATCATCTTCTAGGTTGAGGGGGACTATGGAGAGACGATCAGGTCCGTATTGTTGTTGGAGTTGTTGGAGTTGAGGTGCATTGGAAGGGGTTCTACATGTGGCTATGACATGGTTGTAGTGCCGTGATTCTATGAGTTGTTTACAGAATTCAAGACCCAGGCCTGTGAGTAAAAGAACAGTGTGTGTGAGAGAAGGGGCGCGATAGCGATCGGACTGGTGGAGAGATGGGCTTGAATAAATTAAACGGCAAAATTGTTTACCTCTACTTGACCCTTGTACTAAGGCTATCTTGGGTGCATTTGTAGACGAATATGATGCAAATACTCGGACTTGACGACAGTAGCACAGATGTGATCTGCTCAAACCAGAGATTATTGGCGACATTGACGGCGATTTACAGATCTATCAAAATGCAGTGACAATTATATCATTTTCATGCCCAATATACCGGAAGAATTTATCTGCATCTTCCATTTACCGGCCAATTTGCATGATTGGCTGTCCTCTCAAGACTCCCCCGTCTCCTCGCTCCTTTTCGACTGGCTGGTAGCCACCTAGAAGTTATTGGGTCTTCCTCTTTTTTCCCTCTCCACCAAGGCTTGGAAACACTTTATAGAATCATTATATCCTTTATCAAAATGGTTGAAACACGTACAGGAGCTCACACAGAGCCAGAAGCAACTGCCATTCACCATACTAGAAAGCGCACCACTGCAAGAGGACGCAAAGCCCTTCCTCGATTCAGCATTCGTCAGCTGTACACCGTCCTTGGCCTCACCTTCATTGCCATCTCCATCCTCCTCATTTTCGCCCCCAAACAAGTCACCAAGTTTGTATTCGGTCGTTCTGCCGATCCAGTTGAGGATCAGCATGTTTATCTCCATCAAATCTATGCCACTGAGCTGTTCTCTGCTGCTGCCATCTCCTTTGCCTTGGAGGAAGCTGCAAGAAAGAACATGCTCAACTCTTTCACTGGAGACACTCTAAAGCTTGGTTTGGTTGGCTTCTCTGCATTCAAAGCAGCAGAATATGGTTTATACCCACTGACAAAGACACCATGGGGAATGGCACTTGAATGGGTAGTGCTGAGCTTTGCAGCGTTGCTCCCAGCCAGTCAGCTGCTCTTCTCTCGTGCTGACAGGTCCCGTCTTCAGAGAGACTTCATCCGACCAGCTCCCAGCCACATCAAGCAATTGTTCCAACTCAGGAAATTCACCATCACCGCCATCATGTACACCTTCCTCTCTGTTGCCATGGCTGTAAGTGGCTTCTCTTACATCATGATTGCCAAGTTTACCATGTTCCACGGATTTGGGTATGTGTATGGAAAATCAACCATTATGCTGTGGAGAGCCATTGGAGGAGGTCACTTGTCATTGATGACTGCCTTGTGCTATACATTGAGGGAAAAAGCAGAGGACAACCTGTTGTCAAAGAGTATTGCAAGGATGTTGAACATGGGGTTGTTGGCAACATCTGTTGGTCATATTTTGATTTTGGGGCCAATGCTGTCTAAAGGACATGGAGGGTTTTTGTTGCCTGTAGTTTCTGCAATGTGGGGGAATGCCATGTTGACCAGTATGGCTGGGCTGTCAGCACCAGAGTTTGAACAGATGGCAGATGAGCTTCAAGAGGAGGCCGAGGAGAGAAGGCAGCATGAGGAATGAGCCTTTGTTTTCCTTTCTATTTTCTATTTTACCAAATGTTTTTGTCCTCTAGAATACTAGTTACGTTCATTTTTGAATATACATATGTAGGAATATTGCCGTTTTAAAAAACTAAGAAGAAGTAGTAGAAGTAGTAGTAGTAGTAGTAGTAGTAACGTATAGAGTATGACTGGCACAAATTCTCTTTACACACTACACACTTGCAATTCTATCATCATCACCCTATCCTGTTTTACTTTTTTTTCACCTGGGAGGCAACACCTTATTATTATTGATCTCGTCAATGATCAGCTTCAACTCCCCAGTCCCATGCATCTGCTCTACAATATCTGCCCCTCCAACAAATTCCCCATTCACATACACCTGTGGAATAGTAGGCCATTGCGAATAACTCTTGATTGCATCCCTCAGTCCAGGATTGTACACTTCATCCAACACATTCACAACTTCAAAATTATTAGAGCCGGCTACTTCTGATAGAATAGTTAGGACTTTATATGAAAAGCCACATTGCGGGGCTGTACGGGTACCTTTGACAAATGCTACTACTGGTACCGCTTTTATTACTTGGTCTACAAGGTCTTCCAGGGAGATGGAGAGATCGTCGATACCTTTGCCTGGGGTGAGACGAAGTTCTGGTTTGGGGGCTTTAGGACGGCGTTGTTGCCATGAACGTTCACCTGGAGAGTTTCCAGGAGGGATGGCACCTGTTTCTTCTACTGCCTGGGCGACCCAGTCTTTCCAAGCGTCAGTGAGGTCATCTTTGGACGCAGTGGGGAGCTCACGGACCTTGATGGAAGCGACGGTTGTGGCGTCAAATGCCTCGAGATGAGTGGCTACACTAATGTTGACTTTCCTGGAAAGGCCGATGTATTGTAAGATACCTGAAGAGTTGTAGACTGCGTAGACACCAGAGACGGAGGGGATGTCTGGGGAAGGAGCGCCATTGGGGGCTGCAGCTGGGATGGTGGGAGTGTCGACAAAGGAGGCAGCGCAGACGGTGGTCGGTGCAAGGTTATTTTGGCGATAACGGTGAATGGGTGTCCTCAGCTTTGAGTATGTGTGCGCTGATGGTCGTATAAATGTGTTGGGAGCAAGACAGGGAGCAAATTGAGCACAATGCATTGTGTTACCCAAGAGTTTTAAAGATGTAAAACTATTGGATGTAGGTTACCAACTGCCTCAGATTTCACTATGGTTAGTAGATGTCTCTTATATGACGGTGTAAAGTAGGGATTGATAGTAATTAATGCGAGAATGAGGGTGGAATGCTATTAAATTGGTGCATGACCCGAAAATGGAGAGGGAACCGGTTCCTTGGCAGGAAACCTTGGGGGCATAATATACGTATCGTATATACTCCTCTCGGCATTTTAATCACCCTAAAACAGCTAATAGATATCTTAACCCAATCATCTCACTGATTTTTCCATTAACTCACAAACATAAACTGATCTAGTGCAACACATGGGTTCAGCTTCTAGCAAGCAGGTTTTAAGCCCAGAATTACCTGAAGACGAGCGTTACTTCGGCCTAGAGAACTTTGGCAACACATGCTACGCCAATAGCGTTCTACAAGCACTGTTTTTCTGCAAACCCTTCCGACAAAAAATCTTGGCCTATGCCGCTTCCCATCTTCCTCCCAATGCTTCCAAGCCTCCGGAAGAAAACCTTCTCACATGTCTAGCTGAACTATTCCAACAAATAAACTCCCAAAAGAAGAAGACGGGCTGTATCAGTCCAAGACAACTCCTGAACTACATCAGAGCTAACCATTACCTCTTCAAGAACTCCATCCAGCATCAGGATGCGCACGAGTTTCTGAGCTACATTTTGAATGAAATCACAGAAATTGTCGCCAAAGAGAAACAAAACACTACCACTGGCGGCAACACTTCTTCGTTAGGTAATATTATATATAGTAATGGCCTTAGTAATGGTACTACTGCTAAAGCAACGGCAGGCTTAGGTGCAACTGGAAGGGTCCCTTCACTCGGCCAACTACAAGCTGCAGCAGCTGCATCAAATAATAATAGTTCATCAGGACCACCTACTACATGGATCCAGGACACCTTCCTCGGCCACTGGGTCAATGAAATACAATGTCTAGATGCGAATCCATTACCTAGAACCAAACAAACCTTTACAGAACTCCAACTGGACATTAAAGACAACTGCAGCATCACATCCTGCCTGAAACGCTTCTCCTTCACTGAAATGCTAGAGGGCGACGATAAATTCGCCTGCAGCAACTGCGGAGGGTCTCTTCAAGAAGCTAGACGACGAACTCGTCTCGTTTCCCTGCCCCCAGTACTCTGTCTCCATCTCAAGAGGTTTATCTACACAGATTCTGGTCAGTTGAAAAAAGTCATGAGCAGGGTCAATTTCCCTACTGAATTGAAGCTGTGGAACACTACTGAAGATTGCCCTAATGCTGATGATAGATATGAATTATTTTCATGCATTGTGCATAGTGGGGGGTATCTCCATCATGGTCATTACTATTCATTGGTAAAAAGCTCAGGGCATTGGTTGGTGTTTGATGATAATGATGTGACTTCTATTACGCAGGATGAGTTGCAGAGAGTGTTTGGGGGTGGAGATGGTGTGAATGGTGCTGGAGGTGGTGGTACTGGTGGTCATTTAGATCATGGATATATATTGATGTATCAAAGAGTGGAGGTATAGATCTACCTATATACATTGATCATATATCATATCATTCTGACAAGTTTTCCCCAAATGATTATTGTATCAATTTAAAATGAAAAGAATTGCCTTAAATAATTGTGTGCACGCATTGGTGCAACTTCCTTTTAAGAAATGAACAACATAATATTACATTTACTATTATTATTATTGAGTATACATACATGAAAGGCTCAATAAGGGGGCGGGGGAGGTGGAGATGCCGAGCCAGGTGGTGGTGGCATAGGAGGAGCTCCATTACCATTACCCATTGCTGCATTCCATGATGCAATTCTAGCTCGTCTTTCTTCACTACTCTCCCTCCTACCACTACCTCCTTCTCTTCTTCTATCTCCACCTCCTCTGTATCCATCATCATCTCTATACCCGCCACCTCCTCCTCCCCCTCTTCGTCTATCACCTCCATAATCATCTCCATATCTTCCTCTTCTTTCATACTCGTTATAACCCCCTCCCCCTCCGCCTCTTCTTCTATCTCTCCCTCCTCCCCCTCCTCTGTAATTGTCTCTATACCTGAGAGGCTCGCCATCATGAAATCTAGTCGATCCCCCAAGTCTAATATTGCCACCACTGCCACCACTATTATACTTGCCAAACAGCTGCTTCCTTAAATCTCTATGAACTGATCTCACATGCATAAAGTTGCAAAACCCTCCTCTATTGCATTTTCCTTCCTCATATTGTCTACATGTAGACTCCTTGAAGTCTGTAACTGGAGAGAATTCCGCTAAAATGGGCTTGCCTGCGTAATACCGCCCTTGTAGGCCTGCTGCAGCTCTGGCAGCTGCATCTTCATCTAGGAATTTGACATAAACATTACCCACCATGTGATCAGCTAGGTTGTCACATATGTTGAGGTATTCTATTTCTCCGTATTTGTCTAATTCTAGGAAGATGTCTTCATAGAAATCTTCGAAGAATTGCTGGACTTTGCGCTGGTCGACGGGGAGGGGTCGGCCGTCTGTTCCGAGGGGGGTGTTAAGTTCTGGGTTTTGGTAGATGTTTTGGAGGAGGATCGTAGGACTTATGGTTGGTTTGTTGTGTAGACGAGAGCAACGTTCTCCATGCCTGCAAGCTCTGTAGAATAAATATACGGGGAAAGAGGAGAGGAAATGAGGTAAGGAACTGAGGGAAGAATGAGGAGGAGAGGGGTCGTCGACGGGGATGAGAAATCCAGCTCAAAGGTGTAAAAACAGCTGCTTCTAGTCTTTGGAATGTGCGGGCAGAGTCGCTAAGAAGCTTTTCATGTAACTATCATAGCGTTCAGTGACATGCAGACGGTTTTTGAGGGGTGGATTAAAACAAACATTTTCAAAACCTTGAGTGTGACGTACCCTATTTTGTAGTAGAAAGGACAGTTGACTCTGTCTCTTTCTGTTCCGTAAATAGATGCTAGATGTTCAGCCATTTTGTGATCTATAATTAAAAGATTTTGATTTAATCGGGCCGATTGTGCTTTGTTTCCTGTCAATACTCTGAATCTAGTATTTTTTTGATATGCATATGTTTGATACTCTGTAAATTGGGCTGTATAGCATTGTCGTTTTTATGCACAGAGGTCCTGGTCCCCGCTCGCTCTGCGCACTGAGCAAACTCGTCTCCAGCAGCAATCGATGCCAACTTTGCAGCTTTGGTTGAAAAATGGGGATACATGCCCCATGTTTGATCAAACACCATAGATAGTTGAAGGGGGAGCATAAAGTGCAACATTTATTAGCTCAAGGGTGTATGTAAACTTAAGGTCGGCGAGCTGGGATCGGAGAGAGAAAAGAGAATTTCCATGGACAAATCAGGGCCGTCAAATGCTGAGGGCCGATTAATGGCTCCCATGCGGATAAATAGATGTCTAGCCCTCCCATTTCGTCCTCTTTCAGTCGGAGCATACATATAGATACAAAAACGACAGGATGCCAAATCAGGTACGTGTCCAGTCTGTGCTAAAAACAGTGATGATTTCATAATGCTTAATTGATGGCGGAGGTACAGCGTTTGAGGCACTGTGAAATATATTCTTAAACTAACTACGTTCCATTTTCATACCACAGGGTGCATACAAGTATAAACAGTTCCAGGTAAGTAATAGTCAAGATGATTTTCTATTGATGGAGCTTCCTCCAAAGACGGGGCTTGGCATAGAAAATGATAGTATTCGTAGATTAGCCAGCATATTCTAGAGGACATGAGGACTCTTGAAATAGAGGACACTAATCCGACTTTGCACACACATCATCCTGCCGTCTCTTTTCCCCTCTCTCCTGCACATTCACTCACACAAGCTATCTCTCCTCCCCCCCCGACCCACCCACTCGCTTTTCTTCTCACTACACAGGTCGTGGGTAGACACGTCCCAACAGAAAAGGATCCAAACCCCCAAATCTACAGAATGAAGATCTTCTCCCCAGACTCCGTCAAGGCCCAATCCAAGTTCTGGTACTTCCTCCGTAAACTCCGCAAAGTCAAAAAGGCCAATGGCCAAATTGTCAGCTGCAATGAAATCTTTGAAAAGAACCCCACTACGGTCAAGAACTATGGCTTATGGGTACGCTACGAGTCCCGTACTGGTGTGCACAATGCTTACAAGGAGTATAGAGACACCACCATCAATGGAGCAGTCCAGCAGTTGTACGAGGAAATGGGCTCTAGACACAGAGTGAGGAGCCACTCCATGCAAATCATCAAGACAGCCACTTTGAAGGCAGCAGATTGCAAGAGAGCCAATATTCAGCAGTTCCATGATTCTAAGATCTCTTTCCCTCTTACTAGGAAGTTGGCTCGTCCAAGCAGTAAGGAGCACAGGACAATCTTTAAAGCTTCTCGTCCTAATGTTTCTTCCTTCTGAAAAGATATTAAAAAAAATCTCTTTAAATGTAAGGTAGGAATTGAAGTAGTAGAAGTGGGAGAATGGAGAAAATTGTTGATAGATGGTAATATGGTGGGAGCAGAGAGCGAGAGATGTACTTTACGGCGTAGTACTACTGCAGCCATACAACCGCTCAGCATGAGTGTAACATAGTATATATACCCGGTATATAGAAATATCTATATCTATATATACATCTCGATCAATAGTAACAGCTTCAATGAAGCTCATCTACTTCTATGGCATTATCTCAGAGTGGCATAGCCACGGGTCAACAACACTAGTATAGATATATAAAAAACATATTATTAGTATCATGCCTACAATCACAAATCTGTTTACACGTACAAATACGCTACTTTCCTCCTTGTTTGTCCTTACCACTTTTCCCATGACTGCCTCTTCCAAGGGTTGGATATTTTTCCTCCCCTGGCTCTTCAGGTTCATCCAGCCAACCTTCAGACATCAAGGTAGATAGTTGCTGGAATGTAGGCCTCCTTCCCTGTGGTTCTGACCGCTGTTGTTGTTGTTGTTGTGATGATGACGATGGTGGAACACCAGCAGTACCAGCACCACTGTTCCCCCCATATTCAGGAGCACTCACTCTCTCTAGATATTTCTGAGCTTGTCGCGCATACATTGATCCCAACAATCGAGTAACTGATTGTTGGTTTTGTTCCTCATAAGGAGTGGCTACACCAGATACTTGTACACTTGATCCTACTACTGTACCACCCGTACCCGTACCATTACCTGCTGCTGAGAGTCTGGTGAGGGAGAGTCTTCCCAACTGAGGGCCACCTCCTGCTGTTCCTGCTCCTGCTCTAAAAGAGGGGGCAGATATCTTTCTTAATACCGGTGGTCCTGCTGGTACTGCTATTACTGCTGGTGTTGCTGCAGTAGTGCTTGCTGATCTATGGTGGTGACCGGGATGGTGGATAGATCTGCTATTGGCATCATCATCAACTGCAGTAGTAGCAGTGCTAATTTCTGGTTCCCCAGTGTGCAGAGTATGTTGTAAGCCCAATGCTGACGATGCGTCAGTACTTGACTGTACATCCACTGCTGTTGTATCGCCTGTACCTGTCAATCCAGCAAAGAGGTCATCACCAGCAGGTCCATATGGGTTAAGAAGAGTCTCTTGAAGAGCCGTTGCTGCATCTGGATCTATAAACTTATTTTTCAAAGCCATTCTAATCACTGAAGCTGGGGTGTGGGAGCCGACAGCAGTGGTGAGAGCATACACTGGGAGCACGGCAAGACTGAGGAAGAAGAGCACAAATACATTAATCGCAATTGTAACCCCTACAAACCACCACCCGCCATAATCGCTGTATTGGTAATCCAAATCTTGCCATAAAGAAAATAAAAAAGTCGCAATGGAAAGGGAATTCTCAAAATACGCAAATTGTATGAGGCGGGTGACCAGTTTAGGGCTCCCAAACCAGAACAAGTTGGCTGCATCTTCACATTTGTATCTCTCACTGAATGAAATTGATATTGCTCTCTTTTGTAGGCCTTTTTTATAAAAATATGCCCCTTGGGTTTTAGGTTTCCAGCATGCTAGCTTACCACAGCCAGCTTTGGTTTTAGTCCTCCAAGAAGAAGTTGAAGAAGCCTTGTTATTGCCAGTAGTAGTACCACTCTTACTATTATCATTACTATTATCAATGCCGTTTATTGCTGTTCGTTGGACAGGAGGTGCTTCAACATCTCCATTTTGACCTGAACTAGTAGTATTATGTTCTTCCAACATAAAAGGCGATACCGCCGGCTGATGTGGTTGATGGAAACCAACTTGCTGCTCATGCTCATGCTCCTGCCTCCGTGGATCTACCTGTACTGATCCACTGCCATTTGCAGACACTGCTTGACTGGTTGACTGCTTCTCCTCTTCAAGTACCACTCCCACATATGCATTGGCATCTTCATTATCTACTTCAATATCATCTTCTTCTTCGTCGCTACTACTTGCATCTATAGCAAACCTAACCAATTGAGATTGCGATCTGGCCAGCCCTCTCGTGGTTATGCTGCTAGTCTGTTTATGAAGAATCTTATTCTCTACTCCTGTTGCTGCTGCTGCTGTTGTTGTGTCTATCGCACGTCCTATAGAATGGGTTCCATTGTTATTGCTATCCCCCAAAGATCCACTTCCACCATTATCAGCTCCATGAGGGAAATGCTTCTTCGCTGCCATTTCAACCACCTCCATACTTCTACAAGACAAACCGACGGGAGGCCCACCAGACCCACCACCACCCCTCCTTCTCCTGGCAAACACCATACTCTGATTTCCATACTTTTTATAGGCATCAACTGCCAGTTGTATAACAATATCCTGCATTTTCACTGCAACTACTAGTACCACTAAAACAGCGAGGCCTCCAAGCCATATCCTGACCCTGGTTACTGCAGGGAGCATGACCCACATGAGCAATATTATCCACATCATCCATTCCATGCCTATAATCTCTGCATAGGCTTCCTCTATAGATTCTATTAAAAATGCATGGAAGTTGAAATCAGGCTCCAGGTCTAGTCGCTCGATAAATAGGCGACGGAGGGCCCTGTAGAGCGGAGCAGTGATACGGTAGGTAAACGTCATGACAAAGCATTTTGACCAATGTGCGATGAAATTATCTCCTGGTTTAAATATAAACCGAGATTGGAGCTTTTGTATCATGGAATACTGCGCTTCTTCTTCGTATTTCTTCCACTTGTTCATCCGAGAGAGACACAGGATGATGCTGATGGCCACGTAGAAAATGTGTACAATGGCAATTGTAAAAATAAGAATGTGTGCTTGCATGATGGCAGTAGCAGACCAGAATGGTTCTTGGCCTTCAGGACAAGTCTCTTTGACTTCTAGACAGTCTATAGTTTGGGAAATGCTGGAGCTGTCTTCTGCGTCTCCTTCTACTATTTGAGCAGCGGATTCCCTGGCGTTTTGAGCATTGTCAATTGTGTTCTCGCAGTCCCAATAACAAGTGTCACCGCTGCAGGGAATGCATATAAGTAAAAAGTACTGCTCAAATGCTATGAGGAGGAGGGAGATCAAGCCAAGGATGAGAATTTCTGTGTTGAGCTGACTAACGACGTTGCGAAGACCCCGCTTGTTTTTTCGACGGAAGTAAGTCTCCAGTCGGGCGACACCCCAGTGGTAAAAAGACGCGACGAGAAAGAAGAGAGCGAGGAGGATACCGATACGCCAGCCTGGTATGACAGCTAAAGTGGGTCCTGACTTTATACTCCCCATTATTATTCGAAGAAGGTCTAATTCAAATCCATTAAAGAGATCATTCTATTCGGTTTGGTCTCGTCATTCTAGTGCAAGCATCCTCCAATACATTTCGTGACCTTAAACTTCTTGCTTAAGACATGATTATCAAATCATTTACATCACTGTGCTCAAGGCCCCTTTCATACCCTCACTCCGTCGCACCAAGCTTCCCCGTCTCTCTCCTCCCCCATCGTTCTTCTTCTTCTTCACTGTCAATTCAAACCGAAACCGCATCGTTGCATCTTTCTCTCTATACGGATACCACATTATATAATTAGTCCCCCATATATTATTAACCAAATTAAAAGCCACCCCAGCCTCCATCGCAGGATGCTCTCGCACATTGAAGAACGGATCTGGTGTTCCAACACCCACCAATGGTGCATCCAAACTCTGTATCTGCATTCTATATTGACACCCCCCACCATCACTACCTATATCATTGTTATCAACACTAATCCCCTCTTCGCTAACTGCATGCAGAGACATACTCCCATTTCTCACAACCTCCAGACCAGGATCAATCACAGCCCCCAGCTTCCATATCCTCCAACTCCCAGGAGCCACCACCGCCCAAGGACCCTGGGCTGGTGGTCTAAACCTCAACCACAGTGCTTCAGGCAGCCGGGTGGGAGTTTTATCTTCCCATATCACGGCAAACAGCAACCTATCACCTACAGATTTAATCTCTGTCCAAATAGCTTTTGGGGCGCCTGCTCTGCTCACCAGATCTTCATCAAATAGCGCCCTTGTTGTGATATGAATCTCCTCTTTTTTATTCTTCTTAGTAGTATTATCACTTTTATTATTATGCATCGTCATTGATGACCATGTTTTCCCCCATACTTGATCTAAATGGGGAGTAGCATCCCTCCTCTGAGCACCTCCATGATATGTACTATTAGGTTTACTAAAATCAGGACTAAACCAGGGATGATACTGGTAATACTTCCATACCTTGATCCAATAGTCTTCCTCTGCATATGTACTGTATACTATCTCTCCCAGTGGTCCATTGTACGATGCCCATTTGGACTCTGATGGTTTGTTGTCTGCTGGTGATTTAAGAGACAATTCACCTTGACCATTATCATCGCTTGTACTGTGATCGGTATATGTCAGATCAATAATTGCCCCTGTTCTAAGGTCCAGCTGAAGCTTCCAAACATCATTTTGAAATACTAGCCCATCATTAGCAGTAGACACGTGTTGTGTGTCAGATGACCAAACTAATTTCTGTCTGTTGTTGTTGTTATCGTCGCCATGTTCATTATGTTTGTCTGGAGTAGGTACTTTCCAGCCATCCCATAAAGCCTGCAATGCCTGCAGACCTACACCACCACCACCACCTTCTCCTTCCCCTCCAAGCGTACTTGCTGCCCAGTAATTGTACGATCTCTGCCTCCACCAAGTTGTCACTGCATCTATAAATTTACTCGATTTTGATTCCAACATTGAATGAAATGCTGCATTGCTCCAGTGAATGTAATCACCAGGTGCCTGACCACTGTCACATCCCCATGTATGTTCGGGAATCTTCAACAGAGCTCTTGAGAAGTCCATGACAAGACTGCCATTGTTATCAGTATTTATTAGCAATTCTTTTCTTAATCTCAATAATTGTAGATATTCTGCCAGTTTTCCAGGATCAGATGCCAGGCCCCCAATCCAGCTATCCCCAATCTCCCCTTCAAACAATGGAAGCTGGTCCTCATCCAGACTGCCATCTTCAAGAGCAGCCACTACTTGAGAGGTGAAGCCGTCAAAACCGGAGGATACAACCTTCTGGGCACTCGGGAAGGTCTCTCTTACTTTTTGAAATACTTCTACCACTTCATCCACATCGGGAGGCCCTTCGTTGTCTTGTTTCCAGGAGGAGCAGAGTGCTATTCTCAATGCAGGGACTTTGATGCATTCTTCAGCAGAGTCGACTGGTACTCCACTGTACCCTCCTGGATGAATAAATACCAACATATCCCGCTCTTTTTCAATATCATTGCTATTATTATTATTATTGTTTTTAAATCTCCATCTAAAGAGCTGATTGTGTGGGACATCAGGAGGAGCAGATCCAGCATTGAGACCAAAACTAAGAGCTTTAATACCTTGACTTGCCAGTATTGGTAGAGCTGACCTGGTGAGACCAGGAACATCTCTTTGACTCATTGTGATCTTGTTCGTGAGGTTGAATCGGGTGTCTAGTTGATGAGTGAATTGGAGGGCGTAAGAGAAGAAGCCAGGATCGTAGAATGCCTCTGCCTGGCCGTTGAAGGGGAAAGCATGCCAGATAATGTCACCTCTCTGAATGGCTTGCTCAAACGCTTCGACATCTTGTTGGGAGGGGCAGTCTATGTCCAGGTATTGTGGGCAGTCCAAGTAGAGGGAGATGAGGTAGGAGTGGGTAAGGAAAGAGAGGGATTGGCCCTGACCGAGGTCACGGAGACGTTGAGCTATTTTAATGGCATTGGGGAAGTGGGTGTTGAAGTAGAGGTCAATGACAGCCTTGTCAGTGGCAAGAGGTCCATGGGCATTGAAACCTATGTCTAAATGGCAGCTGAATACGATATATACGGTGTCTATCTCAGTCTCTGGGGAGGTATTCAAAGGTGTTGCCCAGACATCTCTTGATTCGATCAAAGCAAGTAATCTGGTGATGACCAACACTAACGTTATGGCTGCAATAAATCGGGTGATCATGTTTCTATCATATTCAAATTTGCACCAATTTTAAAGATTTGTTTTGAAAAAAATGCAGTTTTAAACCATCTTGTATGTATGTTCCCTCCCCTCGCTACTCCCCACCTCTCTCAAAACTCCAAGTCTGGACATATCTACATGCAAGACAGACAACCTCACTCCCCCAATCACTTAGTGTTAGAGCACATACAGCTGTACATGGTTTTAACATCTTGATACACCTCCTCTTCCAACTCATACTTGCATTCTGGGCATGTCATATCTTGATAATTACGACGTTTGGTCTTCATCCACTTGTAGATACATTTAATGTGATAGGCATGACTGCATGGCAGACCATAATTCAGTTGAACATCAGTATCCATGGAATCAGTACATACGACACACTTCTTGCTTGATTGAGATCTGGTAAGCCGTCTAGCAGCGTTGCTGGTACCTTGGTGGTAGGAGGAGGCAGGGGCATGATTGTTGTTGCTGATTTGGTTATGGTTATGGTGGTGGCTGCTTTCTCTTCTTCCAATGCTCGCGCTGCCGGATGGACGCTCTGGTGATGGGTGGTTGTACCTCTGTCCTGCCAATCTGTCAGCAGCAGCCTGAGTATCAGCGTCTGAAAGCATCAACCCGATGGATCGGACGCCTGTACTCAGCTTCATCAGTAGCGGCTTGAATAGGAGATGGAACACTGTTTCTGCTTTGGAAACACCTGGGAAGATGAGATATACGATTGACAGTAGCTTCATTTCCATGTAGAATGGGAAGAAAGAGAGCAAGGAGTCCAAGAGTGGCTGGACCATCATGAAGGAGCCGAAGATCATCCTGTTGGGTAGAGTCAAGTATGAGTGAGAGATATGTATGTGCTTGAAATCTTTAATAGGAAGGGTCAGCTTACCAGTACATGCACCATCGTTTCAATTTTGAAGGGTCGCGATCTTCCTGTTGTATGTCGTGGTAGCATTCCCAGATTGGTATGCCATAGGTAACCACCTACATAGTCGGGGAAGAGGTGTCGGGGAGATGGATGGGGATGTGATCTTCAGTCTATGACAGCGATATGAAAGCTCATCATCTATTAACTGGATTATGATCATGAATTTTACCTGGAAAATTGTCTTCTTTAGAGCTTGTTCACATAAATTTGCGAGCATTGCCATTTGCAAGAGAGCCAATCGAGATATTCTTTTTGGAGTGAAGCTTCTAGAGATCACTCTCCTTTTTCACACCTGTTTATATACTTTACAGCGTATCTTACCGATGTAAGACACAAACCAACCCTTAAATCCTCTCATCCCCGATCCAAAACGCGTTTTAGGCTGAGAGAGTGTGAGGGTACCCACCGGTGAACGTTCACCTCCAACCTGTGCAATGCTATTTTGCTCATCATCCACAGAGTTCTGCCTCTGTTTCAGCGTTCATTACCTCTAAACCACCAGCGTAAATTCAACCAAGAATAATATATATGTTAATTACATCGGTTTAAAACCCCCAGTATCTCCTCTCTCCCATCTCACGCTCGTTGTTTCGCAAGCTCTCCAAATACAGTCTCCCAATTATCTGGCAACTGCCCAGGCCCCTTGCTCTGTACATTGACTACAAGACTCCCACCTCTACGGATATCCCTCAATGCAGCTTCAGCTACAACTTTAGCTATATCCTCTTTACTCACTGCAGTCCCACCACCACTACTACTGAATTCCAAGGTACTGCACCCACCTGGAGATTCTTCTAAACCTGCAGCTTTTATTATTGTATACACTACATTGGAATCTACTACTTGTTGCTCTCTAGCCTTGTTAGACAATACTGCTAGCTCCCTATTAAAAAGAAAGAATGGCATCATCGCCATGGCAGAGGATGGTGAGGATGACGCCTCTCTACCCGTTGCTGCAAGAGATAATAACACTACATGAGGTACTCCAGTAGCTGCTGCTTCCCTGATGACAACCTCTCCTATTTTACCACAGCATACTATAGTTTTAACACCATGCATAGCTGCGCGGAGAGCAGGTCCATTGCGCAGGTCGGTGAGTTGAATGGCGTCAATGTAGGGGCCAAAGGAGCTGCGAGCTATGACGGTATCTTTAACTAGTGCTTTTACTTTTACTCTGTCTATGATGAGTTGTAATAGTGCTTGTTCACTCATTGGGCTCTCTGTATCTATGACGAGGACTTGGTCTCTCTCTATGTCTATGGCGTCCCCTTCCCCTTCGTCTTGTTCGGGCTGTTGATCTTGTTGTGGATCGTCTTCTGGGTCGGGACGGCCATCTTTGGGAAGGACCTTACCTTCCTGGCCGTACCATTTTCGTAACTTCTTCCCCGCATACATGAAGTCGAGTAGATCCTCGCCAAAGTTGCCACTGTCGTCTTTCTGCTCTGCTCTAGGCAGAAACTTTAAGCTCTTGTGTCCAGTAATGGGTGATGACTTCCACCTGACACAACGATTCTGGCACATTGTACCGTTTTGGAGGATCTGAGTTCTCATTATTACCAAATTATGGTTGATTGTAAGAATTGTGGGCTGATTGGTCGGTATTTGACGACGAAGATCTGAGGAGAGGTTTCGAAACCTGTGAATTCACAGAGGTGCAGGTTCCCAAATGATGATAAAACTGTTTTGACAGGACGAGATGTAAAATCTATCGATTTAAATTTCATCAAAGACATCAAAAGTGTTTCAGTAGACGTCTGTACCCATTGCGTACGGGAACTCACTGCAATTAATTAGAAAAAAACAATCAACTTCTTAATATATCAGCGAGGATATAACACCATGAGTGCCATGGAGGGAATGTACAGGGTATGTTGGATGCAGCGAAACCGTGTGATGTTGCCAACGGCTAATACAATTATTCCATTTTCCATATTTTCAGGCGTTGATGAGGCGAAATAGTGTGTATATTGCTGTCATATTAAGTGGTGCATTCTTCGGAGAAAAGGTAAGTCGCTTATAAGGCTTGGTTTTGATATCAAAGCACTTCAACCCTTGCACAATCCCTCCCCCGTCTCACTCACTCACCAACACATTTCTCTCGCAGGCGGTCGACACTGTCATTGGTGGCTTATGGGAAAGCAATAATAAAGGCAAGCTCTTCAAGGACATGGTTGCTGAGAAGCAAGGCTAGATTGTAACAACATTGATAGATAAAATTACAGATTCATACATACAACTACTAAAACTTCCAAACACACAAAAAAAAAAATAGCATCATCCATCTCGGAGCATACTTCCTTTCCTCCCTTCTTTAACTTTCCCTTACTGAACACCAGCTGCAACTACAACAAAGCCTCCCCTATATTTTCGACATCTGCAGCAACAGCACTTTCAAGTGATACTCCCAATTCACTTGTAGCTTCGTCCAATACTTGTTTTGCTTCAGCCGAGTCGGCAGCATAGAGCACCTTTTCAATAACCTTCAAAACAGCAACATCTTGCAGCTCTGGTGCTTGGCACAGCACCTCAACATCACGGAGCTTGTCAAAATAGAAGTCTCTCTCACGCTCTGCTGTCTCTACTTGTAAACGGAGAGCTGAGAGTTCTTCATTAAGCTGAGCCATGGCAGCGGCATTGGCGGCTGCTGCGGCAGCTGCAGCTCCTGGAGCATTGGTAGCAGAAGAGGATCTTACAGATGCAGAAACGCGAGCAGAGGCGTGTTGTTGCTGAATAGCAACTCCCCCTCCCCCTGCAGCCAGCATAGGGCGAACGGCTTTAATGGCTCCAGAAGCAGCAGGACGTTGACCTGACGATCCACGTGAGAACTTCTTCCAGTCTCCAGATTTGCATACTTCACGACGTCCAATGGCGTCATAATCATCAATCTCCTGTCCATTGAGGATGCTATCCCAGTATCCTTTGAACCATTGCATAAACTCATTGTTATCTTGACGCTTACCCTTGCTCAGAGCAGCGACGTTGAAGGCCCTAGAGATGTTGCACTTGTTGAAAGCTTCTTGTAGGACCTTGTAATTTATGGTGAATTGGTATTCCTGGTTGACGTTGAAGTCGACTTTTTTCATGTTGACTGAGCCTGGGTGCAAGCAGTCCATCAACTGGCAGGCTATAGCCCCGTTGCAGGTCTGTGTGATGTAGTGGAAGGGATGGGAGGACAGAGGATGTGTGTTAGTCAAACGTGTGGGAAGCAGCAAGAAGAAAGCGTGAAAGTACCATTGAGATCTTGAAAGACATGGTAGCTTTTATGTTTCGTGTTCTCTCAGGCATAGGAAATAAGAAAAGCCACGTCGTAGAAAAGAACTTCTAAACTTACGTCTTCAATTTTCTCCAACCTCAACTGCAGCGAGTTGTTTAGCCAGTCCAGTAACACTGACTGTGAGACAAACATGTTATCAGCCATCATGCCTCTTGAAGTCATCTTATTCTGTTGGTCTTTCGTTAGCAAGAATCAACCAAACTTAATTTTAGAATACCCCTCTGTTGCGTTGGTTCTTCGCTGTCTAATAGCAAAGATGGGCTAATATTAAACTCTTTAGTCGCAGAAATTATATGATAGCTATGCATTGGTGATTGAGGTGCTTGTCTTCTTCACCATATTTTGAAAGTCACCGAGAGGGAGAGGAATGCATGCTCTCTCTCTCTCTCTCTCTCTTCTTTCCGCACAAACACAGAGAGGGCCCTCAAGTCCTGTTCAGCGGAACCCTCTATCTGCATCCGCAGCCTCCTCATACTCCTCCTTAATCAACTCAAGTTACCATGTATACTTGGGGTGATACAAGGTGACACATCAAGGGTATGAATACTTGGCTCTATTTAACTTGTACATTTCCGCTGCGCAGAGAAGCGGCAGCGTTGCACTCCCCCTTCATCATGAGGGTATCCCATGATGCCTCCATCAGTAAATTTGCTATATTACGGATTACAGATTCGTCACATTGGTGGATACTATTTCAGAGCAGACATCTCATTTGTTTATAAGCACATCTTTTTGTTGCATGCAGTTCTTGAAAAAATAATGATGAGACAGGTTGAGAAGCGAAAAGGTTCTCATATCGGCGGCAATGTTGCTTTTGAGTGCATACCATTCGCATCGGTTAGCATGACAACAGAAAATGCACAATTACAGGGAACAACCCGAAAAACTACCACTCCCACTCCTGCCGCATCAAATGCCATCTTCGAACTCGGTGCAGCCGCCACCGAGCCCAAACTCAACCTAATTGCAGCAGCCACACATACCCCGATTGCCCTCTTAGCTCTTGTCCCTAAAGCTGCAGTTCTCTTTGGTGCTGGAGCTCTTTCCGGAGCCATTGCCAAAACCATCACCGCCCCTCTCGACAGAGCCAAAATCCTCCTCCAAGTAAAAGGCGGCCTGCAGCAAGGTGCCATCCACGCAGCAGCCTCCAAAGGAAACTTAATCGGCTCTCTCATTGCCATAGGAAAGCAAGAAGGCATCATGGGCTACTGGAAAGGCAATCTACCCCAAGTTCTTAGGGTGGTCCCTTACTCTGCTGCTCAGCTGTATTCATACGAACTTTACAAGAAATTCTTCACCAACGACGACGGCACTCTTACTGTACAGCATAGACTAGCTGCCGGAGCTTTAGCTGGAATGACAGCTACTTTATTAACCCATCCATTGGACACTTTAAGGCTGCGCATTGCCGTAGATCCATCTGCCGCCACCCTCCCGGGTGCCATCAGAGTTCTGTTAAAGGAGGGCAGCGGAGCAGCCTTTTATCGAGGCCTTGGTGCTTCCATGATTGGCATTGCGCCCTACATGGCCTTGGAACTTGGATCTTTCGATCTGCTCCCTGATAATTTAAATTCGTTTGCTCGTGGCTTCATTGCAGCTCTGATTGCCACAGTTTCTTGCTACCCACTGGACACCGTAAGAAGGCGCATTCAACTGGAGGCCACCAGGAGGTTGCCATGGCAGCAGGCTGCAGGAGCTATTTTCAGAGAAGACGGTATTGCTGGGTTTTATAGAGGTTTCCTGCCTAACGCTCTGAAGAATCTGCCAAATAAGGGAGTGAAATTGTCGGTGTTTGCCAATGCAAAGAGGCTGTTGAGTGAGAGTGAGCAGGCGCTGGAAGATGAGAAGGTGAGGCAGGGGCTGATCAAATCCAACAAAAACAAGAATAAGAACAAATAGTTCAATGTATTGATTTTCTCTTTTGCATAAATCTACTACTCAAGTTTACATGATGTTTGTTTTTTTAAACCAAGTAAAACATTTTCAAATATTTACTTTCATCTAAACTTCACTTCATTTCATCAATCAATGCAGCCAAGATACTCTTCTTCCCCAACCGATACTTCACCGCCATTTCCAACCTTGTTCCTTTTTCTTGCTGTCTCAACACAATTTTATCTTGCTCAATTGTTGTTGGGTAGGAAGCTAGCAACTCTCTACTTCTTTCTCTAACAACTTCTTGCACAGAACCAAATCTGGGCTGCAATGCACCCTCCTGTTTCTGTTTTTCAATCAATTTTTCAGCCATAAGCAGCAACCTCTGATCAACACCGTACATCGTACCAACCATTCTAGAATACAATGCAGGAGGGTGCCATTTACACCACGTTTCTGCCTCTTCTTGCATCCTACTACTATTACTACTTTCACTACCCGATGCCAACAAGACATATATTGCTAGTTCTCTCAAGTTTGAAAATAAAACCACAGAGTCGTGTGGATTCTCTGTCAATTCAGGAACCCACCCAAAAAACAGTAACAACACATCATTGGGCCAATCTCCATACGAAATAGTGACTTCTGCCCCTTTATCGATACCTAAAGGTCCAGCCAGCAATTCAAACTTACTCCCATGATCTGCCACATCCTGTCCGACCATGTTCATGTCAATGGGAGCTATTTCTTCAATTGCTCTCAGTCCTTGAGACAATGCGTGTTTGCAATTCACTACAGCGTTGGGATTGGTGAAGGAATGGTTGCAGAAATCAATGTAAGGGAGCCATACGTGGCCTAGGCCTTGGTATATAAAGGATCGGGAATGCACTAGGCTCACTGCCCATTCTATCTGCTCCTTGGTAATGGTTGGAGAATTATCACCATCACCATCATCATCACCATCACCATGGTCATCAGCTGAATATGTGTTGTAGTATGCTAAATTGTAGGCTTCTGCCAATGTATCTTCATCTTGAAGCTCTTCAAGTTCTTCTGGAGACCATGATAGCCAGGGGAGTCTGAATGTATGCTGACTTGGGAGGGAGGATGTCCATGAGGTGAGAGCACTAGTGGAGGTGGAGGATGAAGGGGATTGAAGATTAGCATAATTGGTGTGATTTGTAAAGTAGATATCTAGGAAAGTGGAGGCCATAGATAGGCTCCATGAATCACTGTTGGATGTGATGGCAGAGGAGATAGGGACTGAGAGCAGAGGTTGGTTTGGAGTAATATATTTGGTGGCGAAAATTCCAAGACCGGGTCCTGTTCCCGTTTGTCGGTAGATGATTGGTGGGTCGTCGGTGGTATCGACAATAAAGGGTGATGGTATGTGTAAATGGTCGGTATCTTCGTGTGATCTTGGTATGCTGCCTCTGAGGCGGGGTCTTTTTAAGAGATAGAATCCATAGATTGAAACATCCGATTTGAGTTGAAAATTGGACAGTATTAATGCCTTCATGTGTATTGTAGAATCTTTAAGAATAGTATGTAGCGTAAATGATTTGAATTTGACGGGAAATTGAGAAAACTAAGGCCTTGTAACTATAATTTTCAAAATCGTTTTGTGTTAACACCACTCATTATCCACAAATGCAGCAATTTATCCTTTAATATACTCAATCATTTGTCTTTGACACTTTGACGCATGTATGCATTCCAAAATACGTCAGCTAGATTAGCTAAAGGCTCGTGTAGGTGTATCCTTCTAGATTTAAGATCACTTAGAAATGGCAGGAATACCTCTACCTTTACTGCTTCCAAGCACGCCCTATACCTTAGATCACACCTATCATCTCAACAAAGACAAGTCGTAATCACATCAGCACAGAATAATAACAACAGCAACAACAATGGCCTCCCTACCGACAACAAGCAACGTGCCATTGACGAAACAATTATCCTTACAATCAGCGTCCTCCTCTCGGCCTCCATCATCCTCGGTTTCCGCCTGGGCATCCCTCTTCTCTCTGAAGCAGACGATTGGTCCGGATTAGACGCCTTTGGAGGCACAATCGCTGCTGGAGACATCTTTGCCGCCTTATTATGGAGCGCCTCTTTGTACTTTGCCTCTCCTTACCAACAGCTCCTACTCTTCCTCGGCAAGATTGAAACTGAAAGACCTTCTGACAGTGTCATGGACTTCCTTGGAAGACTGACAGGTAAAAATGTCGATGCAGTAGATTATGAGCCATCTATTGCCTTGAAAGCAACGACAATCATCTTCTTCGTTGCATCAGGATGTCTCGTCTCCTTTGGTCTGGAAGCCACCCTTGGCGACGCATCTTGGGCAGTAAGTACCGGTATTGGTAGTGCTATTGTAGCTGGTGTGTATGAAGCCGGAAGACCAGTTAGACTCTCTCCAGCACAGCTCCAATTACTAGAACTCCAATGGCAAGACTTCAAACCATGGGCCGACACCAACCTGAGGAAGAAGAGCGGAAGGAGATGCCACGAAAGTGAAGTTTTCAAATCATTTAGAAACGGCAATCCCAAGTATAGATCAGAAGAGGTCTTAAATGATGATTATATTAGAGATATGATAAGAAATTGGTATCCAGAGGTAGAGAGGACGAGGAGTGGGTATCTGAAGAATGTCGGTATTACTATTGGTGGTGGTAGTGATAATGGTCGACGTGGTAATAGAAGTAGGGGTAGTTTTGATAGTGTTGATGATAAGAAGTTGTAGTGATGATAGTAGTAGTAGTGGTGGGAATTTTAACAGAGAAATGAGAACAATATGAATATTGTAATCGTGGATTGCATCTGACAGATTATTGATAATTGAGTTTTAGGATTATTATAATCTTTACTACTACTGAATACTGGTAGTCCCCTTTTCTGCATCCTTGAGATTATCAAAGAAAGTATCGGGGTTGTCCCAATGAGCTCCGCACACAATATGAGCTACAGCTGGGTCACTTCTTGAATGCCTGAGAGAGCGCTGAGCACTGGTAAGAGCGGCCATGAAGAAGAGTCTTTGTATAATAATTGCAATCTGGATGACGATAGACCACCACTTCTTACCACTCTCGTTGGAAGATACGTAGATGGTGAGAATAATGGTGATGATCGCCAGGATTTGAGTTAGGATGAGGAGAACCCAGTGGAATGTGACTGATTTGTGAGCACGGAGAGCTTTACGACCAAGAACACATGCAAGCATGCCGGTGATACCTGCGCCCATGTACAGGATGTAATTAATGACATTGATGGAGTAGACATCGTCATCTTTCTGTTCGTTCACGGAGCTGGGGTAAACGCCGGCTGTGGAGGGGTGGAAGGGGAGGGGTGGAAGGGGGGGATTCTAACTGACTTTTTATTGGTCGAATCAGATCTGATCTAATAATAAACCAACTTACTGAGCCCAAGAATTAAAAAGAGGAGACCAACAACAATAATGGAAATACACCATCCAGTAGCGGCAGTCAGGGCATAGTTGTATCTGACATCTCTGTTCCAGATCATTTGGAAGACCAACCAAGGTCTAAAAAATATGCCATGCTTCGGGAGGCTCTGAATCGGAGGTTCAGCAAATGTGGGTTCTTGCTTGGTATTATTGCTTGCAGGTATTTTTGAAGCACTCTGTGTAGGGAAAGAGGGAGGGGAGAGGCTAGGTTTGAGATATCTACCAATTATATTTTAGTAATCCTCATGTAATCCAGCATTTACGTTATTATTAGCGTACCTGACTGGATGTGTTAACGGAACCCATAATTAATTAAGTGGAGGTAAAGAAAAGCGTTGTATTTTTCGAGCAAAAGTCTATGAAAACAAGAATGCCATCTATGGAACGCTGGCTTCTCTTGATATCTTTCAAAAATACGCCCCCACTCGGTGTTCCCTCTTCTCTGGCAGAACACGAATGTCCATATACATGGTAACTATAATAGAATGGGATTATAATGGTACAGAAGGAAATGCAGCTCCAACATTGTCATATAACAATCCCTTCTTCTTTACACCAACACATTGACCAAGCCTTTTCATATACCCCCCCC
>Ga0209986_10000838_pt1 | contig 30174 bp, 20 predicted proteins | sample BlataG_FD_183168 | JGI IMG/M metagenome (GOLD analysis project Ga0209986, IMG submission 183168) | Deep subsurface microbial communities from Black Sea to uncover new lineages of life (NeLLi) - Black_00105 metaG (SPAdes) (version 2) | ecosystem: Environmental > Aquatic > Marine > Oceanic >...
GGTCCATTTATTTATTTGTGAAGAGCCTTGTTGTTCTTGTGAGTATCTCTTGTTGTAAGAAAATGGTCCTATAGGTGTGAGGTGGCATTCCTGGGGTGTTTGGATCGTTAATCAGCAGCGTCGACACCAGCATCATCTATAATTGAATCTGTCATTGGCGAACCAGCTCCTTCTTTGCCAGTAGCATGGGTATCAGCAGGGGAAGACGTACTACCGTCAATGTTGAAGGGGGAGCGTTGTTGTACAGAGAGAAAGGGGAGGGACGGCGGTGTGGAAGGAAGTTGGGAAGGCTTTAGATGGGGTTATATCAGAAACATCAACATGAAAGTTATAACTTGGGAGTGCAATTGAAGCTTCTAGGGCATGAAGAGCATCCAATTCACATCCAGAGCCACCAAACCCAAGCATTGTCATTCTGATCAATGCTTCTGCTTCTGGAAGGACTCTGGATAAGCAAATAGGGAGCAATCAAACATACCTTATGCTAAATCAAATGGTGTAAACTGTAGTGCTAAAACAATGAATGGCACAGCGAGCTCCAATTGGACGTCACTTTTATCTCTCTTCTTCTCCTCTCTGAGCATCGACTCACCCCAACACTTCTCCGCCATTCTTTGACTCTCCTTTCATTTTTCTTACAAGCTCAAACCCATAGCTTTAACTGCATCTAAACTTATCTACAACACATCATTCACCACATCATTTCCCATGCCATTCAAACTTATTCTGAATAAATGCCCCAGTCCTCCATATGAGGGTGGCAGCCAGACAGAGGAGGAGTGGGCTCACATGTGGACAAATTGTATGGGTCAGTGATCTGCATCTTTCAAGTCAACAACAACAACAACAACAACAGCTACAGGAAGAAGAAGAGGAGGAGGAGGAGGAGGCTGTATCGCATAGTGAGACATGGCTCTTTGTTTTAAGATTGCAGATATGTGTAGCGCACTTTGCTTGCCATGTGTGATACAGACTAAAGACTACAAATCCAGCCACTTCTATCTTTTATAACCCTCCACTACTAGTCGTTCCAACCATTTCTATCTTCTACGTTTACTTGTCCTTCCACCACGCCCATCCAGCAGCTCCTCTTCCTCTTCTCCTTCATCTTCTTCATCGTCGCCCAAGACCATCGCTGACGCTCCCTCCTCCCCTTGCTGCTGCTGCTTTTGGCTCTTCTTCTTCTTTTCCCCTTCTGCAGCTGCAGCAGCTGCTATTGCAGCAGCCTTGGAGGCTGCTGCTTTGTTAGCTGATTTTGTGGTCCAATCTACGTTATCTTGAATCCCCATCAACACGGCTCTTGCCGTTTCCAGCCATCCCCCTAATGACAAAACTACCGACGCCAACTGGTCTGGAGGCACATCCCTAGGCAATGCATCTTCTACATGTAGACACTGAGCCTTCTGATCAGGTTTACCTTTAATCAAGCCTCCGTATAAGCAGCCACTAATGAGAAAATCTTCTAATTGCCTGACATCTTGAAGATCTAGAGCAGAGAACAGCTCAGAGTAGGGAAGAGTACGACGGGAAGTGGCCATAGAGACGACGGTGAGCAGCCTAAGTTTGTGGAGCTGGAGTTCTGTTAGTTCTGGGAATCTATCTGGGTGGCATTTGAGGTCCATAAGGGTGCCATAGCTGAAGAGAGTGAGCAAGGCGTAGGCTTTGGAGTAGAGTTGGGTGTGATTGAGATCTTGAACGGCAGGGAGAGCGAGGAGTTCTCCAAAGTTGAAGAGACCGGGTTCACTGCATGCTTTTGTTATGAGGTCTGCTAGTGGTGCGTCTTTTAGTGGTTTGGCGAGCAGGAGGTACTGCTCCAACTTGGATTCTTCTCGCCCAATCATTTCTGATCAGATTGGGATTTTGAGTGAATGAGAGAAGCAGCTAGGAGTGGAATCAATCTTTGGATTGTAAGATAATCAAAACCTTGGGCTCACAATCCTCGCAAAGAGGTCTAATAAGTTTGAAGAAAGTAACTGGGATGGGTTCAGCAGGAGGAGACGGGTTGATAGGGGAGATGGAGCAGAAGGAGGAGGCAATGGAATGCCTGATAACGATGCTACGATGTTATGTTAAAAAGACTCAGGAAAGACAATCCCTGGTCAGAAAAAAGTGCAATGGAATGTCTGCTCTTCTATTCTGTTCTCGGTAAGAACTCTATTTTATATAGCCAATTTAGGTAAGAATTCTATTTTATATAGCCAATTTAGGTGATTGTGGAATGATGTGTATGACAATCCAGATATATTTGTAAAGGAGAAGGCTGAATTAGAGAGGGGGGAGAAATTGTGTGGCTATAAAGAGAACAAGTGGGCTTGAAGAGAGAAGTTCTTAAGAGAGACGGGGACGGGGGCGGAGATGGTGTGCCCAGGAAGTTTCTATAAAAAAAACTGAAAAGTTTGCAGTTATTGATTGATTTGTTCATTAAAACTTCGTATATGTCAATCAGCTGAATTGATGCATGATGAAGGCAGCAGGCCGTCTCAGGAAATATAACACAATCCCTGCATCTCCTCCGAGAAATGTGATCCCTTCCGTTTTATTCACACGTGCAGTGAAGAATATACCTGTATATCGAGCTAATAGATATCCCCTAGATGGGTTAGACGAGAAACCAAGCCAGAGTACTCTAGAGAAGCAGGGACTAGTCAACAATCAACCAGCAAGAACTGCTCTGACAACATCTTCCTCACGTGACATCCACAGTCCCAACAATATTGGGGCACTAGGAAATGGCACCTTCACCCTGCTACTTATCAACTTTGGTATATATCTATCTGGACCCTACTTTACTTCATTGCTTCAGAACTTATTTCTCCACCACAACCATCCCCAGTGGTGGCAATTTATAACCGCTGCTTTTTGCCATGCCAACTGGGAGCATCTCAGCGGAAATGCCTTTTCGCTGTTGATTTTTGGAAAAATTGTAGAAGAGGAAGAAGGAGCACTTGGTGTTTGGATGACGTATCTAGTATGTGGTGCATTTGGTAATGTAGCCAGCTGGTTGTCAGCTCCAGGAGCAGCGACAATATCGCTCGGAGCCTCTGGTGCTGTATTTGGTCTGTTTGCAGTTGGAGTGCTTGTCAAGTTGAAATTTAGTATTAGACGGCTATTGGAAGCCTTTATATTAGGGTTGTTTGTAGCAAAACAAGTGATGAGTGAGGTGGCAGTGGTGTCATCAGGTAAGGTGGTGAGTGTTGGAGGTATGACGGTGGGAAATTGGGCTCATCTCGGTGGGGCTATCGCTGGAGTGATATTGGTGCTCGTTTTAAGTAGGATAAGTGATGATGGTGGTGGGGAGTAGGAGGATTAAGGGGTATTATTTCTCACATCTTATTGTATGTAAGCCTATTCACATCATGTAGTGCTATCTCAGCAGGCTGGGTATTCCCTGCACCTACTGGTCAATGACCCATGCTGGGATGTTCAAACAAATAAGCTCATTTTAAGCTTTTTCAGGGTCCATTATCTAGCCTATGCCGCCAAGAATCGAATTTACACCTGAAAATGGCCAGTATGAGGTAAATATAGAGCAACAAAGCAAGTGAGTTGGCGAGCGCACACACACATGCATACATACGGGATATTTCACCTACATCTGTATATGTGTCAGAACGTTGATCTAAGAGCTTTTTTGGATTCCTCTTGGTGTGCTAATCTCATATTTGCAATAAAAACAGCTTACAGTCGGGCGCTGCTAAACCAACTGAGCTATGAGAAGATATTTCACCAAGAGCATATGCCTTCCTGGATTATCTTCTCACCCGGAGTTGAACCAGGGACCTCCCGATAAATTTTCTAGTACGTGTTCTCGAGGGTTATAATAAGACTTATTGTTGTAAATTCTTTAGACACCCTGGATAAATCGCTTCCTTCTCTGTGTTGGAATATCTTTCTATTACAAAAACTTTTCTACTAATACTGTTGAGTCAAAAAACAAAGAAGAGCCGTGTTGTTTTTGTTCACTTCCTGTAAAGGTCAAGACTTAACCCTGAAAGCCATCCTGTTGGCTGTTAATAGCAAATTAGCCAGGTTTGCAATTAGGAAATACTTTAAAGGCAGGGTATACACGGTCTACGGTACATTGCTTTGGACTTTATAGCGTTATCCGCTTCAGAGCAGCACAAAGATTGCATCTCTAATCACTGATCAGTTTCCTGAACTCTGAATGCCCACAAAATGAGTGACAATCTTTCACTTCTTTCTCCCCAAGAACAACAACGCACAACTGTTCTACCAGTTGTTGACATACACTCGTCTGAACCTCACATCACCCTCAGAAGGGCCTGCGTTGAGCATGGTTTCTTTTACCTCATTGGGCATGGCATCTCCCCAGACCTCGTCCAAACCCACATGGACATTCAACGCCAATTCTTCGCTCTACCTCTGGGTGCCAAGATGCGCATTAAAGCCGATTCCAACAATAGAGGCTACACTCCCATGGGTAATGAAACATTAGATGAGAAGAATAGCATTCAAGGAGACACTCATGAAGGTTGTTATTTCGGCTTGGACACTCCCCCAGATTCTCAACTTGCCAAGACCTTCCCTCTTCATGGGCCAAACCAATGGCCAGACGAGGGTTTAATCCCTAATTATAAATCCATAGTCGAAGAGTACATAGCAGAGATGAGAAACCTAGGGATGAGAGTACTGAAAATTCTATCGTTATCCCTGGATCTACCCCCCGACTACTTTGACCCATTCTTCCAGCACCGACCCATGATTGCCCTCCGACCTCTGCACTATGCACCAGTCAAGTCTGATCCAGACAATGGTATGTTCGCTGCTGGAGCTCATTCAGATTATGGCATGCTCACTTTTCTAGTCACAGATGATGAACCAGGGCTTCAAATTATAAAAAATAATAGTAGTGGTGGTGGTGAATGGATGGATGTTGCCCCGATGAAGGGTGCCTTTATTTGCAACTTGGGCGACATGTTGGAGAGGTGGACTAATGGTGTGTATAAATCAACAGAACATAGAGTGATTAATAGAAATGGGAGAGATAGGTATTCTGTGCCTTTCTTCTGGGAGCCGGCGTTTGATACTGTAGTAGAGCCTATCATCATCGCTATGGAGGAGGAGGAGTTGAATGGAGAAGGAGAACGTGCACATGCTGGGCACCACCACCACCAGCAGCAGCAGCAGCAGCCAAAGTATCCACCAATTACTAGTGGTGAGTACTTGCTGGGAAGGTATAATGCAACACATGAAGGGTTTTCAGAGAAGTAGTAGTGGCATATGTGCTCTTTTGTTCCCTCCCCTTATTTGTTCTCTCCCCTTGTCCCCTACTTTTTTAAATTGACAACAAAAGGAAAAAAACTGAAAATGTTTACCCCTCTGGCTCAATCCAATGAGCAACTTAGGAGGAGGTGTTGCTGAAATTTTACTCTTAGCAACACTAATCTCAACTAAAACATATTTTTACATGATTGCTAAAAGAAAAACAAACTAAAAAGATGAAGAAGAAAAAAAGGAAGAAAAGAGAATCGAAAGATTCATACCACAAACGGACGTTACATCCAGGGTAAGTCGGGAGCAGAGAAGTAGGCAGACACAAGGAGTGGTGAACTTCCACATATGCACTTGCTGAAACTCAAATTTTTTCCCATGCCAACTTCAATTGCTTGTGATATAAACAAGCTCCAGGAAATAGTTGAAAAAGACTCGTAAAAGAATAAGATATTGAAAGGTAAAACTCCTTCCTCTTCTCCATTTTCAACCCACGCACGCAATAACCATCATCAGACCACCAATAGCATCCCCAAACATGCCACCATCATCAACCTTCCAATGAACAACTCAGGATGAGATGTTGCCCCACTGGGTGGTACATTCACACAAGTTCCCAAAGCTGGACCTTCATTCAGCTCTTTGTAGAACTTCAAATAAGCAACCTGCTTCTCCATTTCTGCAGTCAGCTCAGTCACGCAACTGTCTTGACTTGAATACCCTTTTAGCGTCTGAGTGTCAGGATCATACTCCACCAAATCACAAGTCTCAAAACTCTCTCCTACTTCCCCAGTAGGTAGGATGACCGTCTGGGTGACAACTCCTACAGCCTTGTAAGGGCCCAGGCACTCGAAACTGGTGAAGTTTCCAGTCCCACCGACTAAAAATGCCTCATTGATCTTGTCGTCGGGGTCCACTAGGTTGGCAATAATGGCAGAGAGAGAGGTTGGGGTGTTGATAGTGATGTCGGTCAAGTTTTGGTCTTGGGAAATCCAGTATCCAAGCATGAAGGGAGGAATGCCGCCGATGTTGGAATAAACAGGTAAGGTGAAGTTTGATGGAGATGGAGATAAGGATGGAAGGGTTGTATTTAGAGATGGTGGTACAGTGCATGCAACTGTATTCGGAATGCCATCAAGGTCAAATCGAGTCATATTGGTGTATGGAGCATCAGGTCCAGGGCAAATTGCATCGTTGGAGGAGGATGAGGCGTAGGACCAAGTTGGAGAGGTGACAATGCCATGCTCACAATACTCGAAAGTAGTTATCAAAGCTGCAGTGCCACCTTGGAAGACTGATTGAACCCAAGTTCCATTGTAGAGCACTTGGTCGGCTTGAACGTTGCAGGTGTTGTCGGTAGAGGAGATTGGGACGCCAAAGTAGAGGCGGGTGGTTCCATTCTTTTCAGCGATAGCTCCCCAGGTACCACCTAAACCGAGTTGAAGGCTGTCATCGTTTACCCATAACCCTTGTAAATCGGGTGTTTGCTGGCCAAAGCCAAGGGTGACAACCAACAAAGTAGTGATTACTGATGTTTGAAAAATTGTCGCAGACATACTGTTGTTTTGAACGAAATCGACGAATAAAGACGGGTAATTCAATCAGTCACACGGTGAAAAATATTAAGAGATGTTAAGTATGCTTGGGCTGCCTGCTAATAACTAGGTCAAGTTGCACCTTTTTTGAAAATTGAATTTGAATCTGCTCGAAATCTGCTATTGAAGCAGATTCACTATATATATAATTAAGCGGAGGATACCTTGCAAAATGAAGAACCCGTTTAGTAATCATGGTGATAGTCTACTGGTGTAGCAATAAGACTCAGCAACATCATTTGAGAACAAGGAAATTGGAAAGTTGTAGGTGTCAACGACCGGCTTCTTTCGTCATCTCCTCGCCGCCTTCTCTCTCCCCTCCATTTTTCCAGGCCATTTCCTCTTTCTTCCAGCCATTCTATCGTTCTATTGCATTGTGATACCATAGACTGTATATCTGTATATTCCTACCCATCCAATCGCCTTTTTGTCAAACTAACAAGTAATCGGATGCCACTCATCGTAATAACTGGTCAGCCATGCAGCGGAAAAACAACAATAGCTTCTAGATTAGCATCCCTATGCTGCACTACACATCCCATCACAATTATCGACGAGGAATCCTTGCACTTGAATAGGAACAATTCTTACGGCGACATCTTTTCTGAAAAGAACACCCGAGCCTTGCTCCGCTCAGAAGTAGAGCGAGCCCTTTCTCAACGCAACCAAATAGTTGTCATAGACTCTTTGAACAATATCAAGGGGTATAGATATGAACTCTGGTGCATTGCTAGGTCATCAGCCACCAGGTACACCGTCCTACATGTCGACACACTCGAAGATACCTGTCGAGCTTGGAACGAAGATAGAAGAAATACTACTACTACTACTACTGATGATAATGGAGCCTATTCGCAGGCAGTTGTAGATGATTTACTGTCACGCTTTGAGAGACCAGATTCCAAAAATAAATGGGACTCTCCGCTCTTCACAGTAAGGCCTGGAAGAGATGACCCTGCTAGTATAGAAGACCAACTAAAACGGACGCTGGCTGCAGTTGGAGCGACTTTGGAGGGGGAGGATGATAACAATAGCACTCGTAAGAATGTTGGAGTAGTAGGGGACATTATTAGCAGAGGAGAAGGAGGAGAGGAGGAGGAGGAGGAGGAGGAGGAGAAATGTGTTAATAGACAAACCATCACTGCCAGCAAACTGCTGGTCCCAAATATGGCCACAACAAGAGCATCACTCACAGCGACCAACTTATTGTATGAAATTGACAGAGGAGCTCAACGAGTGATAGAGAAAGTATCAGCGGCCCAATCAGCAGCTGGTTATGGCAACCCTCCTGGAATAATAGATTTAGGGGTGACTGGTATGAAACCAGTGAAGTTTGAAAGACCAGTGCTCTTGCCAGAGTTACGACGATATAAACGGATGTTTTTGAAATTGGCGACGAATCAATCGGTGAATAGGTCAATGCCGGATCCCGAGGCAGCAAAGAGAATGTTTGCAGAGTACCTATTGAGGCAAGTAGTAGTAGGTACACAATGATTTGTAACATTACAATAGCAATGAGGGCACTTTATATTTACATGCCATGTCACCATATCATCACACCCCTCTCTCCCCCTCTCACTAATGTCTCTTGACTCTCTTACCACCGCCACCGCCAATCTTATTAATATTATTGCCAAGTCCTCGATTTCCCCTCATACCAGCACCATTCATCAATGGCACCTCCTTATTACACCTCCATCTATCATGTGCACCAGCTGCTTCAGAAGCTGCACTAAATAATGCCGCTTCTTCCACACTCAATTTCCCCCTGATCTGAGTGGCCTCCACGCTGCCTTCCACCTGAGGAGCCCTCGTCAACAGCTCTCTATACCTGCCTCTCAAAGCTGATGCCATGTATCCTGGAAGAGACTCATCAGCACACCCAGTAGCAGTCATGATTGAATGCAATTGCTCTGCTACTGTGTAGTAGAAAGGGCAGCGAGCTCGGAGATCTTCACATCCAGCTCCAGCCTTGATCTTACGTCTCATTTTCTCTCCATAAATAATTGGTAGCTCTGGAAGGGCTAGGTTCCTACGAGCTAGGTCTGCCATCATCCATAGAGGCAAGTCGACTGAGGCGCCTGGAGCCAGTTGAGGTTGGTCGGAGCTTTGATCTATAATGGCCCCAACGCCGGTGCAGCCATGTGGGAGAATGGCCGGTACGAGAGTTTCCTCTGCACAAATGGCTTCTATTGAATAGTAGTTGTTATTCATGATTGTTGTTCCTTGTTTTTGTAATTCTCTGAGATGAAGTCTATGATCTTCTGTCCACCCTGTACTCCTAGACGTTTTTCCAAGTCTCCGACAAGCACGTTGATCTCGAGCAAAGTGGAGGGTCTGGCGTTGAGAATTTGGACAATTTCCTGCTTGGATAGAGTTGGAAATTCCTGTTTGAGAGTCTTGAAAATAGCAGATTCCTGCTCTCTAGTCTTTGGGTTGGGTTCCTGTGCAATAAGGGCTTGGTAAACTCTGTGTTCCGAAGGATGAGCGTCACTGACGACCAGTTGCTTGTCGGCACCGCGGTGTTTGAGTGCTTCAATTACTTCGCTATTAGTCAATAATCCACCGTTGTCCTCCAAACTGTGATGGTGGTGTGAAGGAGTGGTTGTCGGTAAGGGAGCGAGGGAAGAGGGAGCGAAGTGAAGAAGAAAGAAAAGACATGCAGTTTAAAAAGCTTGGCAACTTACATCTTCATAGAGGGGTGGAAGCAGCCTTAATTTGTCGAATACTTGATACGGATATAGTGCTGAAGTTTATCAAAACAGCACTGTCGCAATACCAGCGTTGATATGGTAATTATAAGCCAATGAATTATTAAAAACAGCTGTGTGAAACCTGGTGAAAAGTATGTCAGTTGGGGTGTATCAATTAGCCCTCGGTAGATGGAAGATGTTGTACTTGTTCGTTATTAATGTGCAGATCCAACAAGGTCGAAGTTGGTATTTATCAAATGACTGAAAGCAGTGCCCCTCTCTCTTTCAAACTTCAAAGAGATCCAGCCAGCCCCCTCCATCACCACTCTCCACCTTCCTAAATATACCCAATGTATATATATGTTTCTACCAAAACTCCACACCTGTAGTAGTCTTATTCTTCTTCTTCACCACTGCATCCTTCACTCCTCCCATGGGCAAAACTCTCAACCTGACTCCACTCGACAATGTCCCTACCACCTGCACCTGCAAGTTATATTTTTCAACCAACTCCATTTGAATTTCCAATATAGCCGGATCCCTAGGCAACAGCTCTACAGCCTCGCCTAGAGTGATGACTACATTGTCAATTGCCAGTCTGGCTTCTTCCAGTGCGTCAATGGCTGCTGGAGATGATGATAATACTCCTCCGTTAGATGAAGACCATGATGCTGAAGATGATGCTGGAGAGGAGGAGGAAGATTCACTGCCACTACTACTTCTGCCACTACTATCATCATCACTCTTCTTCGCACTCTTCTTCCTACCTTTATCCCCTACTTCACTATTATTTTTATTACTGCCGCCTTTTGTTGACCTAAACACACCTCCAGGCGAAGGATCCAGTCCCATCAATGTCCTAACAGCTCTGACAATATTGGGTTCACTATCTGTTTGTATGGTGAATAAAGGAATCTTGGCAATTTTAGCAGCTTCTTTTATCCATGTTGATGATTTAATCTTGCCTCTTGTTGCTAATATGCAGTCAGCTTCCTGTACTTTCTCCACCACTACTACCAGTGAAGAAGAGGAGGAGGAGGAGGAGGAGGGGTTTGAAGGTTTCGGTGCATTGTCAACTGTCATCAAAGCTGCAGTTGAGGTCACTTGGTTTCCATCAACTCCAAAACAATATACTTTCATAGCACTTCCGGGTGGCAATATAGTATCTTTATACAGAGACTTAACTTTAGACTGCTGCGGCTGCTGCTGCTGCTGTTGTGGTTGTTCTTCTTCTTCACGCTGAACCACCAGCCCTCCTCGAGCTGCTCGCAGAGCTTCTGGAGGAAAAGGCTGCGTTTCCAAAATATCAATAACCCTACCCTTTCTACTACCCTTATTCAACTGCCTTTGTTCCTTTTTTCTTCTAATATCACCATTATCATCATCATCATCCTCTGTATCTGTACAACTCTCTTCCTTCCAGCAAAATATCCGGCCATCTTCCGGCCTGATTTCCCTCACCTCTGCTCCCACCTCCTCCCCCAACAGCAGCTTATCCACAGCACTGGCTAGATCGTGATGAATTCTCCACCTATGTCGACTTCTCATTTCTACAGCTACATCAAATGTACACGGAGCTGCTCTCTCCATAACTGTCTTTTGAACGCCTCTCCTTTTGGCTTCATCGTCACCCAAAGTCACAGCAGTAATACCGCCGACCAAGTCGTTCAAGGACACATTCTTAATTAGATTTTCCAGAGTTGTCCCATGTGCAGTAGCTACAAGTACAACCCCTCTCTGTGCAATAGTACGAGCTGCTTGAGCCTCAGCTTCTGTTCCAATCTCATCTATGACAATAGCTTCTGGCATATGGTTTTCGACCGCTTCAATCATGACCCTGTGTTGTTCTTCAGGTGTCGGTACCTGCATACGGCGACTTTTACCTATCGCCAATGATGGTGTATCTCCATCTCCAGCTATCTCATTAGACGTGTCAACTATTACTACTCTTGTATGGCATTCATCAGCCATCATTCTACAAACTTCTCTTAAAGTGGTCGTTTTCCCGACGCCAGGACTACCAAGCAGCAGGATGCTCTTCCCCGCTCGAATCAAGTCTGTGATCAAATCGGCTGAATTTCTGATTGCCCTTCCTATTCTGCAGGTCAAACCAACAATACCACCTCTTCTATTGCGAATGGCAGAAATTCTGTGCAAGGTGGCATCCAGGCCAGCTCTATTGTCGCCGCCGAACTCTCCGACTGCAGTCACGACCGAGGCGATGTCGTCTGCTGTGATGATGTCTTCTGAGAGTCGGACGTCATATATTTTGCCTTCTACATTCTGGAACCTGGCCAAGGGGGGTCGCCCAAGATCCATCACTACTTCTACTAGAGAAGATTTTGAAGTGGCGCCATGTTGTGCGAGCGATAGCCTTACCGAATCGGGGAGAACGGCAACCAGTCGTTCCACATCGTCGGCTGCGCCAATAAAGGTCGCTGCAGATGACAAATTTTGTGTGGTGGTAGCATTTGAGTAGATAGAGTACTTATCTTTGCAGTTCCTTGGCTTTGAAATTGAGAATTGGGCTCGACTATGCAAAAAATGTGAAATGCAAAATTGCAAATTATTCCCGGGAGGAGGACGTGATAGCCCCCTGAAACAATAATTCATTCTTTTGATGTTCTTTATTCAATCATGATTGCAAATGCATGGGAAAGTAGCGGATATTTTTACAAAAGTTCAAGGAGTTCTGAGCGAGTGGGCAATTCTCCAGACAATCGTCGCTCCCTTTTTGACTTGCTTGCTTTCTTATACAATACCTACTACCCTGACTAATACCCTGATCTATTTACTCCTAGTGTTCATCAGGCAATAAATACCCTTTGCAGCTGGACATTTAGCCTCTGCTTTTTGAATAGCTTCAGTTACCGACGCGCCGCCTTGCAACGCATCGTAAAATTCTTGGAAGAGCAGTATTCCAGTTTTGGGTTTAATGTGCTCCAGTTGAGCAACAGCATCAGGCTTGGGAATAACCACACCTTTGACACCTACATTCAACAATGCAGCTACAACAGACAATGGCATCACTGATGCTGACACCACCAACAACCCCGAAAACATGTGAGCCAACTCCCCAATCATTGCAGCATCAAGCACTGCAGCTGGAGTGGTCTTTTGTAGTAAATATAAAGAGAGCTGTTGTCCTGCAATGTATTGTGTCTGTCTACTGAGAATAGTGAGGAGAGAGCCATCCTGCTCTGCAACCATCTCCTGATTTTGTTCAAACAGCTCACCTAATGACGTGACGGTGGCAGACCTGCCACTCCTTCTCACAATATTTGAAGCCTCAACACTGGGTTCTAGGACCGGCTGAATGCATTGCTGCCACTGTAGAACCATACCATCTTGTTTACCATGAGGCTGTAATCCAAGATGTAAGACACCAGATAATGAGCTTGCTGCTTCTATAGTTTCCATCAACAATTGTACAATTTTAGACCGTTGTTGTTGCATCTTTTTATTCATTTCCACGCCACCACTTTTACTTGTATTCACTGCATCACCACTGTCCATGTCCAATGATGGTGCAAGTTGTGAAAATTTCAGGCTCGGCAATGGGTGAGCCAACAGAGAAGTTGCTTTATTATTATTATTGCCATGGTGTTCAGCTGCATCTTTACCATCCGCAGCGACCGATGCCATTTGAGCCTTGGTGGGAGATAACCACCCAAAAAAGGAGGAGAAACCTCCATCTTTATTCTCTTCTTGGAGAGCTGGTGTAAGTGAAGAGGCCTCTTGTAGTTGCTTCTCCTTGGGGAGAGTATGCTGCTTACTCTTATTGATGGTGGCCGCGTCTTCCTTCTTTTGCTTTTCCTCTAGGAAAGCAGAACCATCACTTGTACTACTACTACTACTATTACTATAACTACTATGCTTGGTCACCCAGCCCTCTTCCAGTAAAGGAGGAAAATCTACTAAAGAGATACACTCTCGTTTCTGTCCTACCGCTACTGCTACTGCGTCTAACAATGTCAACCGAGCTGGCGATTGTTGAGAATGCAGCACCATCAACTTCTTTCTAAGTCCTAATTTCAATGCAGGTTGTGTCTTCTCGATAACATTAGAAGTAGCAGGGGCTGATGATCGTTGTGAAGGAGATGTTGATACAAAATGAGCACCATCGACCAGTGCAGCAGCTGCAGCGTCAAATTGTTCCATCACTGCTGGTTCTTTTGCATACTCGTCAGTAGCTGCTTCTAATCTATCCCATGCTGCTGGATCCACTTCATCAAGCTCCATATTACACCTGACATCCTCAGAGCAAAACCTGTGATACGTCAGACCGGGGACCAAAGGGAGAATTGTGGCTAGAGCCTCACTCACACGTCGTACAGATGTCGCACTTTCTATCAAAATAGATCCCGTGTCCATAAAGGAACTCATACTATTGCCGCGTTTGGTTTGTGGGGTGTCTCCTGTTCCGATACTGATCAGCAGCTCTGGTTGCACCTCTGGCCACAACAGCCTAGCTTCTTGTAAAGCAACCATAGCTGGATTGTTTGCTGTCACAGCTCCATCTTGAAACTTGCTCCCTTGACAAATGAACTCATCCAGGTAGTAGGTAGCTGCCGAGGATGCTCTCACTCCTTCCCAGACTTGATGCTTGGCGCTACCCTGGTGTGCCAGCCCTTCAGCAATCAGCGGAGCAGCTGATTGTGAAAACTCATAGTTTCTAAACACAAATGGTGTTGCTGGACATACTGATGCTAATGTGGATACTAATGCAACTTTAGGCGAACTAAGGCATGCTGTATCAATCATTGTATTTGAAAGACAATCCCCATTGCCAGTAAAGGTGCAATATTCTTTCAGCATAGATTCATAAATACTGGTATCATGCTTGCATCCCACCACTACGGCACGCACATGTTGAGTTTTAGTTTGAAATGTACGGTAGAAACTCTCCATCCAACTCTCTTCTTTGTCTTTAGACGCCATCGGCCTCGTAAACACTCTCTGTCCTAACACTTTGTAGATGTTCTCACACTCGTCCAGGTTCATTCGTCGAAGACCCAGTGCAACAGCCAGCATTGCTCCGGTGGAGGTGCCCACTATGAGATCGAAAAGATCAGCAATGGGCTTGCCAGTTCTCGACTCCAGCTCCCTGAGCAGTCTCACAGTGGCCATCCCTTTCATTCCACCACCATCTAGAGATAAAATTCTGGGACGTCTAACACCCACGTGTGACCGACCTACTGCCCGAGCTACATCGTCATTTTCGCCCAGGATTGCCAGTACTCTGATGGCAGCTGCAGATAGCAACTTTTCTTCCTTGGTAGTGGTTTTAATATTACTGTCATTGTTATTATTATTATACCCCTTCTGTGCCCACTTTGCAATGCTATTCATCAAGGAAGTGTGACGATACAGCTTGGTTCTGACTTCTGCAACAAAGGCCATGTTGCCCAATGCCTCCAGAGCTGCAATTCTCTCTGCCAGCTCAGCACTCTCTGATGAGATGATGGATTCCAAAGTGCGCACAAAGCCTTCAGTAAACACTTTAGGAGCTGCTGCTGGAGAGGCTAATGCAACTGCACCTAATACCTTGAGACTACTAAGATGAATCTTTTTCTCTCCAGTGCTCTGTTTAATCAACCTGAGCAACGACTCTGATTCGTTGACAATGATGGACTCGGCGAATGTTGCGCTGTGATTTGATAGGAGAGTGAGCGTGGCACATGCCTGCTCTACTACAATTTCATCATCATTTAAAGCCAGGAAGATGAGTTGTTCCAGAGCTCCTTCTTGTTTTATCATCAGTTCACGGACCTTGGAGTCCTCGGCTAGCTGCCTCAAAGCTCCAGCCAGTAGAGGGTGATGCCCCGAGCTCCTCCTCTGAAGCAGCGAAAACAGAGGCTTCAGTTGATCGTTTTGCTTGTTGTCAAATAGAGGGATGTTGATTGCACTAGATGATGAACTAGGAGATGGGAGGAGCTCCACGTTGAACTTGGAATAGGCTCGGTCAGATGTGACTCGAAGATTGGCTACAGACAGGTGACGTAGCTGCTTGCATGGTGCAATCTCAGGCAGGAATTCCAAAGGATTATTGTACATGTGCAGTACTTTGAGACCTTGTAAAGCTTGGAAAGAAAGCAACACACTAGTTAGACGATTGTTTTCCAGCGTAATCTCTTCCAATTGAGAGCAATGCCGCAACTCTCCAGGCAGGATGGCCAGCTCATTGGAATCCACTGCCAGCACCCGAAGCTTGGACAGTTTTCCCAGTTCAGCTGGTAAAATCTTCAGTTTATTCCCTACTAATCGTACTTCTTCTAATGACTTCAAAGTACCAATCATCCCAGGCAGGTTTAACAAGCCACAATTAGATAAATTGAGGATTTTCAGTGATTTTAGACTCCCAGTTACAGCTGCATCCCAAATATGGTTCCCCCCTTCGGTGCTCTTCAACCGAACAACAGAGGTAGCATCCAGACAACTCCAAATTGCAGCTGCTAATGTAGATGAAACTGGGCTAGATCCTACTATACGCAGCCATTCAATAGAGGTAAGGGTTGGATTGTTAGCTGTGACTGACAATGAGGCCTTGATGGAAGTGGACAGCTGGTTTGTTGACGTCAGCTTTAGTTCTGCTCTTTCATCCAGTATGTCGGGGTTGGAGAGCTTTTCATGGAGTATTTTCAATACTTCTTCATGTGGGGTGGTAGATAGCCATTCAAGGGTGACAATATCTTGTTCATTGGCACTGTTGAGGAGGAGAAGAGAAAGGGGAGTGTGGTGAGGGGCAGCTTGGTTGGGGGTGGTCATTGCTTTTATGATCGATCAGTAATTGGTTGCTCTTGAAAATGAGACATTAGACTTACCTTTCAGTGGATCCAAAGCCTAATACAATCTTATAGCTCTCAGGCTGTCTTTTGAAACTCGAAAACATCTCCCTTTTGTTTTTTAATTCAATTTTCTACCAAGCTTAGCTACTCTGAGTGATAAATAAACCCTTCCTTTGATTCTTCATGATGTGCGCAACTGTCAGATATAGCAAGGAGTGGTCCATGTGCCGCTACTAGCGGAAACTTACATTTGCAAAAGCTGGTTTCTAGAGAGAGGTAAGCAGGTAAGAGACTGACACCACGCTCACGTTCCCTCTCTCCTTGAGCAGATTCACAACAATTCAATTTAATTTAAAATGCCAGAATCATCCGGCTATGAAATAGAATTCTGCCAACTCAAAGTGAAGTATAAGACAAGTGCTGATGAAGTGTATGTAAACTTCAGGTGACCATACATATTACTAAAGTTCATTTCGTGCATCACAGGGGCAAGTTCTGATCAGTCCTGGACCCAAACTGTGTGATTGACTGCCGTTCATTCTAAAAGCACATATCTCACCTTTTACTATCCAAGAGTCGATGATAGCTGCATTAGACGCTGTAGCACCCTTCCACAATGAAGCTCGGCGGTGGGCATCCACCGACAATGACGTTGGCCAGCACCAACAACTGAGTCAAGAGTTTTTATCGGCAATGAGCGCCATATCAAATGAACATGGTGTAGCAAATGCATGTCAGCTGATTGTCCAAGGATCCATTGGCTGTATAGAAGCATTGAGCTTACAACACACCTTCAAAAGTTGCCTGGCCAAAGGCAGCAGCGCTCAGCAGCAGCAGCAAGACAGAGACGCAGCCTTCTTACAAGTGATGGTCAACTTGAGAGCAGTGGCCAGGCAACTAGTTATGATGTTCCACGCCACTAAGAATCTAGTCTTAATGCAACCAGGGGTCAATATTGACAACTATTCCAAAGTTCAATTGTTAACTTTAGATGGGAGGTTTAGACAGCAATTGACACGGTGCATCGCCAAAGACAAGCCCACCTTGACCAGACTGCTCCTCCGATTTTACAAAAACCAGTTGGAGGAATTAGCTGCAGGATTGAGTTATACAGATCGTGCAACACCTCCAGTGCTCTCTCAAATGTCAGCTGCAATGCATGATATAGGCTTGCAAGAGCTCAATGAGAAGATTTACTCTGCCACAGTGGTCAGGTATTACCGACATCACTTGGTCAGCAGACTAGAAGCCAGCTTTGAAACATCAATATTGGACAAAGAAGCTGATAGCAATGATCAGATCTCAGTTATTCCTTTGAAATTCTTAGACCAGGTATTGCCTGAAAATGATCATCAAGCTGCCCTTGCAAAGTGGAAGACAGCGTTGAGCTTCCACCTGTACGACTTGGTGGGGAGACGGAGGAGTGCGCAGCTCTTTGACATCTGCATAGAGTACCCTGAAAGTCTGCCTGCAGTAAGAGATTTGGAAAGGGCACTCATGTTCACCTCTCTTCATAGCCACCTTATCACAGTCTTCCGACAAGCGTTGGTAGATCGTCTGCTCCACCCTGGAGCTGCCACGTCTGACATCATCCACCAGTACGTAGCTTCCATCAAAGTTTTGAACGACATAGATTCGTCAGGCGCAGTACTTAACATTGTGGCAGAACCAATTAGAGACTACCTTAGAGGCAGGAAAGATACAACAAGATGTATAGTGACAATGCTGACTGATGGTGAAGATGAACAATCTCTGCTGGATGAGCTAGGCAACATGCAGGGCCAGACCGACGCCGTCGATTTTGATGGCCTTGACGCTGACAAGCAAGCAATTGAAGAAGCGGAACGCTGGCAACCAAATACATTAGAAACTGCTCGCATGACAGATGAACAAAAGACAGGTGATATTATAAATATGTTGGTTGGTATATATGGGACTAAAGAGCTGTTTTTGAACGAGTACCGAAGCATGCTGGCCGACCGCTTGCTTGCAAGGAGCGATTATGACTGTGACAGAGAGCTGCGAACACTGGAGCTTCTCAAGGTACGCTTTGGAGAGACAAGTCTTCATAACGCAGAGGTAATGCTGAAGGACTTGGCGGACTCCAAGCGCATTAATAGCAATGTGAAGAGCGTACCCAACACAGCAACGCCGTTGAAGAAGCGCAAACAGCTTGTCAGCATTGACAACCTTACTGGGACAATCATATCGCAGTTGTTCTGGCCTCAATTACCGCAAGAAGAGAATTTCAATCTACCACCAGATATTAAATCCATGTTGCAGACATATGGCTACAAGTACCACTCCCTGAAAGCACCGCGTGTGCTGCAGTGGAAGTCGAGTGTAGGCAGTGTGACACTGGAAGTGCGAATTGGAGACGATGTTCTGGAGTTAACCGCGTCCCCATTCCAAGCAACTGCGCTGTTACAATTCCAAGAACAGCCAGAATGGCAGTCTGCAGAGCTAGCTTCCGCGCTGGGCGTCAGCAATGACTATCTGCGCAAGAAGATAATGTTCTGGATCAATCAAGGTGTTGTATCCGAAGTAAAAAAAGCATCAGGGTCAGTATTTGTGCGCAATGAGAAACTTCAAAAGAATACGACCAACGCAGATATGGATACTGGAATGGACATCGATGCGGGTGCGGGTATGGCAGGAGAGGACATGTCAAAGTACGAGCCATTTGTCATGGGTATGTTGACTAACTTTGATGCTTTACCACTCGACCGTATCCACAACATGCTAAAGATGTTTGCAGCAGACCCTCCTTACGAGAGGTCACTGGAGGAGCTGGGAACCTTCTTGGGAAAACTCGTGGTTGAAGAGAAGCTGGTTTTAGAAGAAGGCGCGTATAAGCGCAAACTGTAACAAAGTGTGGCGACACAAGACGCAATTACAACTATTATGCACTCAAATAGTACATTACTCAACACCTAGAAGCGTCTTTACTTGACTCGGCGTATGCTTAATTGCCTGCTTAACTTCTGCGGCTTTGTATCCATTACTTGGGTCTAATAACGCTTCATATATGATAGAATAAGTAGTTCCTAGCGCGGTAAGGACTTTCGTTGCCGCATCTGCTTTAACTCTGGGTACGCGCAGTTTCTCAAACTCAGGGAGAATGGCTGGGTCACTGAGCCTGCCAAAGAATGTGCGCATTGCCTCCCCGACGTTAGAAAGCGCCAAATTGGAGTCTGTGGCCATCGGCGCATTTCCTTGCTGTCCCTGTGTAGAAAGAAGTGGGGTTAGTTAGGGGAAACACTGGCTTGTGGTGGGTGGTTTTGCGCTTACCTTGTACAGGTCAATCCTATCCATAATCTCCTTCAAACCACAAGTCTTAAGAATGCGATCCAGCTCTGTTGACACCAAAGCCGCGATGTGCTTGTTTAAGAGCTGGGCTACCTCTGCCAGTTGCTCCTCTGCGCATTTATGATTTACCAATGGCACCTGGAGAGAAAGTAAGCAGTTGATGACATAAACGCTCTGATCAGCGGGATTTAAGTGGCTTCCATCGTCTAGTCTAGAAGTAGCAGCGGGGTTTAGTGCTTCAGAGCTGTGCCGGCACATATCTACCAATGGATTCAGCGCTGAAGCCAGGACGGCTGAGAACTCCTTTCCTGCGTCTTCCTCCTGCTCTAATGCACACTCAAAACATTCTATCAGCTCGCTTATTTGGCGGACACCCTCTGATAACTGCGGAGGGGGGGATAAGTCTTTGGCTGGAGGTGGGGGATAGCGTGAAAGCTTGTCGCCGCGCTGCTTCAGTTGGTCATGGAAGATTCGCAGCGCCATAGTCTTGCAAGCTGTCAATGCATCGGAAAGCTGGCTATCTGCACCAAGCATAGAATCTACCGTGTTTAAATAGAATGAAAGAAGCTGAGAAATGCGGTAACAGAGCAATGGAGGAGGGGAGGACATCAAAACTTGCTCTATGCGGACCTTGAGGGGGCGGCAGATGCTTTCAAAGATAGAGTCTAGCAGCTTGGAAAGAGGAGGAATGTCCGAGTTTTCACTTTCATAGTCTCCAAATAATGATATTAAGAACTCTCTTTCAGAAGCAAGAGATGTATGAAGCCATGCCAGCATATCACTGACGTAGCGACGGGGGTCGGGAGCATGCATCTCGATGGGTCGGGGACCACGAGTTAAGGCCTTGATAAAGCGCTGGAATAGAGCAGTATGTCTGGCAGATGACACTTCTTCTGCACAATACTTGAATAAAACCTCTCTTTCCATCAAAGCTGCTGCAGCGCGTTGTAATAAAGGGTTTACTTCAGGGGCATCCATCTCGCTCAATTCCCGACACTCTGCTTGCACCCAACGACATAAGCGCTCATATGCTGCCTCCTGTAGAGCACCCATGCTATCCATGAGCTCTAATCCGGCACGCTGTTGATTTGTTTGAAGCAAGTTCTTGCAGTTGGAGTGAATTTCTTTAACGTGTTGAAGGGCTGTGAAGAAGCCATCGGCGATTTGCTCGCCTTGAAGTGCTTGGATTTCGGCAGGCAACAATTGATACTGATCCAGGAATTTTACTATTAATTTCTGTCTTGTCTCAGTCACCTGGAGCGCATGTTGTAATTTTTGTGTCTCATGAATCAATCCAGCAGTGAATGACTTGCTCTTTCTGATGGCAACGGTCATCTGCTCACAGGCGGAGGAGACACTGTCGAGGTCAGCCTGGACAATGTCTAGAGCCCCAATAACTTCACCTGCAGCGGTTAGAAAATCCTCTGAGATCTTCAGACCTTCATTCTCTGTTGTCGTCCTCAGATTTCTGCGAGCAGCTGGTGTATTCTCTTCATAGAAGGTCGATAAAGTCGCCAGCGATGTCTGCAATTCCGGGGTTTCAGTTCTTGTCTCGAGCACCTGCAAAGATGTCGGGCGGAGGGAGTTTGAGCAAATTGGCCTCTTCATATTTTTTCTTAGTCTACATGGATGTAGGAACTTGCCTTTTTCAGCTTTCTTTGAAGTCCTGGCGCTAAAGTAGAGGTTGGTTGCACTGCAGCCATCTTTTAAAGTGATCTGGTGTTGGCTGATCGAGGGAAATGAAACAGGTTCAAGATTCAGTGCGAGTTGCAAGTGCCAGTTTACTCCTTGCTATTGTTGGATTGATTCGTCTGGTGGTGTTTCCTATGCTTCACATCATACATAAACAACTGCCCCGGCTCTCTCCGCTCTCTCTCAAAAAAAACGGGAGGAAGGCCTTTCCAACCTAATTTGACTATTGGTACAATTAATTGATTCTTTTGGTTCGGTATATCTGACGATTCTAGTAGCAACATGTCTATCCTAGCAAGAACGAGTCGTTGAGCGATAAAGCCGCCCAACCCAATCCACATGACAACAACTCGAGATGTAACTGGTGGCTGTGTCGCAGGAGCTGCCAATGTTGTAGCTGGATACCCATTCGATACAGGTACGGGGTGCAATGTGCTAGGTTCTGTAGTTTTTCGAGGGCATACTGCTTGTCTTCCCCCCCATATCTCCCTTCCCTGTCACCTTCGCTTTGTGCCACCCGACGTCTTCAACCCACTAACAATCCTCCCCCTCCCCTTTCTATTGCTTCATTTGCAGTAAAAGTTAGATTGCAGTCATCCCCGCCAGATCTATATAGAAATCCATGGCAATGCGCCAAGCTTCTAGTAAAAACGGAAGGTTTCTCGGCACTGTATCGTGGCTTGACTGCCCCTCTTGTAGGCTCCGCTTTAGAAACAGGAGTAAACTATGGAGTTTATTGGCAAACATTTAAAATACTAACAGCAGGTGATAAAAAACATATACCTAAAATAGCTGCAGTTCCGCTGGCAGGTGCTACTGCAGGGTGCTTCCTTTCTTTAGTTTTGAGTCCATTTGAGCTCGTCAAATGCAGATTACAGGTAGGGAAAACCAACCCCGCCTATGCGTCGTACACTGGCCCCACTCAATGTTTGAAAGCAGTGGTACAAGATGAAGGCTTCAGAGGCTTATTTAGAGGATTAGATGGGACTTTAGCTAGAGAAGTCCCTGGGAATGCAATCTACTTTAGTGCATATACAATGTTTAGACACTACGGTAGAAAGGCATTTCCAGAGTGGCATTTGGACAAAGAAGAAACTAGACCATTGTCTCAAAGATTAAAAAATGCAGCTTCAGCTGTAGTATGTGGAGGATCATCTGGTATGGTGATGTGGTTGGTGGTATTGCCATTAGACACAGCCAAGACAAGGACACAATGTGCGCGACCTGGGGATGAGAAAGACGGTGGAGTGGGACGGCAGTTGAGAATGTTGTGGAAAGAGGGAAGGTTGAAAGCATTGTATTCTGGGCTGCTGCCGACCATAGTGAGAGCTTTTCCAGCTAATGCTGCCCAATGGTTGGTGTGGGAGCTTTGTATAGATTATTGGGATAGGGTTACGTAGTAGCAATTTTAGGTGGGATAGAAGAGAATGAAGAGAGAGAGGAAGTTGGTGGGGGGATTGGCGGAGCGATTTAGAAGAGGCCCTGTCAAACAAACAAACCCCATTCATTCATTTTGTGATATCTACAACTACAGAGCTGTTCTGGTGAGTTCATATCATTGATCAGTAACCGAAGAAGAGGTATTTGTTAGACCGGTGCAAAACTGTTCTCAGGATAGAAGATGACTATGCGATTGAGGTGAGTTTGTCCCAAGATGAGGTGGTGATCACTAGAGTAAAATATATGAATCTGACAAAATATGTCTTCTATTGTTGCAGGGATCTGGTTAGAAAGGTTAGACAGTGTAAAACTGCTGCAGAAGAGCGTGATGTGATCGCAAAAGAGTCTGCAGCTCTCAGGCAGGCTTTCAAAGAACAAGACAGCACATATAGACATAGGTACGTGTCTTGTCGACAGTGGATTGAGCACATAACCCATGGCATCAAACTCGTGATAGACCACACAGATTACTGAATTCAACCAAAACCTCACCGCCACTCTGCCCTCGTATGCCCTGCCCTCGTTCTCTCTCTCTCTCTCTGACAAAAACACACACACACACTCTTCTATCCCTTCGCAGAAATGTAGCCAAGCTCATGTACATCCACATGCTAGGATACCCCACTCATTTCGGTCAGATGGAAACCCTCAAATTAATAGCTTCCTCGGGATTCCCAGAAAAACGCATTGGCTACCTGGGCCTGTCTCTTTTGCTGGATGAACGTCAAGAAGTGCTGATGCTTGTGACCAACTCTCTCAAAAATGACTTGAACAGTGGCAACCACTATATAGTAGGTCTTGCTTTGGGAGCTTTGGGCACGATAGCCTCTGCTGAGATGGCTCGTGACCTTGCTCCTGAAGTTGAGCGCCTGCTTCAAAGCGGCAATCCTTACGTCAGGAAAAAAGCCGCTCTTTGTGCTCGACGAATCCTCCGCAAAGTCCCTGATATGTTGGAAAGCTTCATTGATCTAGCAGCCGCCATGCTTCTAGATAGAAATCAATCAGTACTGTTGACTGGTGTCACTCTGATGCAAGATGTATGCCATACCTCAACAGCAGCAGTGGCTGTTTTGAGGGATCAAGTGCCTCAGCTGTGCAGAATCTTGAGAGCCTTGCAAGCAGGTGGCGTCTCTTCAGAATACACTGTTGGTGGAGTGAACAACCCTTTCCTTCAAGTGCAAATATTGAGACTGTTGAGAACCTTGGGACATGGTAGTGCTGAAGCTTCTGACGCAATGAGTGATGCTCTTGCCGCTGTTGCAGCCAACACTGACGGCTCTCAGAATGCAGGAAATGCTGTGCTTTATGAAGCTGTGCAGACAATAATGGCAATTGAGTCCATTGGTGGTCTTAGAGTGCTGGCAGTCAATATCTTGGGCCGCTTCCTTTCACACAGGGACAATAATATGAGATATGTCGCTCTTAATACATTGACTAAGGTAGTAGCTGTCGACACACAAGCAGTCCAACGACACCGTGCTACCATTGTATCTTGCGTCAAGGATGCAGATAACTCAATCAGAAAGAGAGCATTGGAGCTTATCCTGGCTCTGGTTAATGAAGGCAACATCAAGACGTTGACAAAGGAACTGCTAGATTATTTAAATCTCTGTGATGCCGAATTCAAGCCGGACTTGACCGCCAAAGTATGTCAGCTGGTTGCTCGGTTTGCCCCGGATAAAAGATGGCACGTTGATTCATTAGCAGCAGTATTAGTACAAGCTGGAGCCTATGCTACTGAAGATGCCTGCAGAGCATTAATTCTCCTTGTCATCGCTACCCCTGATCTCCACGGATACGCTGCCAGAAAGTTTTATGCTGCTCTCACAAATAGCATCGACACAGCTGAGCCTGCTTTGATAACAGTAGCTGCTTGGTGTGTAGGAGAGTACGCTGACATCTTGACGTCCACCAACCCTAAACTATTACAAGCAGAAGAACCACTCTCTGTCAGTGAAGCTGACATCCTGAGCTTGTTTGAGCAAATTTTGGTCCGTCCAGCCACGCCGATAGTTTGCAGGGAAGTAACACTAACAGCCATTGCCAAGGCTGCAGCCCGCCTTCCTCACTGTGCTCCCCAATCCAAAGAAATGCTTGACAAGTATGCTAGAAGTCCTCAAGTAGAAGTACAAACAAGAGCAGTGGAGTTTAGCAGGTTGTTCAAGTTTGACGCAATCAGACCTCAAGTTATGGAGCACATTCCTCCCGTGGAAGACAGTGGGACATATGATGCCAGCCTGGGAGAAGAAGATGGCAGCAGTGGTGGTGCAGCTGGTGTTGGAATGAATGGGTCTGCCAACGCAGCTGCTGATTTGGCAGCTTTGTTAGGACTGGATGTCGGGGCTACCACTTCTACTCCTGTTGCTGATAGTGCCACCACAAGCGGAGGAGGAGCAGATGCTCTTCATGATTTATTGGGCAATGGTGGAGGCTTGATGGAGTTGGATGATGAACCAGCAATTTGGGCTGCTCCTGTCGAGCAGAGTAGTGTTACCACCATTAGAGCATACGAAAAACAGGACCTTGCCATCGATTTCAGCTTGTCAAAAGCTCCTGATGATGCATTAACCACCATCATTCACGCCACCTATACGAACACTGGTCCAATCCCATTGAAAAACTTCACCTTCCAAGCAGCAGTCCCCAAATATATGACCATCAAACTAGAGCCAGCAAGTGGGGCTACGTTACCTGCAGGAGGAGCAGGGTCAGTGACGCAAGTGATGCATGTGAAGAACACAATGCATGGGCAGAAGAAGTTGGTGATGCGGTTGAGATTGGTGTTTACAAGAGAGGATCAACAGATGTTGGAGCAGGGAGAGGTCTCAAACTTTCCAGCAGCATTTTAAGGCTGTTTACTTGGTAGAATCGTGTAATTACCATCATCAGACTAATGAGAGGAAATGTATGATATGTTTTAGACAACCGTGGATTTTGCGGTGTGTCTTGATCAGATATGAAATTTATAGCTTTTTACAATGAGGTTTTATGTTCATTTTATTCAACAATTATTATTTATGTATCATGGGTCAGACACTGCTGAGAGAAAATCTCTATTGTGTCTGAAACAAAAGCAGCCAATTGCTGTGCGTTCTCCTTCTCCTTCTTCCTTAATATCCTTAATTTAGAGTCTCATCACGATTGTTTTTTAATACTACAACTATACCACAGCAGAGCAGCCAGTGATGAATGGATGCTGCAATGCTTCTGAAGCTGTGACACGGTCCTCCGGATCCCACACCAAACACTTCTTTAGAAATTGGACAAATTGCTCATCTATCGAAGCACCGACGAGGAACTGTTCCAGTGACTTTCCACCAGGTCTCTGCATGCCACTGCTACTAACACTATCATTCCTTTCAATAGGTATGGGATCATATGCATCGTCCCCAACAGCAACATCAAAAAATGTAGCTGCATTTGGAGCTGACAACAATAGTGATGACGGTGGGCACCCCAGCGCCTCCTTAACACGATCCATTAGATCACTTTCAGTTCTCGCTGGGAATAATGTGTTTCCAGTAGCTAGCTCTGCCAATACACATCCCAGTGACCATATATCTATTGCTGTGCCATATTTTAGACCCAGAACAACTTCTGGAGATCTATAAGCCCTCGACTGTATGTAGGTGAATGGTCTGTCATCTGTAAAGCAAGCTGAGCCAAGGTCGATAACCTTGATATCAGATAAATGAGGGCGCTGCAGCATTATGTTATCAGGTTTCAAATCAGCATGGATGATGTTTAGTCTATGCATGGTGTCCAGTGCTTTCAAGACTTGCTCAGCTACGTGTCTGATGAATGCAGCAGTCTGTGGCTTGTAATTATCCTCCTTGAGATGGTCGTACAAGTCGAGGTGGAGCAGCTCGAATACAAAACACTGGTGACATCTGAATGGAAAAGAACTGAAGCATTCCACAATACCAGAGTTCTCTATCTGCAGTGTCTTTAATATTTGGGACTCTAATCGAACTTGGTGCTGAAATTCTCGAATGTTTCTGACCACCTTCACCGCCACATTCTGTCCATTCTCATGATCAACGCAATGCAGCACTGAACCAAAATTACCCTGACCCATCACCCCCTTCACCTCATATCTGTATGCTATATGATCTCCAATCACTACTTTATAGTCCCCTCTATCATCATCATACCCATGGTTTCTCAGGTCAGGTGCACTACCACTATGACCCAGTATCTTCTTGGTAGAGGGACAGCCTACAAAGTAGACTTCATCATATTCACATATCTCTTGACGTTCGTACGATGAGAGCAGGTGACTAGAATGCAAGAGGGCAGTCTTGCCTGTTGTTGCTCCTGTTGGTTTAGTGGTTGCTTGTACATGAAGAGGAGATGGTAATGATGCCGCTGCTGTCTGTGTTGTTGCCTCTGCTGCTGCTGCTAGTATTACGTTTACTAGCGTTTTTACTTTTGCATCGACTTCTCTATTCAATTGTTTCCTTTGCCTTCTCTTCTCACCGGCTGCGACTGATGCTTCTATCTTTGACACGGCTTCCTTCCAGTCCTTGACGCAATTAAAGTCCCCAACACTATGACCAAGGAGGATGGTGAGTTGCTCCAGGGTATAAATCTTTCCGAGCGGAACGGTTGAGCTGGCTGTGGAAACCACCTTGGGGCTGGCTGATGAGTACACTGCAGACAAAGTGTCCACCAGCTCCCTCACCATAAACTTCTCCCTAATCAGAGGTCTCACATCATCAGCACGTGCCACATCTTTGAGAAAGGGAATCAACTTCAACAGCTCACCATCCTCCTTATCACCATACCAGCTCGCAATGGGCACTCCATTGTCAACTTGGAATCCAAATGCTTGGGGGGAGTTGTCGATAATGGCTGTGCGCGCTAGATCTCTGCCCAGCATTGTCAGATCTTTCAAATAATTCCCCTCCCAGAACACACAAGAATCTCTGTACAACCTATACTTGATGTACTGGCCGTTTGGATCAATACTGTCCAACATCTTGTCTGCATACTCTCTTTGACTGGCTGTGAAGACCACTATTTCAAACATTCTAGAGGCCCTTCTCAGGAATTTCTGCAGGTGGGGGCGACAGGATGGGGTTGTTCCTGGGCCGTCTTCTTTTTGGGCACGATTAATCAGTGTTCCATCAAGATCTAGTACCAATGTCTTTCTATGCTGGTCATTCTGACTGAGGGGTGGTAGAAGAGGCTTGATTCGCTGAAATACGCCACACTGGTCAGGAGAAGGAAGGTCCATGATGAGGACATACGGCTTTATTGAAAACCGCAATTTATCTTCATTAATGATGATATCATGCTGATGTTTTTGCTGCCCTGAGCCATCACTGTTATAAGTAGTGTATATTTTCGACATTATGTATTCGTCTTGCTCCTGCTCATCCTCCAATTCTTGTTGCTGCTCCTCGTGTTCTTGAGGCTGCTCCTTGTTGAGACGATCACCACCAAGGGTGGCTTCATATCGACGCTGAGCATTCTTCAACATGTGGGAGAAAGCAGCTGCTTCTCTTCTCTGTGCTTCTTCCAGCTCATCCAGGAGGCGGCTAAGTCTGATGAGGTGCTCCGGCATCTCCTCCTGCTGCTGTTCCTGCTGCTCTTGCACCTCCTCTTGCTGCTGCTCTACTATTGGTGTTTCTATCTTGCAGCTTGCTGGTTGGAATGGCGCAGCATTTGGATTGAGAGAGGACGGCAGAGGCTTGGAACCTCTGGCCAGGGCGGGGATAAATTCAGCGGCGTCGGGATTGAAAGTGAACGGAGTGGAAATCACTGAAATATCACGGTAGACTACTGTACGGATGAAAAAAGATATAGTAAACGTGGGATATGATGAGTAAAATGCAGGAGACGTTGGGCTAGAGGATGAAGAGCGAAGTTAATCAACCGATCGATTTTAACGTGATCGAGCTGAAATGACACGGTATACCAGGGAGAGGTGCTTACCTTGTTGAACAGCTGCTGAGTTGCCAATCAGGGAGCTATTCTTCTTTGGTGGCATTTTTGCGTCCACCAAAACTGATACAAATTGGTTGGCAGAGATCACGTCTAAATATGTCATATTGAAGAGAAAATGCAAACAACGCTATAGTATGTCTGTCATATAATTATCTAATGCAAGAAAAAGCTAGCCGAGAGGCTGTTTTAAGATACCACACGCCCATGTCTCCCACCCCACCCCTCTCTCTCCTGTTTCGAAGCTCTTCAAACGAGCACGGCGTGTTTTGCTCCTATTACCGCAGTGTAAGGGGCTAGTTGTCTCCATGTAAGTGTCTAGAACACTCTGATGTTGCCTAATGAGTTCATTCATTGCGTTTGAGCCACTACAATGCCTTGCACAGGCCATATTGACTGCAAAGTCGCATTCTTGGATGAGCAAAAACGGTAAGAAAGGAGTTTTCTGCCTACTTTGCGTTAAACTACGATGTAAATCAATACTTCACACCACCACAAACCAGCAAGCATCGCTTGAGAACTGAAAGCTCCTTCTTTTTCAGAGCAAATTCAACATCAATCACCGCTCCAAGCCATCCCGTCTGCGCCCTGTTTATATCCAGAACGCTCTATCTCCTTCCTGACTGGCCAAACTTCCTTGTCTATTACATACATTTTGATCACAAGGAGTTTCTGAATTGATACCAAGGGAGGAGTCTCCACCCATCGCTACTAAAAGTCTAGGCCATTACCATCACCTTCTCCACCCTGATCACCAAAATCCCCGAGCTCCGCCAGTTTGGACTCCTGATCTTCTCCATACTGAATTGACATATCTACTTGCTGCAGCACAGCATCTATACTCTCCTCATCTGTTATATCTAAAGGAATAAAACTGACCATCCCAAAATCGTCGAGCAACTGCGTCACTGAGTTGTTCAGCCGTCTAAAATGTGGCCTCATTGATGCATCTAGAGCTGCTCTCAACTCGTGTCCATCAGGAAACAAGCATTCCTCTGCCTTTTCTTTATCTCTACACAAATCCATCTTTGTAAGAACATTCAGGTGAGGTAATTCAAGTTGAACCATTGCCGACAAGGCTGTCAAGCAGCCAGCTATAAACTTTGTTGCTTCACTCGTAAATTGAGAATCTAGACAATATACTGCACATACTTGCCATCCTTCCCTCTTTAGGTAGTCTGCTAAGGTTCTAAAGACAGTCAGATGCGAGTAGAGCTCTATTTGGCCAGGGCAATCTATAATGAGGTAATCATCATCTCCATAAGGCTCCAACGACTCTGCCAGCCAATCGTCCAAACTGTCCTCTAGATATTCCATACAGTAGAGTAGACCTCCATTGGGACCTAAACCAACCTCCTCCATGGCATCTTCCAAAGTGATTAAATCACGGACATCTATTGATACCGGATACTTGAATTCTTCCGCTGCCGGGTCCAGGTTCACGACATGGGCGGGGCGATTGATTGCATCGCAGTG
>Ga0209986_10000839_pt1 | contig 30171 bp, 26 predicted proteins | sample BlataG_FD_183168 | JGI IMG/M metagenome (GOLD analysis project Ga0209986, IMG submission 183168) | Deep subsurface microbial communities from Black Sea to uncover new lineages of life (NeLLi) - Black_00105 metaG (SPAdes) (version 2) | ecosystem: Environmental > Aquatic > Marine > Oceanic >...
TAATCTCACTATAATATTCTGGTGGGAATCGCGTGGACATACCCATGACAGAAGAACCATCTTCGTCATGTACTCCAATACCTGTTATCTCAATTCTATCATCTACCATTATTTCTCCTTTATGTTATTATAGACGATGTTTATTTTTTTGCGGAAAAAATTAAGACATCCTGTCCCGAATCCTTTCCTCAAAATCATTATAGGGACAAATACGGATAAAATGACCAGCTAATTCACAAAAATAATATAATCCTTTACCATTGTTCCACTCTACATGAATGGATGGTTCTTTGTCTGGATCAACAGAATAATCAATAGAATCTATGATCCCCTTCAAACCATTCCCGGCATATACATTCACGCCTATTTTTATCCTGGCAATATCGTGTTTATGTTTGTTGAACAATGGAATGTGATCCTGTTATCCTATCTTTAATTTTATCTTCAAAATCCCCATATCCTCCACGCTCGCACAAAATAAGGACGTGATCGCGGTAAATATCACACCGACCAGTGTCATCCCATTCAACCCAAGGGTCTCCAAAGCTATCAAAAGATACGACGGTTCCTAAATCGTTTTGATAATTGAGGTGAATCATTCTCACTCTGTCTCCAACTTTAAATTTATTCATTATTATTCTTTTGCGGAAAAATTAAACATCCTATCACGTATTTTCTCCATAAAATCTTGATACCATAAATCTATTTCTTCTGAGATTTTTATACTATTTAAATAAAATACAGGATCAAATGGTGGCGAAGATGATGTCTTTTTTTCTTCTTTTGGTACAAGGTATATAGAATGACAAGTCTCTCTCCAAAGAGAATCACTCCATTCAACGCAACAATAATCACCTACTACTGCTTTTACTGTTATTGTTTCCTCTATACGACGACTACCAGCATAACATACTCTATCTCCTATTTTAAATTTATTCATGACACTCTATCTCTCAGTTTTTTCCTAAAATCAAAAAAATCATCAGATACAGACAGACTAAAACCGGAAGAAACATAGATTAAACCCTCTCTGCCTATGTTTTTAGATAATGTAATATTTCCGCCTTCATAATTCCAATCCCATAGAATCCAATAATAATCTACAAAGGTTTTATCTTTTTTAGAATAATAATATGTTTTAGAATAAAGTATAATACCATATGTATCTTCGTATTTTAACTTGACTAAATCTCCAGTATGTAATATTGACATTTTCTCCTCTACTTACATTATAGGATTCGACCATCCACTTTTATTGGTTTAAAACGAAAAAAGAGCCATCCGAAGATGACTCTTTGTGGAATTGGCATTAATTGTTTAATCTTTCTTCTATTCTTTCTTGGAAATCCATAAAATACGAACTTTGACATAAAAACTTAATTATTTCTTCTTCGTTGTAATTAATATATGTATCTGATTTTTTCCAATAAATCTCATATACTATATAACTACTCGTCGGAGATATCGAAGGATATCTTTTGGTTGAATGTATAACGCCACAATCGTCTATACCATCTCTCGGAATACTATCACCGATTTTTAATCTCAACATGTCCGCGATTGTCTTTATCATCATTTTCTCCTTCTTCGTTCATGTATCAAGAACAGCATCGGCGATCTATTCAAAAAAATAAATAGGACTTTTACAATCTTAAAAATTGTTCAGTAGATGATTTGTTGTTTCATCGTCACATTATAGCACGATTTCATAATTTTTCCGCAAATATTCTCACTTCCTCATCACAATCACAGGTTCAGTATGATACGATCCCCTGTCCCTATTATACTCGCTATTAGATAAAGTCATTCCCAATTCTTCAACTAAAACAAATCCCTTCCTCTGACAATATATCTTAAAATCATCAGCAATTTTATAATTTGCGTAATTCTTCAAATTCATAACAAAATATCCACCAACCTTCAATACACGCAAACTCTCTAAACATACTTTAAACAAAAATTCCCTTCTCCATTCTTCGTAACTACTATAACGGTGCATGCTCTGACTACCATCAGTAGAATATTCTTCAGTTGAATAATAAGGAGGTGAAGTAAATATTAAATCAAAATAATTGTCTCTATAATTCTCCATTGCCTCTTCAGCACAACCAATGTCAAATGTAAATCCAAATTTGAATTCCCTTTCCTCGAAGAGGTCATCTATTACACCATGAAAAAATGAAGCACACTCCATATTTCCTCGTGCAGTTCTATAATCTGGGTCAATTCCGTAGTAATGGAGATTTTTTCCAGAAGCAATACACCCGGCAAGACGACCTGAGAACCCAGAACAAGGATCTAAAACTTTTCCATTATCAGGAGCATATTTTTCGTAAATAAATTTTGCTACAGCAGGCTTAAAATTAACGGCAGATTTAACGCCATTTCTGGTTCTTAATATTCTCCTTATGCCAGCAGGATTGGGATATTTTTTCAATTCCATCCATCTGGCAATACAATCTTTCAGCCCTTCGTCGTTGTGAAACCTATCATGAGGAGTATCCTGACCTGCATAGCGAACTTCCATCATATGAGGATGAAAAGAATTCACTAAATCTAAACCAACATAATTTCTTGATATCTCATTTTTATCAGTCAATTTACAAGTTGTTTTCCTCAACTGTCTCATTCTTCTTATCTTTTGTTCATCTGTTAAAACATTGTAAGGATAACCATTTTGTCTGTAATATTGAAATAACGTATTTACGACGACCTGTCTTTCCTTTCTATCACCTTCTTGGTATTGTTTCAGTAATTGTTTAAAATATTCTCCATTCACAGAATCTTCCCAGTATGATAAACATGCTTTCCTTATGAATGCAGATTTTTTTCGGCCAAATAAAATAGATTTGTTTTTAATAACATCGTGATCTTCAGAATTTGTTCTTAAAATAATATTTTCTTGTTTCATTAGATATCTCCTATCTCCATTATAGTCAATATAATTGACCTTCTAATTTTAATTTTTTCGCCTGTTCAATATGCTCAGGAAGCAAACGGGGCCTACCCTTTTCACTGGCCCGATAACAATCGATTTTTCCAATTTTAACCAAATGAGATAATCTGTTGTAAGATATATCCAAATCATTAGCAACTTCTGACATTCTTTTAGATGAAAACCTCCATATTGGAACTCTATCAAATTTGTAGTCATAACATTTTATTGGGGATTTATCACCAATAAAATTAAAAAAGGCAGGGATGCCTTTGGAACTGATTCTAATCCTATTGTCATTGGTTCGATGACAATGAATTGATATACTATTCAATTTATTGGCGAGGAATCTGACTTTTTCTGGTAAAAAACTATCTGTTGACAATTGTATTGAAATAGTATTTTCTTTATTATTCGCATATAATGATCCATCTCCCAAATACCAAAGCATCACCGATTTAGGAGTAATTCTAACATCATTGGGTGGTTGCTTCGTTCTTTTCCCATTAATTTCAGGATACCACCGTAAATATTGTTTTTGGATATCAGGATGATGCTTCGTCGTACCACTCCACATAAATCCTTGGTTCATACTGCGAGCATCGACCTTTTTACAGGAGGATTGATATTTTAAAATAATTCATCATGTATTCACAAAAATCTTCATGCTCAACACCACATCCAATTCTCGCAGAAGGAGCAGATGATTTGGAAGATACGCCGGCATCACCTAATAAAGCACCATCAAATGCTTCTATTAATTCCTCTGTTATAAAAGTTTTGCTATAATCCAAATCAGCACGACCTGCGGCAACGGAGCGTCCAATGCCAAATTTTTTAGCGTAACCATATATCGTGCTTATAACAATGTTACATCCTTGTTCATCAAGCATCTTTTTAATATCTGGAAATGACATTCTCTTTTGTTTATAATACAACTCGAAAAATTCTTTAGTCAATAAATCCGTGTAATGCGGTTGTTCTCTCATAACTATTTCTCCTTTTAAAATAAAACACCTTACTTATATATATCGGCATAAACCGCAAAAACCTGCAAAGTATTTATTTAAATTATGATACAACACGCATTATTTTTCAAATGTATATACAACATACCCTCAAATAGTATATACAGTGCAAATAAAAAAGGCCGCCAAAAAATGACGACCTTTTTTAGTGTTATCCTAACTCCTTTAGGAGCCAGCAGTTACTTCAATTAGGCTAATCGCATAATCATTAAGAATTACGATTCCCACCTCCTCATATATCACCCAACCGAGGCGGATTTTCTTAGGGTCATCTGCTGGTAGTACTGTAATATCCTGACGAATCGGGAATGCTCCAACTGTATCTGGGGAAGCAACCAAAATTACAGTGGTTGTATCCATACGGCTTGACACGTGAAGGTCAGCCGTCCACAAGTGCATTAGTTGTTACTGAAATTACTTTCAGGATTGATCGTTTCCGTCAATCTCTATATGTCTCCACATAGATCAGATCATATCTTAAAACTTTCGTTTTCTACACGTATGATCGTTGAGGCTAATTAGGTTTCTCATTAAATGAGAATTAATCACGAAGATTATAATTTATATTTCATGGAATTAAGAATATATGGTTCTATTAAATCTACAAATTTTTTAACTGATGTCTTTATTACTCTCGTTCTAAATGTTTCGTTTTTATATCTGATTAAAGAAGCATCTATATCATATTTTTTCTTTAACCAATTACAAAATATTTCTTGTTCTATTTTACTAAAACATTCAAAACAAAAATCTCTACATTTATGATGTTTTGTGCCATCATCCATAAACATGACAGCCAAAGCCATCTCATCTATTTTATTTAACATTTTATCAGTTAATATTTTTTTTCTTTTCAAATAAAGTATATCATGTAATTCTGTAAAAAATCCATGGGTCAACGTTCTAAACGATTTTGCTACTGATATTGAATTTTTTACTATAGATACTTGCGTTGTTGGTTTGGTTCTTACAAAATCTTTTAATAAATCATATTTCCAATTTAAATATTTTATTTGTTTCACTGAATGAACGATTTTTAAAGCGGCATGTCTATTTTTATTTTTTCTAAATAGATGTCCATCAGCAATTGAAGTCCCATAAATCAATTGTTTTTGTTCATACGTAAAATTTTCTGGAACTCTTTTTTGAAACATGTTCAATATTTCTAATTGATATTTATATTGAAGATTTTGTATTGTCCCTTTTCCAACATCATATTTTTCTGCGATTTTTCTTGAAGACAGTTTTAAATTATACATATCATTTTCTAACATGCTTTTTGTAATAATATCTTCATACTTTGAATTATATACTTTTGTTTTTCTACAATTACTTTTCTTAATTTCCATGTTTAATACCTAATCTTGCCTGCTGATCGTCTTGACTCTAAATCAACCATTACTGATTGTTTATACTCCTTGTTATCGGATTCAAGATGTTCCAGCATATAGTGTAGTTTTATTACGGCCATTGTGTTAACCGTAAAGGCCAGTTGTGATGATTTCTCTTTGAGTTGCCTCATCGTAGAAATCTTTACCCAGGATACGGATTGAAGCGAACTGTCTTGCATGCATAACAACTTTAGTTGTAACCAGATCATGTTCCTCAATCATACGATACGCTGTATTCAGTGAGGTAACACTCAGTGTACCAACATTGGTAACGATCTGGGTTCCCAGGGTTGTTGCAGATGCAATCAGTGCGTTAAAAATATTCGTGTCCTCTTCCTTTTGAATCGCTTCCTTGGCCTTGATTTGGGCCCGGTCGACAATATAAAACCTTCTTGCCTTAATCTCACTCATACGGACTGTGGGATGTGCAGCAATTTCAAAAGTAGGAACAAGAACTTCTTCACCTTCCTGAATCTGATCAGGAACAGCACCACGACGCGAAACTACATGTGCAATCGCGGCTACATCACGCTCGTAACGAGCAAGGGCACCCTGCGGTAACTCGTCTACCATAAGCAACTTACGCCCAACCGCCTGGTACTCCAATGAACGTCTAATTGGCTCAACCACATTTTGTTACTCTCGAATGTATAAACAAATCAAAGTAGTATTAAATCACATAAAACAATTTTTGTCATCGAAATATAGCACCTCATACTTAACTTATTATTTCATAAAACAATTCTATGTTATATATTAATAACTTAATATTTTGTATATACAACTACTTAAATTCGTATACAAATTCAAGGGACAAGTCATTTCTGCTTGTCTCTGCATGTTACCATGCAGACCAGACTGTCTCACTATCCTAAATTAGGATAAAACGCATACAGTCGTTGAGGATTCTGTTCTTAAACATAAAAACCTTTCTTCATTCCATCCAATGCTTTTTTACACTCAAACCCAGTGACATCATTTACATCGGAGGAATTATTTAATTTATATCTACAATATTGTAACATAAGATTGACTTGTTCTCTTTTAGTATGAATTTTCGATACGATTGATTCTAACATTTTTGTACATCTTTTACATCCAGATACTGTTATTTTCCATTTTCTTTTATCCACTTTTTTTTCACTCATATTGAATAAAACATGATATCCAATATAATTATTCGTCAAAACGGAACAATAACTTTTAACAATTTCTTTGTTTTTATTCATCATAATTATTTGCGGAGTATATTTACTTTTACCTTTTACTGATACGAAGTCTAAATTAAAACTTCCATCAGCATCTAGTAATCCGGCACAATAATTCAAACAATTAAAAGTATTTGTAACAATATATCCATCATCGTCATTTAAAATCGGGATATCTACATATTGTTCAAGATTATTTATTTTTAATTTTTGCATAATCTTTTGTGGTTTACACACAATTTGATTGTAAACCTGATTTGCAAAAAATAATTTATCTTGAATTTTTTTTGATTGATTTTTATACCATTCTTCTAATAGTTCTAATTGAAATTTTTTACCTTTTACATATGGTTTAACATATTGTAAAAAGGGTAAAATTTGTTCATCATATTTAAGAAAGATATTCCATCTTAATTTCTTACTACTTTTCGAAGGTTTCTCTCTAATATGGGTGTCGGGAATAATTCCCATTTTTATCATCGTATCTTTTATTACAAAAGACGTATTTGGACACACATTCATGATAGTTATTATTGGTTTATCATTAAAACCAATTGAACCTTCAGCATCGAAAAAACCGGCAAGCCATTTTATGTTTAAGTTTTCAGTTTCCTGCGGGTTATCCATTTTCTTCTCCTGTGTTACCTTATTAGTCGGAAAAAAATCTCAGGATTTTCCTGCATATAGCGTTTTTTTCATCACCCGTTAAAGGTGATGGCGATAGTTAAACTTTCGCCTGAGCCAATGCTACGCGACCTTCGTCTGTATTAAGTGCTGCTTCAATTACTTGTAACTTCTGTTCATCTGTGATACCATTCTTGGTAATCATATTAAATTCTCCTTTTTTGTTTGTCTACTTTTAGGTCTCCACTAAAATCAAGCAGATCCTAAAATGATAGATTATTCTTTTCCTATTAGCTATCGATGTTTAACCTAAGTTTTACATAGTTGCCTAAGCTAATTGAGCCATCAGGTGTATCGGTTCCAGGAACACCGCTTGGATAAGCAGTGATACCTTGAAGGCATACACCTGTTACTTGACCGTTACCTGCGTTGGCATTAGTCGTATTACCATTGGCATCAACAAAAATTTGCTGACCAGCGGCGAATGTAACTCCTGCACGAAGTCTATCTGTCCAGAATGTTCCTCCGGAGTGATAAACGGTAATTTTACCGGAAGCAATTGTCTCGTTGAAGAAATCAGAAACTCTGTTTTCTGTCTGACGAGTTGCACCGGCTGAATTAATTGTTACAGCGGCGGAATAGGGCGTTGCGGCAGTTGTATTCGACTGTGTATCTCCTGCAATACCAATAATACGATCCGCTGAACCATCTGCTCTCTGGGCATATACGGTTCCTGAGACGGTTGTCAAAGAAACCCACTGACCTTCAAGAATATCATTGGTCCAATCTGGATCGACTAAGAACATATCTGCGGCTACATGAAGAACTTCAATAAGAGCCATAATCTATCTCCTGTTTACTATTGTTGAATTACTGATTACAGTAATCCATATTCTTTCCTTAGATGAATATCATCATCTTGTTGAGCATGTTTGTTCATGACATCTAGCTTAAACATACTTTGGATTGCATCTACCAATTCTTCTGTGGTGGATGCAACTTTAGGCATATTAGCAGATTCAGAAATTACCGGTGCTTGCTCTAAACCGCCAGACTTAGCTTCAAGTCCTTTTGCGTCAAAAATACTTTTTTCAAAATCTTTTAACTGTTCTATTTCGTAACGCTGCAACTCAGCAATCTTCGATGAAAGATCGTTTACTTCAATCTTCCCATTCTGAAGCATTTTGCCAGCAACGCGAATTGCTTCGTTATTGATTTTTGTCGATGCAGACATTTCTTTTACATTACCAGTTGCTTCATCATCCTTTTCAGGCTTAAGAACTTCATTATCTGTTTCACCACCAATCCTGTCATCCTTAGTTGGGATATCAGGCATCATGGCCTCACTCGGCTTCTCACCAATTGATTCTTTCTCGTTTCCGATAAAATCTTCCTTACGTGGGATTCCCTGTTCTCCGGCTGGTTTTGCGGCGGGGATATCACCAATAGATTCTTTTTCCCCACCGATAAAACTATCACCTGAATAAGGCTTAGTATCTTTGTCATCTTGTGGCTGTACTCTTTTTACTTTCGTCTGAGCCATAATTGCTTCTGCCAAACGAGAGATTCTATCTTTTGTCGACGCTGCTCTCGAAGTACCTTGTCCATCTTCTCCACCAGTCGCAACGTCATCAAATTCTGGCTTTAATTCTTCAGTTTCTTCACCCATTAGGGCACCTGATCCATCAGCTGGGATATTTGCCTTTTCGGCTTTTGGGGGGTCTTCATTTTTAATCTTGGATGCATCTCCTTTTGATGGGGCAGATGGTTTATCAGCACTGAAGGCATCTTCATCACCAATCTTGGTTTTACCACTGATTGGTCCTGGGGCAACTTCTTGTGCTGGTTTTGACTTTACATCATCAGCCTGCTTATTAAGTAAACCCATAAGCTTGCTGAAATCTAAATGATTCAATTCATCGGTCTTACCGATATACCCATGTCTCATAACTGCGGCTTCTTGTTCTGTATAACGCATTTGTTCGTTCTCCTTACATGCACACTTTGAACATGGGCACTTACACTTTGGACAAACTGGATCATCGTGATCATCGTGATCATCGTGATCATCGTGATCATCGTGATCATTGTGATCATCATCACCCTCTTTTTCCACTGGTTCATTGGTTTCTTCTCTATTCATAACTCCTGGGTTATCGTTTTCTTCAACTTCTCCACCCTTGGCTGGTGCCATTTCTCCACCTTCCATGGGAGCATCAGGTGCGACTTCTCCACCTTCCATAGGAGATACTGATCCACCGGCACATTCTTCATCTTCTCCGATTTCAAGTTCTTTTTCCATGCCGATTTCTTCTTCAATGGCTTCTTCTTCTGGGCTTTCGGGAACACCATCACCAATCCCGTCTTCAGGGGTCAATTCCTCGGTGACATCAACAACCATTTCACCTTCTGGCTCTACGCCCAAGTCTCCCTCTCCACCGCTTAATTCTTCTGAAACGGCATCTTCTTTGCCCAATGCTCTTGTAAGATCGGCAAGTGCTTTGGCGACATCATCACCACCAAGTTCTTCCATTCCTTCATCTTCGAATGGATTGATTTCTTCTTCACCACCAAATTCATCCTCGTCACCGAACCCATTTTCTTCAAACCCAGGTTCTTCAACGATTTCTCCTTCTAAATCATCAGCAACAAAATCATCAAACTGTGCATATTTCGTCTTCATTACGTCGCAAATACTTGATGCGGTTTTCAGATCGTGTCCAAGTCTTACGAAATCTTCAAGACATTCCGAAATACTGCTTTTATCTTTCCATACATCGGCGATTTTAATCGCAAGGCCATTCGAATATACTTTTGCTTTCTTAAGTGATTTACAGACACAATCTGCGAGGTTCTTACCTTCGCACGGTCCACTTAATGCAACAGCATTTTCACCATAACGGTTTGCTAATTTCTGTACGCAAGATTCCATTGGGAAATCCTGTGGGTCAAGACTTACTGATGCTTCTTTAACCATACTCAAAACGCTTTTGGCTTCTGAAGATGTCTTTACTGTTTTGATGGAACCGGCTGATTTCATTTGAAGAATGAGATCACCTTTTTCTTTAAGTCCCATAGCGTCAAACTTTGCTTCTGTAACATTATGGGTTTTTAGTGCTTTGACAAATGCTGATCTGCCGCGATCACATTCTGAGCAGCCAACTTTTGTTCCATCAGGATTCCAAATCCATCTAGCATATACTTGTTTTGGATCGTCCTTATGTACTTTATATGATACTGTATAAACGGAACCAGTGTCCAAACATACTCGATCTCCGTTTTCCAGCGTAATTGTGTTTGTCGATCCTGTTAATGGGCTAACAGAACCTAATGCGATATTAGCTTCTTCTGCCTTCTTTAACATCTCAGGAGTGATGCGTGTAGTGGAAGCAAATTTACCATCCTTTTTCATGAAATCTACGAAGTCAGCGTATTCAGCAGCTGCGAATTTTCGCACTTTATTATTCTTAGTGCTTGCGGCGGCTGGCATTGGCGGCATGGGCGGTGTAGCGGCTCCAGGTTCAGGAGCTTCCGGCATTTCAAATCCACCTTCTTCTCCGAACTCACCTTCTTCTTCACCAATTTCTGGTTCTTTCGTTGTTTCAAGAGTTTCTGGCCATTCAAGTGTCTTTGTAACAATCTCATTGGTCCATTTTGCACCACAGTTATTACATCTTCCCTGTCCACCGGCCACATCAACATCTTCTGATGTACATACATGACAGAACGTTCCAGGTGGTTTAGGTAGAAGATCACCTTCACCTTCTAACTCACCTCCCATATCACTTGTTTCGAAGCTTTCAATTGGGGCTGCTCCGGCTGCGGCAGGAGGCTGTGGTGCTGCTGCACCGGCTCCTGGTCCTTGTGCTGCACCAGCTTGTCCACCCATTTCACCACCTAAGAGTTGAGCTTCTTTAACAATTTCTCGTCTTTCTGCGGTTTTTACTTCTTCAGTTGTTTCGGCTTCTTTATTATCCTTATCATCGTCTTCGTCCTCATCTTTGTCATCATCTTTTGTCTTCTCAAAATTCCATTTCTTTGCTTCTTTCCATGCTTCTGACTCTTCAGCCGTTAGCTTGCTTGCTTCTTTGAGAAGGGCAATTACTTGTCCTGTTTCTTGGTTTGTTTTCACATTGATTAATGCTGTATCGATTTCTTCACCAACACTCTCAGCCACTTTTGCATTTGCAAAATTATATGCAGCCTGAGAAATTTCGGTTTGATTTGCATCTTCACTGACTTTTAGGTCATCCATATGCGTTCTGACTTCATAAATACCATCTTCTTCTTTATCAGTACCAAGATTTGCGATAGCATTCTTAAGGGCATTAACTTTGCCTCCACCTTGTTTTCTTTCTTTTGTACTATTCATCTTATCTGAAGCCATTTTGTCAACTTTAACAAATGCCTTATCAGAGAATGAAACATGTTGAACTGTATCGATAAGATCATCTGCACTCATATCTGCAATGGCATCAGCCATAGATAAAATAAGTGCGTCAACGGCTTCTGGCCGTACTTCCTTATTAGCTGTTTTTGAGAAATACTCATAACGGTCTTTTTCATTATCTCTTGCGGACTTTTTATGAGGTAACGCATTAATAAGGGTCATATAAGCTGCCTTATTTCTATTTTTTGGTGATTCTGTGATGAAAGCAGATGCCGCTTTAATTTCATTTGGAGTATATCCATAATAAGCGATAGCATCTGACATCGCTTCTGCGGCTGATTTTACTAGACGATCAGCGTCATATACATATGCCCAACGAGACAAATCACCCGTAGTAGTCAATGCATCATCGTTAAGTTGCTTTTCAGTAATTGTATTTCTTTCCACATATCTGTGATGATCCAAGAAATCAATCAACTGCTTTTCTGTGATGATATTTGATTGGTCTTTTGCTAATTCTGAACCAAGTCTACGGCTTGTTTCTGTCCATTGCTTTTCAGTAATTACATTCGGGAAATCATCCCAACGAGCTACATGGGTGCCACTGATGCTATCAAACTGCTTTTCTGTGATAACGTTTGGACTATCATCCTGTCGTGGCTGTGGACTTTCACTTGATGTAACATTAACATCTCTTTCGGGGTCATTCATTTGCTTTTCAGTAATAACTTTAGGATATTTGTCATCCTGGCGTTCACCTGTGAATTTGGCATCGTCTAGTTGCTTTTCATTAATAACATCAATACGATGCTCTGGACTTGCGACCTTTTCAATAGTAGGTTCGCTGTTACCTTGCTTAGTATCACTCATGGTTATGGTTTCCTTTATGTCTATATTTGACTTTTTTTCCATTTCAGTGTACTTTTCCTGTAGCTCTTCTAACTTATCTACAATAATACCAGAAGCTTGTAATAAATCCTCTTTTTTTCTCCGGATGACAGCTGAGAACTTAGGCTTAGTTACCGACCCTAAATCACCGAACTGTTCTGTCATAACCCCTGGTGCAGGCTGGGTTACCACTGGTTGTCCCCCAGGTGGTACTTGCTGTGGTTGTGTCATTCCCTGTTGTGGGGGAGGTTGTGATTGTTGTTGTGTTTCTCCTGTAAGCTCTTCTTCTGAAGGGACTTCCATACTTTCAACAATTGTAGGATCTGGAGACGGCAGTTCACCATATCCCATTTCCGTAAGTTCATCTGTCGTGGTTTGTAGGTTTGCCAACACATCTACGAGGTTAGCGACATACTCCATCGAGACTTGTTTATTTTGAGCCATTAAACTTTTAGAAACTGCAATTATTTTATTAACTGCTTCGTCTAAAAAATTTAATTCTTTTTCACCGGCAAATTTTTCTAGGTTACATCCGGTAGTACAAGAAGCAGCTTTTTTCATCTTTTCTAACTTATCTTGTATGTCAGCAATTTTTTTATTTACAACATCTGGATTAAGAATGTCTTGGACGAGACAATCATGGCATGCAGGGTTTACTACAAAAGAGTCTTCAATAAATTTGATTCCATAGTTCCATTCATAAACCTTAGATTCTGAATGTTTGAATTTATTGATACTGCCTACTTTGTATTCATCATATTTCTGTCCGCATATAGGACAATCATCTTTTGGTTGATTTTTACTCTCGTGGTATTTACATGGGACAATCGCACTAATTTTTCTGCTTTTTTGATTTTTGATATGTTCACAATAATCATCCGCAACAGTGGCAGAATTATGGCAAATAGAGCAACATGAATAATCCACGGCTGCTCCCATCGAGCTCCCTCCTATATACCCCTCTATAATACCTCTTGCCAATCTTGGATAAGCAACTTTATCAATCATAGATATGATATAAATACCACCGGCTTTCTCGTCATACCATGAATGGACACATTTGCCCTTAGCTTTTTCCACATCGTCATTCTGGTGATTTGTAAAAATAGGCACTCCAACAAATGTTTGATATGCCTTTTTTAACTCGCTTTTTGAAAACGCATCACCATTATCATTCACTTCATCCTCTTTAATTGCAAAAACTTTGATGAATAGATGATCTGGATGCTCTTGTCTTGCTGCTTCTAAATCGAACCCATTGAGGTCTTTTGATTTGTCTATCGATGCTACTTTGATTCTGGTTAAATTGTATTCTGCCCAATCCGGCTTATTCAATGGCTCGATAGATTGAATAGCCAGTTTTATGACTGGTTTCATAATCATACAGATTTTTCCTTTTAGTGTAGAATGTGGCCACAGTCTAACTTGTTGTTATTCCAGATATTAACAAAAAGTTCCTTCTTTTTTTTTGTTAACCTTTGATATGTCGTGGGATTTCTACATTTTCGAGATCAGCTGTAGAATAATTATGCTGATTTTTTGGGTAAGGAATTCCCCACTTTTTTGATGCATGACTTAATGCGGAAGCAATATTTGAAAAGTATTCTCCGTCAGGAGCATATACTTTTTTCCTTTTCCATTTTGGTGGCAATTTTTTAATTCCGGCAAAAAATGACTTTCTACCATATCTTTCCTGAGAAGGACCAACTACAACAAAATAATCAGAAAATGTAGTATAATCATGACCTTCCCATCTATGATAAACCCCTGGACCTACGATCTTGTCTAATCTTTCCTTCAAAGGCAAAGATTTTTCGCCGTAGTGTTCTTTCCATCTTATACCTCTATCTTTAATTCTTCTTGGTCCAGCGGCCTCTTTAGCTTTTTTAAGATTGTATGTCAAATCAAGTTCCTACTAGGTAAATATGTCCTAAACCATCCTGCATATCTATTCTCTGAAACTTCAGATCTTCCTTTATTTTATTATGAACATCAAATATTTGTTGGGGTGGTCCTGCCAGTTTGATTGTTTCATCAGAACTAGCAGCCTTATTAACTCTGCTAGATTTATCCCTAACCGCTTCAGATATATTGCTGTAAATAACCTTTAGAATCTCTGGCATTTTACCCTCTATGGCTTCTTCTTTGAACCTCAAAATCCTCCATCCTATATTGGCTAAGACCTGATCTCTTTGTTGGTCGTGAATCTTTTGGTCTATTTGTTCGTGCCAGATCTCGCCGCATGTTTCAATACCGACACCCACGTCAGGATATGCAAAATCCAAAACGTAAGGTTGAGGTTGACCTGCGGTGGCTATCTTGTACTGCAAAAAGAACTTATAAGGAATTTGTCCAGACAACATTGATAGTCCATTTAACATCTTCTGTTCAAGGGTAGTCAGTCTTATATTCTGCATACTCTGCTGGAACTGTTGAGCCTGTTGTTGTGCTTGTTCCTGCTGTTGTTCTGCCATAGACTTTCCACCTTTTCCTCTTTTACTTATAAAGGAGGGTGCTGGTGAAACCGGTTGAGCCGCTGCCATCGGTGCTGGCATGCCTCCTGGTGCCGGTGGTGCTGCCCCTGGCATCCCCGGTGGTGCTGCTCCAGGCATTCCAGGTTCTCCACCCGGCATTCCAGGCATCCCTCCACCGCCTAGATCCATTGGTGGCATTCCTCCACCCATACCGCCACCCATTGGCATACCACCCATACCGCCCATACCACCTTGTGGCTGTCCAAGGAATTGTCCGGTAGCAGAAGCCAAAGCATTTTCTTCTCTAATTCTTCGTGTTTCCTGATCGTAATCGATATCGAACTCTTCCAACAATCTTTGAGCGGAAATCAATCCCTTATCATGTAACTGCATAAGAATTTGTCTAAAATTAGTTCTATCACGAAGCTGTAGGTCATTCCATTTTAATTTTGGGTAAACAAACACGTCTTCACCAGCTTCTTTGCTCTCTTCCTCATCTTTGAAATTCTGCATCATTGCAATAGGCAAGAAAATGTGATTTTCAACCCATTCTGCTAATTCATTTCTCCAACTCTCTAAACGAGCAATCATAATTTCAATACCAACTTGTGCAGAGTTACCTTGAATTGTAATTTGACCATTTCTCATCGTTACAAATAATCCATAAGGAACTTCAAAACAGTAAACCTTTCCCTTATAATGTTTCTTTGTTATTTCTTCGTGATCATCATAAATTGAATATTCTTCTTGCCCAATTTTAATGGTTTTTTGATAGTTTCCGGCATACCCCTCTACTGCACCAATAAATTTTGCCCTTGCTTTTACGTCTTTGGCTTCTATAAATCTATACTCATCAGAATCCCTTTTGGCACTCCACATCCTGTGGTTCGGCGTTACTAAAATATCCATCTTATCAGTATTAAAATGTATCATTTCTCCGTCATAATCATAAACCATTTTTTTATAAGGAGAATGATATTCTATTTCTTTTGTATCGGGGTTATAACATGCTATCTTATCAACTTTAGGATCTATATCATCGTATTTTTTGAATCCCGAATCACATAGAGTAAGTGTATCTTCACTGTGGCAACTATAACCACTCGCCTCACCGTTTAGAATAGCCTGATTTAACATAAAGCCATCTAGGATTTCCTTGCCAATTTCTTCCAATTCATTAGTGAGATTATGAATCTTACCAGAATTGCCTTGTACAGAGATCATTCCATTTCTACGGACAATGAGCATACTATTAGGAACTTTTACGCAATATACCTTACCAATATAATCGGGTCTATGTATATGTTGTTTTCTTATATTAAATTTTACATCTTTACGCCTTTCTGACCAGTATACACGATACATATTTTTATGTTTCAAATGGGTTTTATCTTCTACTGATGTATTAGCAAAATATCCAATCTTTAAACATATTTCGGATACATCATCTGCCAATTGTTTAGAAGTTGTGCTGTATTTGTATCTGGGTGTAGACCCGTCATTTCGTCTAGTCCCATCTCCGTCCATCAAGGCATCAAGCAAAATTTGTAATTTTTCTTTCGGCAAATTTTTAATCCACTGCGGTATTCTCTTGTTCTCTGAACCATGTCCACATTCGTTGAACAAATGCCTAGCTATGATACAACTATTAATGGCAAAATTAGCACAGACGCTTTTATGCCTCGCCCCAATTCTATTATCTTTATAATGAGAATACTTCGGATATACCTTTTGTACAGTATCAGTTATACTGCGATTATGTACGCTATTTTGATTTTGGTATATGTTGCAATCTACAATCTGTTTTCCCCCACTTAATTGTAGATACCTTTTTATACCATCTTTTCTTTTATATGGTATTCTTTTTATTATGTGCGTGGACCCTTCGCTAACAAAATATCCAATAAATTTCAAATACGTATCTAAATCAACATCTTTCATATTATGTTCTTTGTATGGGAGATATTCTGGAATAGATCCTGCCCAATTTAGCGTAGAAACAAATTTGTCATTATGTTTTACGTCCTGGGAATAAACTACCTGTGTTTTGCCTTTTCTTTCTATCAACATTCTGTGATTTGGCGTTACCATAACATCAACGGATCTACGTTTAAAATGATACATCTGAGAGAATGTAGTAGAATCATAATCGTATTCATTATATTCTGTTGGTAATTGGTACTCCAAATGTTTATTATCCATATTGTATGTGGCAACTTTTTCATCTTTTTCAAGTTCGTTAAAATACTTCCATCTATTCTCTGTAAGAATTTCTGTATCCTCTGAATGACAAGCTCCTTCCCAAGAGTAATCGAAATTATTATGAGTAACAAGTGTCAGGTTAGGATCATTGGAAACAGCTACAAGTTGAGATGAAACATCTGCGATATCGGCGGCAGTAGCTGGACGGCTGTCCGATCCTAATTTAACAATACGAATAGGAAGAATTAATCTTTCAGCAACAATCCAGTTTGCTGTCATTAATTTTGTCTTGTATGCTAAATATGTAAACATTCTACGAATAATAGATGTTCCATAAGCACTATATGGACTACCACCATATTTAATATGACTCATATTTCTATTGGACAATACAATTGGCTGCCCAGTTGAGACTGACTCAATTAGAGAAGCAGGTAGTTTGCTATATATAGCTTCTGGTCTTTTGGTGGCGATAATGCCTTTTAGCTCATCATCTGGTTCAAGCATATAAACTGCTTCTTCTGACATTGGGTTCTTGTGGACCGTGATCCAGTCTGGGTTTAATACTTTAATTTTACTAACCGTTCCACCTGGGTGATTACACTCGGTTCCATCTAGCAGTGCGTGTCCACCACACCTTTCACATTCATATTCTACAAATGGGTACACGTCACCTAATAAATGTCTCTCAAATCCAATTGCTTTAAGCCAATAATTCAACTTAAGTCTTTTGACAGTTCTCTCAAAAAACTTCAATATCTTTTTGTCTTTACATTCTAAAACAAATCCATTAAGTGGAAATTCGGAGTTATGAACAGCAATTCTGTTAGCAATATAACTATGTTTGTTGCTAATTGTCAAATCAAACACGTCACCAGAATATCTCTGTGTTTTTATATCATTAATTTTTCTATAGATATATTTGCCTTTAACAATATCATCGTCAACAGAATACTGACTATTTTCGTCTGTTTCATAATTTATTGGCGTTAATAAATAATCTCCAACTTTTAATGTTCCTACTTGTACAAAATCTATCTGCCCATCTTTCTCAGTAAGGACTTTATGTCCAGGTGTTACTTTTAATGTATCCTGACTGACGCCCTCAATTTCTATGGCAAGTATTTCTTCATCTACATATTTTTTATGAATTTCTTCCACACTATTGACAGTGCCATCATGACTTCTGACTAAATCGTCTTTTTTAATCGAAGATATAGATTTCTGTGATCCATCTACCATTAATATTTGCGTAGCAGGAACAAAACAATAAAAATCCACACCAGCCGCCACCTTTGGCTCGTTCGAATTATGAACAACACATCTATTAACACAATAACTATGTTCCCCTTCTAATTCCAAATCATACACTTTTCCTTCGTAATATTTTTCGCGGATAGATGTAATTTCATGATATATTTTATTTTTAGTTTTTATGGGTGGAGTATATAATCTATCCCCCACTCTTATCTCTGATGCTTCAACCCATTTTTCCTCAAAATCCAAATCGTCATATTGATGTTTTTCCCATTTTTTTTGTTTGACGATTGGTATTTCGTGTGAACTAGTCACATTCATTTCTCTATTTATTCCACCGGCTTTAATAGATAAGATATTCTCGGAAATATCTCTACTGTGAATTTTTTTAATAGGACTAATATTCCCAGTACCATTAATAACTTCATCTCCTTCCGTTAATTCATCTATTCTTTTTTCCGTACCATCTCCCATCAGTACTAAAGACTCTGGAGTAAAACATTGATAGAACCTACAATTAGAACAAATATACCCATCTGCAACTAAGGCATGACGACTATTAGTCATTTCTATGTCATAACCTTTGCCGGTGTAGTAAAACTGCTCTATTTTTGATATTGGTTGAGCAAAATATATTTGTCCATCTTCTTCGTAGAAAAATTTTAATTCTCTTGATGTTTTCGGCGTAAAATCTTCGGGGATTTTATCACTTCTCATGTATGGCCGTAATTTTTTGACTTCAGAAGAAGGGATAAAAATCCTATAACACCATTCTAATGTTGTTGGATAATGATCTCCATCCAAAGGATATTTATTTAATGAACAAGATATCCCACAAGATAATAATAGCCAGTATAATTGATCCGCCATATCCTTAGAATAATTATTTGCTATTAGTTTTGTTTCTTTTTTGTCAAACGAACTATCTCCATCAAAATAACCAGCAAGAACGTGTAATCTAGTTTCTTTATCTAGTGAAAAAATTTCTTGTGTAAATTTTTTATTAATACCTTTATTTGTGATGTATTTTAAGAAAAAAGAACATGTTGCCGACGTAGTAGCACTCACTCGATATCCATTCCCATCACCATGTTTTTTTCTACTTATTTTTCCTTCAAACTCATTATTTAATATTTTTTCACATTCATCGAGATGCTTTTCTCTGCTATCACCGGTAAATCCAACAAAATGGTATGCATTTTTTTTGGAACATAATGTACCATCAGCAATGCATAGTCCAACCAACCAAGCAAGATCAGATTGAATATTTTGAGTTCCAACTTCAGGAACGGGACAAAGTAAATAATCATTACTTTTAACATTCTGTGCTTCTACTTTCTTTATTAAATCATCGGGGACAATAACTTTTTTTACTCCATTTGGTTTAATCCCAACTTTTCGTCTATGTCTTGTAGCATCTTCTACTGATTTCTTTTTCCTATAAAGATCTCCATCTAACACAAAGATTTTATGTTCTTCACTTATTCTTAATTCTCTCCAATACCCATAAGCAGAAAAACTAAAACATCTTTTATCAACGCATTCCCTTTCCGAGAAACGAGGAGGTTTACTGAAATTTCCCTCTGAATCCATGATCTCAGGATAATCTATGTTCTCATAAAGAAGTCCACCAGTCAATGTGTCTTCAATCAAATTTTCACAAGAAAAACTAACATTTTCCATACTCTGATAAGTGAAATCATTCATAAGTACTTGTGTATAAAGGAGATACGTCCACTGATAAATTTCTCTTTTTTTACTAGCAATTTGCCAATTTTGAGGAGTATGGAGTGGTGAGAAGAACATTGGCTGGCCATACATCACATTTGGAAGACCGCCGCCTCCTCCTCCCATTGCCTGTCCTGTTTTTGTATAGGCTTCTACAACGCTCTTCGTTAGTGGTGTATCAGCATTACCTGATGATGCGTAATGTTGTCCTTCGAACTGAGATGATCCAACACCTTTTGAATAGGCTGAGAATTTCCTCTTCACTTGTCTATTACTCATAGAGAATTTAATTCCCATTTTTATTATCCTTATTATCCATCAATTTCTAAATCAAGTAATGTACTATCAATGGACTTTAAATTTTTTGTTTTTCTTTTAATATCGGAATTAGGAGCATAAGCATATTAAATTCTTGGCTTTCACAATTTTCTACACCACAATCAGTTAGCTCTGCTGGGATTGTATGCGGCTTTGCTTTTTCTTCAATTGGTCCTTTACTTCTATTTATTTGTTTTTTTAATCTTTCTTCTTGTTCTTCGGGAGATAGTTTCTTTTTTGCTGCTACTTGTAATTGTTTTTTTGTATCAGGGGCATTTTTATATCCGAAAAGTATCCCAATCTGACCAACCCCATTAGCATCAGTACAGTTTTCACAACTAGGTTTTTTGCCCTGTGATAATACGGTTGTGTCGAGAAGTGTTCGACAAATTGGGCAAATATATTGTACTCCACCAGATGGATTTGGTTTTTTTCCCTCAAGATAAACTTCAGCGGGGGATCTTCTATGTTTTTTATCAAACGGAGATTCTACTGGTTTGAGACCAGTATCAGCTGCTAACTTTTTTTTTTAGTAGAAGCTTCTTTTAAATTAAATGATTGACTGAAATCGAAAATCGTTTTTCCAGACGGCTTTTTACTAGGTCGTCTAACAGGTTTCCCCTGTAAAATAGATATATCCTTACCAAATTCTCTCATCTTCCTTTTCTTTCTTAATGCGTTTTCTCTTGATATTTCATCTTCATCTTCTTGTCTTAATTCATTTTTTACATGAAAAGGTTCTTCATCAGTTTTAGGAGATTTAGTTACCCATTCTGGTGATCCTGCTTCCTTCTTTGATGCTTCTTTCCAATTAAACGGTTTTGTTTTATCGGCAGACTCATAGGGGCTATTTGCACTTGCTCTTTGTGCAACCATTCTGGTCTCGATTAATTTCTCTTCTGGGATATAATCTTTTCTTAATTGTCCAGGTTTTAACTGAAGATTATTCTTTTCTGGAATCCACTTGTCAATTTCAAACCTCTTTTGAATATATCCACCAACCCAATCACCATTATCATCTTTATATGGACGGCTATACTTATCCATAATATTTTGACGCCATACTCTTTCCCAGTCGATATTCCAAACATCATCTACGACTAATCCAAAACCTTTGTTTCGTTCTATTAGGCTCCATTCTGAAGCTGGTTGCCTTGTAAATGGGTCAACATATGTTTGCCCAGGGCCAAATAATATTACATTTTCCATTGATTTGGCTTGAGCGGATTTGTGTAAATTATATGTTTTTGCTTTTTTGGCATCTTCTTGTGCCAATTTTTTAATAGAGTCATTGGCCTCTTGGACGGTTTCTGCTGCCTTTTCTCTTGGCACAAAATTGGTTTCCATTACATTCTCCTGTACTTGTGGACTCTCTATTTTTATACTATTTGGCATATTGTCCCAAATTTCCTCCGCATAATCTAATTTTTCTTCTCCCACTATTGTCTCAAAAAATCTTTTTACTGTATCTGCAATGAAATCAGACTTCTCATCATCTGCTTCGTTAAGGAGTTTTTCTCTTACGAATTCAGCATCTGATTGTCGTTCCATCCAATCCCTTAATTCAGCAGAATCCATAAATTTAAACTCTTCTATAGGTTCTTCATTTTGTAATGGCATTCCTCCCTGCGGTTGGACAGGTGGCTGCATTGGCTGCTGTATCGGTTGTGGCTGAGGTAGAAATTGCCCCCGTTTTTTTAGATTGTAGGTTCCAGATGTTGAGATTGGAGGAGCAGCTTGTGGGGCTGCCATCATATTCATTTGTGCATCTCTAACACTTACAACCGCAGAACTAAGAGAAGTTACATTCTGTTGTAAATTATTCATATTTACTGAGGCATCATTGACCGATTCACTTAATTGCTGAAGCGATACCATTTGTTGTTGAATGAATTCAAGTGATTGTTGTGGATTTGCAACGTCTTCTGGAACATCACCTACCGTTATCCCACTAATTGTCATTTGAAGTTGACCAATGACAGAAGTTAAATTCCCTGCCATATCAATTGCGGCTTGCAGATTCTGTCCATTGTTGTTGTCCATTAAGTATTATCTTTTGTTAAATGATCAAAGAAGTTATCCAAAGCATTGTTAACTTTTTTTGTGCCCTTAACGTCTCTCCACGAATCGTCTTTTTCTTTGGGTTTGTTAACTTCTTCTGTAACACCTTCTCCTGCTGTCTTTTGTGGAACTCTACCAAAATCTGTATCAGAATCAAATATACTCATATGTCTTGTAGGCATTTGATATTTTACACCACGTTCTGTATATTCTCCGATGTTGCGAACTTCTGCATCTTTTCTTGTATCCGTATTTTGTAAAGATTTAACCATTTCGTCGATTCGTCCTTGTTTTAAAGAATTTCTTAATCTATTTATATCTTCTTTTTTCTCTAAAGTTTTTTCTTTATTAGACGGAGTATTAGCCAATCTCTCTAATATCTCAGAGTCCCAAATACTATTATTGGTTCGTGTTCCCATTTGGCTCTGTGGTCCACCGGTGTCTTTGATTTGACCAACACCAGCACTCAATATAGAATGATCGTTCCTCACATCTTCAATATGAGGTGTCTTTTCAATTGGATCTGTACTGTGTAACGGTTTTTGTTTTTCTTGAGGTACACTGGGGCCTGATATTGCCTCTTCTAGAAATTTAATTCTATGGGCATCTTTATTTTTATTAATCATTTTTTTTTCTCCTCGGAGATTTTAGCCAATTTAATTAACAATCCAGATCTACCTGCTTCGATAATCTCTGTGATTGTTTGGGCCAATACTCCTGTCTCTATTTTTCTCTTCTTCGATTTTCCTGGGCCTTTTCCACCGCCGAAAATTTCATCAAGGTCATCTCCCATCATCTGGTCTTCCTCTTCTTCTGGAGAATTAGGCTGAGAAGTAAAGTTTAAAGTAACTTTTTTCTCTTTACGCAATGCATCTGTCATTGTTAGCCCAAACTGGGCCTGAATTTCACTAACAATTTGCGTTAGATCTGGATCAGATATAGGTTTCTTTTTGCCATAATATCTATCAGGTAGAACTATAGTAACATCCTTCACTCCACCTGGATAGATTTTTTCTTCTATAAATTCATCAGAAAACTCTTCAATCCTACGTGGAGGATATCCGAAACTTTCTAATTTCTGATAAATGAATTCATTAACACTAGTTTCGCCATCTGGCTGTGCTTCTTGTGTTTCTTCGAGATTAACTTGTTCTGATGGTTGCTCTATGTCCATATCTACAGACGGTCCACCTTGTTGGTCTGAAGGAAAATGATCAGAGGGACCGAGTAAATCGGTTCCCCACTGATCTCCTTGACCAGAAGGATATTGAGCTTCCATTATACGCTTCTTCCCATTGGGAACAATTGGCATACTGACTCTCCTTGGCTTAAGGCCAATAAAACGACTTATCCTATATTATTTCTCGGCAAGCATTGCGTCGACGTAATCAGCAGGATAGAGAGTCCTCCAGTATGTTCTCAACATTTCTTTGGTTGGTGCGTTCAAAGCTGATAGTTTGATGAAAGATATTTTCTGAGAAGCTTCTTTTTCTTCATCCTTCTCATCATCCTCTTCTTTTGTCTCAGATTCTTTGTCATCGTCATTATCGTCATCTTTATCGTCATCATCTTTCTTTTCACTGCCAAAAGGTTTTGCCTGTTTGTCACCAAAGTTCTCAACTCCACCAGCTTCTTTGACTTCTTCCTTTGTGTCACATTCTACTTTTGGCTCATTAACTAGCTTTGCCTCTGCTTCAGGCTGTCCGCTACTTGGGGCTTCACTGTTATCAGCTTTCCCGGACTTCCCCTTTTCCTTTTTTGGATCATTGACTAACTTTGCTTCTGCTTCAGGCTGTCCACTACTTGGGGCTTCGTCTTTTTCTGCCGTCTTAACCATTTCTTCGGCTTTTTTAGCCAGAATTTTCTGAGTAAAATCAGCGAAATCTCCAGGTTGTAGATTGATCTTATTGGTTACGAACTTCATATGTAACTCCTTATATTGTACTATATAATTGTACTTGTTTCTATACTTACTTTATTTTCCTTGATAATCCTTCACTTTTTTTGTAATATTTTCTATCATTTTTAGTTATGGCTCATCGATTGGCCTTTTTGATACTGGCTTTCTTCTCCTTGGTGCTGCCGGTGGTGATGTATTTATATTTGTTCCGGTGGCAGGAACATTCGGGCTGGTTGCTGGTGTTGCTGTTGGGGCTTCTGCTGTTTGCTGACCGCCACTAACTTTCGTTTTAGCTATTTCTAGTAATCTAATTATTGCATCAATTTCTTTAGCTAGTTCGGCATCACCTTTTCCTTTTTTAATATCAGTTAAATATTTTTCAAGAGGCGTTAATGCACCTTTACGATCAGTGGCTATTGGAGTATCTGTAGGTCCACCGGTTCCACCTGCTGGTGGTGCTTGAGACGTTGAGGCAGCAGGAGGACCTGAAGGTGCATATGGATTTCTTTCCTGAATATTCATCGGGTCCATCTGATCAACACCTACAATTATATTAGAAATATTTCTTCGACCAGCCTGTAAAGTCTGCATAGAAGGGTTATTTGTTGTAGCAGCAATTACTGTCTGAATTTTTTGTAATAGATTTATAGCATCTTGTCTTTTCAGTTTCATCCCTTGTGCTTTTCGCTGTATCTCATTTAATTTGGAAGTAGCCTGATTGTATAAATTGTCTATTACTCCTTGCATGGGATTGCCATGTTGTATATTAATAATGGCATTTTGGTAATACTCGTCAATCTGAGATATCATTTTCTTTATGGCATCCATATTTTCTTTGCCCCATCCACCGAACCATCCGGGTACATTAAACTTCTCTTTCAACCAATCTCCCATCTGTGCCTCTTTTACTAATTCATTTGCGACACCAGTAAGAGTAGCAGCTTCTTTATTTTGTTTATGTCTTTTTAGATAAGTAGCCACTTTTGTTAATTCTTGTAATTCATCTATAAATGAGTTATCATATTTTTCGATATTGTCTTGTATAGTGGCATGAACTGCAACTCCAATTTCAACTCCTGCTCTGACTCTTTTTGTCATTTCCTTATGAAATGTTTGTGCTGCTGTCTTAATTGTGTTCTGCATATTTTTTCCGGCAAATTTAAAAGTGCCTATGTTTTCTGCATACTTTTCCCAACCACTTTCAGAATCATTAATAGATTCCAGGTATTCTTCATGACACGCAGTCCACACTTCTTGTGCAGTCTTCGTCGTATCTGTTGCTCTTTTCTGTCTATAGCAATTATCCCAGCAACGAGTGTTTCTGATCCAATATCCTCCCCCGCCTACGAATTGGGCAGTTTTGATATTGACAAGATTTCTAGCCACAGCTGTTAATTTTTTAGCTAGTTTTGGCTTATTTTTACCGTCGTAATAATCAGCCATATCCGTAATTGTCTTAATAGATATTGGAAAATTTGATTGTTCAGTCATAATATAACACCCTTTTACATTAAATTTTTGTTTTCTCTATCATGTTCTCTTTTCTGCTTCCTTTTTCTTAATCTTCTCTTATAGTTATGCTGCACTGTTGAGAAGTTAAATTTCGGTTCAAACTGTTGCCCTATAAAATCATACTTCTGTACATTCTCTAGCCTAAAAGCTCTAACAAATGAAATTCCTCCTTGAGCAGCCATCCCGCTTGCTTCGGCTGTCTCATCCCATGTCACTAATATTCTTTTCAAAGTAGTACGAGCCCAAAAATCTCCGTGAGGTTCTATTTCTCTTATAATATAAGTCCCTTTCACAGTGATATAATGAAGTCTCATTACTTCTCTGTTTTCTTTGCCCCATCGGAATGCCTGGAATAACGTACTAAATTCTGGATATTCCTTTTCTTCTATTTCCTTACCTTCCGGTTCTGTTGGCAATTCTCCTTTATCTTCTCTGTCATCTACTAAAAAATCTGATCCAATGTCATCAGGAGTTAATGTATCTAAAGCGTCGGCGAAAGGTCTATTGCCGTCCTTTAGAGTTGGACGACGCATTTGTATCCCCAATTGATCGTAAACAGGCTGCCCAAACTCGTCATACAAGTATGGATCGTTTGGGTCCACAGGTGCTACTTGAGCGAACTTTTTAGTGGATATTATCCTTACCATTCTGCCCCGGACTCATCTAAATCTGGTACTTGTGATTGTTTCTGAAGCCATTTTTGAATCGCCTGTTGTATGTATTCTATCTCTTGAGGTTCTAGTGTAACAGGTCTGCCAGTATCATTCTCAATCGCGTCATATAATTCAAGACTAGCAGCAAATCCAGTGTGTGGGTCTCCAGCTTCGAAATCATAACTAACTGTTACAGGTATTTCAACTCCATCTCTTATGATCTCTGCTTCCCACTTATCAGAACTATCCTGTGGCTCCTGCCACACGGGTTTATCTGGGAACCTATCAATCGCCTTTTTTTCATATGAGGAAGTTTTAATAACTCTCATTTTTTCTCCTAGCTAAAAATATCTCTTAAAGATATATCAGGGACTTTATCGTCCGGATTAAACACAATTATATCTGTATTGTCTTCTCTCTCTATCCTTATTACGTCACCAACTTTAATTCCATTAGAACCAAAATATCCGTCATTGGCTTCTAATGCCATACAACATTCTTCATCACTAGCAACAGCCGTCAAGTCATAAGGTTTTATTCTTCCTATTTTTGTTATTTTATTATCATTGGAAATAAAAGCAATATCTAGTGGAATAAATGTGTTCATTCCCCAGAATTGCAATTTCCTGGATTGAGGGAATTTGAATAACATTCCAGCATGCTTGGGAAGATGTTTTCGAAACATCAGTCCCTGCTGGTGTTCATAGGGCGTACTCGCAACCTCTATATATAAAACTTTTTTTCGCACTTAATTCAACCTCTTATAATTAAACCTATTTCTATATAATTCATCTTCAAAATTATCAGCGTCTTTTCCTTCATCAATTTGGAATGTTATACTTGTATTATCTTTGTCAACTATAGAAATGTCAAGACTACTATGATTCATGAATTTGTTAAACCATTGTTCAGCCGGGTTTATTTCCTCTTTAGTGACAACTATTTTGTCATAAGTCGTAGGTCTTGGCCTCATACACCATATACCTCTTACCCCAAGAACATCTTTCTGAATTTGAGTGGCTTCTTTTTCGGGAATTTTATATAAAATACCATTTTTTGGCACTTCTACGAATTTTTCTTCTTTGTAATCGAAGTCTAACTTAGTGCATTCAAATGTTTGCATCTTGCCATAGAACTTATCATACCAAAGAAGAGTCCGCTTGACGGGCTCTTTTTTGGGAACTATTCTCGTTTGTTTGTATACTACGAATTTCATATCATATAAATCTACTCCACCAATCATCCTCATTTTTACTTCCTTTTTTCTTTTTCTTTATATTTGCTTGTGCTACTCGTATATCGATTGGAGTATCATAATCCTTTTCTAATGCACAACGGTTGTCTCCTAAAATCATAATTTTGATGATTTCGGACCCCATATTTGTAATTTCCAGATTATTTCCAATTGGTTTTACAAGTCCTTCTTTGCACATATAGTCTACATCTTTTGAAGAAAGGTTTGATGGTTTTCTGTATCTAGTGTGACTTATTTTGTTACCTTTGCTGGACCATAGTCTAAATAACGCATCTGCCGCCTGTGTCTTCTGTTGTGATTCAGGAGATTGCATCTGCAAAAACGTATTCATAGTAGAGTTTTGGGATTCTTTGTTTGATTTTTCTGATACACCCAATTTATTCATTTTGAATATTTCATTTTTTGAATAGTTTTTCAGTCTGCCAAATGGAAGTACAGTAACATCTTCGTGATATGACCTCAAATACCTTGGCATCACTCTGTGAGCACGTGTGTTCTCTGAGTGGACAATAATAGGAGTTGACGATGCCACTTTGTTATTTTTCATTTCCCATGCTAAATCTTCGCCGGTAAAATGAGGACTACTTAGATCTCTATCAAGAAAAATAATATCAAACTGTTTGTTGGTTAATTCATTCAATGCGTCATTCACATCAGCCGTAATAATTAATTCACAGTCGGAAAAAGTTTTTTTGAACCATTCTATTCTTAGTGGACAATCTTCTAATATGAAAATCCTATTCATTTTTTTCACCCCATTAATTGATTTCTTGACGGATACGGACTCTCCGTGGTTCTTTGAGTCCACGCAAAAGGTTCATTCCTCATCTCTCTCCAATAGTGTCCTTCTCCTGCTCGCCCATAGGGGTCATTGTAATAATCAAAACCTTTTTTATATCTTCTCTGTCTCTTTTTGTCTCTATCTCTTCCCATTAATTCTTCAACGATATCATGCCAAGGATATCTTCGTTCGAGCATTGGTAGGTCTAGATTGGCCCAAGGACCGGATATACCTCTTGCTGTTTTTATCTGCATTTGAGATAACTTAGTTGGTCCAAATTTAGCAAAACGGAGTAATGTCTGTATGTAAGCTAACAACGACATTTTTCTGAAAATCCAATCTAAAATGATTTTATTATCAGGTAATGTCAGGATTATATCTTTTGGAAATTGTGTATAATCTTTTTCTAATGCGATTTTTATTTGTCGAGGTAAAATTTGTCGTAATTCTGTGTCAGTGAAAACAAAATTTTCGCATACAAATAGAATTAAATCATTCAAATCTTTTATAGAATGGATAAATAACTTTAAAGATAATTCATCGAGAGGGTCTTTTGTCCCAAATGGCTGTTCCTGCTGTAGAATTAACAATAAATCTCTTAACTCTTTTTCAAAGACCTTACCATTATTTATAAGTCTTTTTTTTACACTTCCAAGTGCTTTGTCTATCTTTGTTTTTATATATCTTTTGTTATCGCTATCATAAATCGAACATTCTCTGGCATTAACCAGTTTAATGCCAAAGATCGCAAGTTCTCCAGTAAGAGTGTCCCAAGTATTAAGCATTTCTTATTCTTTTGCAGTTTTTGTCATGGTGTCTTCATCTTTCCCCCCCAAAGAGACACATTCCTTTAAGAATGGGAGGAATTGAGGATATAACCTGTATCCCCGTTATAGCCATTTTCCTAGAACTTATCCTAACACAATTTGTTTTTATATTTACAGAATTATTAATGACTTTTAATTTCACTCGATTTCCTCGTTCATTGTTGCCTTTTTAACTCCAGTCTTTTTAACTCTAGTTTTTTTAACCTTTTTGGTTTTCTTTGCTTTCTTGCTAAGGATAGGATGCTCGGCAATTCGTGCAGATGTCTGTTCTTGGTCAACAAATCCCAAGTCAGGGACTTCATTCTCATAAACCAGATCTACATCTCCAAGATCCGGAACCGGCAAAGTCTTCTTTTTAGCCTTTTTGCTTGTCTTTTTGGCAATCTTTCTCGTTGGTTCTGGTGCGTCAAAATCAATTTCACCAGATTGAATCGACAAATCCATCGTTGATAAATCACTCATCACCTTTTTTCTGCCTTCTTGTGTATTTAATGCCTGTTGATTGCTACCGTCCCAAACAAGAGGGGTTGTATGCGTATCATCAAAGTCCCGAGGGTCAATTTCGAATTCGCTGTCCTGTACGGCGGTCTTCGCATTAATTTCCTTAACAACTTCGTTAATATCTTTACCATTAGCATTTTTGCTTCTAAATAAAACCTTGGATTTTTTCGTTGGAGGTTCTGGAATAAGATCTTCTACTTCTACTTCTTCCTCTTCTTCCTCTTCCTCAAAATCTTCT
>Ga0209986_10000840_pt1 | contig 30133 bp, 33 predicted proteins | sample BlataG_FD_183168 | JGI IMG/M metagenome (GOLD analysis project Ga0209986, IMG submission 183168) | Deep subsurface microbial communities from Black Sea to uncover new lineages of life (NeLLi) - Black_00105 metaG (SPAdes) (version 2) | ecosystem: Environmental > Aquatic > Marine > Oceanic >...
AGTTATTATTAAATTTATGTTTTTTTTTTATTGTTTTTTTTTTCATGTTGAATGATGCTAATTAATATAGACAAATATTTTATTTAAAAATTTCATTTAAATTAATTAAATTAATTAATTAATAATTTCTAATGCAATATCTTCAATTTCTTGAAAATTTTTAGATTCTTCAATATTGTTTTGATTAAAATTGAACATGATATTATCGGTGTTGCAATATTCATCATCATCATCATCGCTTAATGTAATACCATATTTTTGTGAATAATCTTCATCATCGCTTTGATCACTTTCATATGAGTCTTCATTTTCTTGTGTAATATTTTTGAGATCATTAAAATATTTAATTTCATCAAATAAGATGGAACAGTCTCCAGTACCGCATGGTGCAATTTGTCCCATCATAATATTTGAAGAAACACCAGTAACTTTATCTGAATCTCCGAATATAGCAGCTTTTAGTAATTGATCAGTTGTTTCTTCAAATGAGCATTTTGCGAGAGGTCCAATATCTCCTCTATTAATTCCATGACGATCAATTGACATTAAAGTACCTTTTGTGGTCATGATGTCTACGAGTAGTGCTAAATGTCTTGAGTTTACATAAGCACCTTCATAGCTGATAACATTATTTAGTTCTTCTAGGAGGACTTGTCTGGCTGCTTCAATTCCTAAAATGTCATAGACTTCATAAATATCATTTGAAATAGTTTTTTTATAATTAACATCTTTATGACACATAATATCAAGAAGATTGACACCATCTGTATCGAGAACCCATTGTGATTTGTTAATAAAATTGTCGCCTTCGAAGATACCGAAGGATTGGTCTTGTCTCATTGTGACCTTTTTGATATTATTAACGCCTCTTAAAATAATTTTATCTAATAGATTACTTTCTAAAGTTTTTAGAAGATTTATATCATCTGTTTGGTCGATAGATTTTTGAATATCTTCTTGATTTATACGAATTCGACATACGAGTTTGGATGCATTATCGTCACTATAGATACAGTTAATATCATCCCCATATGCTTGATTGATGGCAAAATTGACATCATCCATACTAATATTTTTATTTAGCATCATTTTGCGATTAAATTCGAGTCTTAAAACCCAATCGGACGCAGTCTCTTGATCTTGGCATTGTGGATCAATAGAATTGAATGATTTATATAGATCTAGTAAATCTTTATCTTCATCAATTAATGTAGAATAGTCGCTTGGATCATAAAATATTTTGGAGCAAACAGTAATATCTTTTAAAGATGTTAGTTCAAGACTATTGAGAACATCTTGTGCTTTTTCCTTACTGTATGCAACACTTGGTTTTAGAAAGACAGTAAGTCCAGGTTTCTTTGGATTTTTACTAATATGAAGAAGTTCTTTGAGTCTTGGAACACCACGTGTGACATTTGACTTCTCTGCAACACCAGCAAGATGGAAAGTATTCAATGTCATTTGAGTGGCAGGTTCACCAATAGATTGAGCAGCAATAGCACCAACCATCTCTCCTGGATTAATCATTGCTTCATAGAATTTTTGTCTGATTCTTGTAAGAATATATTTGAATCCATTTCTGTTAATTCGCTCTTTTTTAATTAATTTTACTGGATTTAAGAAGAATCTTAAGAGTATACCAATCAACATATTACCCTTATTTTGTTTTGTGATAATAAGATCATTTTCTAATTTGTCGATTTCAGAAATAACATATAGAGGGTTTAGATCTGATTTTAAAAATTGGTTGATACTGAATAGATTTTTAGCATTTTCAATGACACGAGTGAAATTAATTGGTGAAAATGCAAAGTTTTGTGGGCTATAATTACAAATATATTCAATATATGTATTTCTATCTTCAATGATTTTATCAAAATAATTATCTAATTTTTCTTGATAAGGTTTTGTCTTCATAATTTTAATAGGTTCTTTTGTTAAAAAGACATCCCAATTTTCATCATTATTAAATTTCATATTATTATAGTAATCACTTATTTTCATAGTTGCAATTGGGAATGCAAAACTCTCAATTTTGGATGAATCCATACCATCCTCTCCATATATAAATTGTATTATACATCCCGATGCATTTCTGACTGTATTATCATAAAATACTTTTAAATCTTCCATTGCTTTTACCAATTTCCTCTGAATATAGCCAGTTTCTGAAGTTTTGACAGCTGTATCAATTAATCCTTCTCTTCCACCCATAGCATGAAAGAAGAATTCTTGAGGTGTTAATCCTTTCATAAAACTACTTTCAACAAAACCTCTTGCGTCAGGACCATCATCATATTTACTGAAATGTGGTAATGTTCGATCATTAAATCCATAAGGTACTCGTTTGCCATCAACGGATTGTTGTCCCAAACAAGCAATCATCTGCGAAACATTAATAGTTGATCCTTTCGACCCTGATTTAACCATATTTAAAATTCGGTTATCTTTATCCAAATTTTTAAGACCGATTTTACCACCAATACCAGTTGCTTTTCCTAAATATCCCATAACTTTTGCTTCAAATTCCTCTTCATTTGTTTTCCCAGTATGATTTTCAAAAATATTTAAATGAACCTGTTGAATCAATTCGATTACTTTATTTTTTTGTTCATCGATCGCTTTTGCCATTTTTTCTTTTGTTTGATAATCTGCAATCAAATCACTAATACCAACACTAAATCCTGATAATAAAAGATAGTTCGTAATAATATTTTGTACATTATCTAAAAATTTCTTTGCAGCTTCAGGACCATAATCATTAAAAATAACATGTACCAAACCTTTACTAGTTTTTGTAAATATATCTTTATCCCATTTTCCTTGTAATGCTTGTCCATTGAGAATTTTAATATAATTCTCTGATTTTTTGGTATCGATATCATCGTCATAATTTTTACCTCCCATAAAAACATTTACATTGGGCAAAATTTGTGACATGACTTGTTTACCTCCCCATAAACTATATTCATTTTTGTTTACGTTTCTCAAATCAGGATTTGGTAGATCACCATCAAAATTTATATTCCACATCATCAAATTCATAAATTGATTTTTAGTAACAAATGTACTATTTTTTGTAATACGATAACTTCCTACTAATGAATCTTGAACAATTCCAATACATGGTTTATTAGATTGTGGACTTATAATTTGTAAAGGAACCGATGCTAAATATAATAATTCCAATGCTGATTGTATAGACTGTGGGACATGCATATTCATCTCATCACCATCAAAATCAGCATTGTATGGCGATGTTACACTTACATTCAATCTAAATGTGGAATAATCCATAACCCTAATTTTATGACCCATCATACTCATTTTATGTAAAGATGGCTGCCTATTAAAAAGTACATTATCACCATCCAACAAATGTCTATTAATAATATCTCCATATTCCAAAATAATATCCTCACGTACTACATAATTCAAATGAATAGTTGAATCATCCGCTATTTTTTTTATTGTCTTCGCACCTGGATATTTATTTGGACCGTTCCTAATTAACTTATACATTTTTGATATATTAAATTTTGTTACTTTCTCAGGATATGTTAAATTCATCGCAATTGATTTCGGAACCCCTAATTCATCTATCGAAATATTTGGATCAGGTGTAATAACACTTCTAGCAGAGAAATCAACACGTTTACCCATTAAATTACCTCGAATCCTTCCCTCCTTCGTTTTTAATCTTTGACGAATAGATTTCAATGGTCTCCCAGATCTCTGTTGAGCAGGAGCTATATTTGGTATTTCATTATCAATCAATGTTGCACAATGATATTGTAACACCATTGTCCATTCATCAATAATTTGTTTATTCGCATTATTGTCTATCTTAGATTTCAATGTCTTATTTGTCTTAATAATATCAACTAATTTATGAGTCAAATCATCCTCCATCCTCTGCTGACCTTCTTGTCTTACGCTCGGTCTTACCGCAGGAGGCGGAACAGGCAATACTTGACAAATCATCCAATCAGGTCTACACCAATATCTAGAAAAGCCAAGAATTTCACAATCATCATCTGTAATTCTTCTAAACAATTTTAATATATCTTCAGCTGAAAAATTTTGACGATTTGATCCATCTTTTGCTATATCCAAACCCTTCCATTCACCATATATTCTACCCACTCCTTCCTTTACAAATTTATCTGGTTGTCGCGCACCACATCCATCCATATTTTCTTGACCACATCTCTTTATTTTTTGACTTAATGCAAATATTTCATTCCATCTACTCTTACCCTTCTTCTTAAGAATTTCCTTTATTTCAAAACTTGATTTATTTATTAATAATTTTCCACATCTAAAACAAACACATCTCATTATTTTTTGAACAATTGAAAAATATTGAATATGGAAAACCGGTCTAGCTAATTCAATATGACCAAAATAACCAGGACAAAATTTATTATCCAAACCATCTGTTGGACATATTTTGCCATAATCCAATACTCCCATTCTTGGATCAAATAATCCACCAATCACTGGCTCATTACCAACATATGTTTCCTGTGTTACAACTTCACATACTGATCTTTTTCTAATTTCATCAGGACTCATAATACCAAATTGAACTCCAATTACTTTATCAACATCTGATGTATATTCTAACTCTTTGTAAAAAGGCATTATTATTATTATTATACAAGTTTTTTTTTTAAGCAAAAATAATTTAGATTTATTAATCAATTTTTTTATTTAAAAAAAATAAATACTATTTAAAAAAATAATAATAAAATAATTTATATAATTCCTGATAAAAATAAAAATAAAAATAAAATTAATTTAATTAAAATCTTTTTTATTCTCAACAATACTTTATTCATAGTTAATAACAAATTTCTTAATTCATTAATAAATATTAATAGATTATTAACTCCAAATGTCATAAATAATATACTTAATCAATCATCTCAAATTAAAATTAAAAATTTATATTCAAAATATAATATTCCCTCTCACCAAATGTTTATATTCCTAACAATCAATAATTGTGAAAATACTAAAGAATTCCAATTTAATATAACTAAATTAACCCAAATTCCAATTTATAAATTCATTGATGATAATAAATATAATATAATACCAATTAATATCATAAACCTACCAAATGCTAAAATACGATTATCAAAAATTATTAATAATCTTAAAGCTTATCAACAAACATATCATGTTTTTAATGCTATTCATCATACTGAACCAAATTTCAATAATTTATTAAAATTAAATAAAATTATATTAGGAAAAAGTCATCGAAAATTAGGTGAAGCTGGATGTGCTCTAAGTCATATTACTATTATTAAAAACTTTATTAAAAATTCTAGTCATTATTATTGCTTAATATTAGAAGATGATGCCGAAATTATTAGAAGGATACCACAAACAACTTTTCAAATCGATAAAATATTTCCTAATGATATTGATATTCTCTATTTAACAAATCGTGTTCAATCTGATAATAAAAAAAATATAATATCTGGTGTAGGAACAGAAGGATATATTATAAATAAAAAAGGAGGACAAAAATTAATAGAAATTTGTGAATATATTGATTGTGGTATCGATCTTCGATTTCAAAGTCATTATCCTTATTTTAAAAAAAAAACACAAAAATCTAAAATATCTAATTTATTAATTCATGCAAAAAAAACAGAATCTGTATATGTAATTCATAAAGATTATGGAATTTCATTTATTGAACCATAATTTACTTTTTTCTTTTCTTTTTCACTTTTATTCTTCTTGGGCGTTTTGATTTCTTACATCTAAAGTTTGAAGATTCTGATGATGAGTTTAGATTATCATCCTTAAAATCTGATTGTATAGTTTTTCCATTTTTTAAAATTTTCTTTTTTCTTTTTATAATCGTTATATTGACAATTGGCTTAAATCTATTATCTCTTTTGCAATCGCGACATTTTTTTTTTTGATCTATTATTTCTGAACAATCCAAACAATACTTCTCATGACAATAATGACATGGTTTTAAACATTCAGAACAAACTCTCCATTCACAATAAACACATTCATCCCAAACATCCATTAATTTTCTACAACATTTGCAACTCAATTTCCCATCCTCCATTTTAGCAATAAATGAATTTCGTTGTAAAATTTAACCAATTCACATTCAATTTTATTAAAAAATTTTTTAACATACTAAATTTAAAAACTTTTAAAATTAAAATTGAATCTAAATCTATATTTTAAAATAATTTAACATGTCTTTTGGTACTTTAAAATTATATTTGTTTTTTGGATTGCAATTTGATAATCCATCCTTCATTAATAAATTTAGTGATAATTTCGGAACACTCAGATAGGGCTTATGCCCTATCATCAATGATTTAAAAGCGTTATTATTATATGGACATGTAGGATTTAGCTTTAATGAGGGTGATACTATTTTTGGATTTGGACCATCCGATACAATTTTAAATAAAATTAATAATGATACAAATGGTTTTCTATTATTAAAATCATCCATTTATGGAAAAATTAGAGATGATACTAAGTTTTTTAATATAATTAGTAAAATAATAGATCAATCTATTAAACAATGTTTTTTAGAAATAGAAGCTAGTATCGAAAATAATATTTTAAATAAATACAAAACTATGAATGTTCATGGTTTTCCAAAGAGTAAATATGGGTCTTTAGAAATGTTTAAAAATAATGATATACTAATAAATAATTGCGTTACTTACCCATTGAATCTTTTTAAACCAAGATTTAATAATATTTTATTAACCAGCGATTATAATAGCGTAATAAAATTATTATCAATTATTAAATTAATACAAAAACAAAAAAAAATAAATTTTAAAAAATAACTATTTTATCTATATCTATTACTCAAAAATAACTCAATTTCTTCAGATTCATCTTGTTCAATAATAACTTCATCATCTTCTGTTTCCAATATATTATTATTATCATTTATCGTTGGATCACTTGGTGATATATCTCCGCAAGAACATGGAACACAATGATCAATTTGTTTAATTTGGTATCGAGTTGGTGCATATGTAAATTGTACCCAATGAACCTCTTCTTCTCTTGAAATACATTCAATTGTAACAATTAATTTTTCACAATTAATATCATAATATCCTTTAAAAACGGAAATTTTTTCAAGAGTCTGTTTGGAAGCAGAATTAATCATATATATATCTCCATATTTAATCTTATTTTTAAAACATTTAATGATTTCGTAAGCTTCATCATATTGTTCAGCTTGAGCATTTTTAATTTCCTCATAATCTAAATGTTCATAAGAACTTTGTTTTACTAAATGATCAGATGCTGGACAAAAATTATTAAAAGATGTTGATGTATGATTATAGTGTAAAATTTTGAAAAGAACCCATTCATCTAAAATAGTATTGAATTTAAGTAATGCGTAAGAATCACTTGTTAAAAAAATAGTTAGTGTGTTAGAAAGAAAATCTGTGTGAAATATTTCATCTGGTTTTCTAAAATAATTAATACATTTTAATATATTTTCAATAGTACAACCTTTTGAATTACAACCTTTTGAATCACAACATATTGGATGAATATCATTAGATGAATTATCAAACAACCTCCATCTAAATTCTGAACAACTATCAGAAGTGTCTTCTTGACAAAAGCAATAATGTGGTTTTTGCAATATTGAATTTGAAATGAGACCAATAACAATTGAGATAATAAGAACTATTACTGCAATTTTTGCAAATCTAGCTAATGGTAATTTTTGATTTTTTTTTTTATAATCATTATTATATTTATCTACATATTGAGAAGAATACATTTTAACTTAAATATATATAATATAATCGAATAAAAAATATTTTGAAGAATACATAAAATAATAAAAACTAGACTTAATATTTAATCGCACTCACATTGATCAACTGGAGTTTGTCCTGGATTTTGACATTTATTAATGATAAAATCGCAACTAGATGATGGATATCTAGTAATTTGTAACCAATATCTTTGATCTTGCTCATTTATAGATTCGATTTGAATTGTATCATTATCATTATCATTATAATTATAAGTAAATATAGGAATTTTATTAGGAGAAGATTTTCCATAATAATTAATGGCAGAAATATCAGAATCTCTAATACCATCAATTGCATGAATAAATTCTTGTTCAGAGTAAACAGTAGCTTTTTGTTTTTGGTCAGATGTTAAATTACAAAAGGTTGTCAATTGAGTTGAGTTATTTTCTTCAGAATTAGGACAAAAATGATCATCTGCATTGCCACAAGCATTTTTGGTTTCGTAGATGTACCAAGAGTAAAAATTTGGATTATATTGAATGATAACAAAATCGATAAAATATTTATCAATAAGTTGGATATTTTTTTTTTCAATATGAGTAATAATATTATAATATTTAGTATAATCTAATTGTATTCTATCCTTATTATTATTAATACAATTTAGAATGGATTGTATATATCCAGATAATTGAAAAATTGTTTTATGAATATAAATCTCTTCAAAATTTAAGTTTCCGTGATTTTTAACTCCATATTTAAATTCACTATTATCATGAGAGCATACACATTTAATTTCTTTAGGTTTACAAATGAGAGTATTTGCTAAAATGCCAATTGTTAAATTGAAAATAATGAGGAAAATATAATTTTTACATTTTATCATCTTTAGTTATTATAATAAAATGTATTTTTCGAAGTAAAAATAATTAAAAAAAGATTAAATAAATTAAATTCCTGGATAGGGGCGTGAATCAATATTGGGGGTCCCTCTGGAGTTAATGAAATGTCGTTGTTGCTCATCGGTGCAGACACATCCATGATCGCATGAAAATGTGGAGGGACAGCATTCGGGTCTGCATTGATTATAGGCAAACATGAACATATTCTTGGGTGTATTTTTTGTTCCATCGACGGTTGGTCCATTAGAGTCTTGAGGAAGGAGAGTTACACGAGCTTGTTGTTTTAAAGGTAAAGGAGTACCTTGTGGTGTGTAAAGACCGATTCTGTTATAGAGTTGAAGATCGGAGGGTGGTTTTCGCCAACAAGATTTACCTTTAGGTTCGAAAACGAGGTTATCGAAAGGTCCGATGGATTGGGATTGGTCGACGGGACGTGCATTATCCCAGATATTATCGGTGAAACCTTCACTTAAATTATTTCTTTTTTTGCAGACGAAGTCGATAGCGAAATAGAGAATGACCGCGGAAATAAGGATAATGATGATAGCGGTGGATAGATTTTTCTTTTTATTAAAATTTTTGAAGAGAAATATTAGTACAAGAATTGCAATAAAATACAATATAATTTTGGTTGTTTGTGTACAATTCATATTTATATATAATGATAGGGAGATAAAAATTTTATTCTATATTAATATTTTTTAAAATAATTTTATTATATTGTGTTAACATTATTAATTTATTTTTTGGGATGAGGTTCCAATCAGATTTATTTTCATTAATTGGTTCTGAGGAGATAAGTGTATTAAAGTTGGATTTATCATTTAATTTTAAATTTTTAGAATAATAGAGAGAGGGTGGGTTTTCAGATTTGGAATTAATGAAGCGAGTACAAATTAGAGTTTTTCCATCATAGAATGCAAAATTGAGAGATGCAATATCATTGGTTAGATTAATGATTAATTGGATGGTCTGTTTTATTTTTTCTGCGAAGTAGTTTTGTGATAATTTAGTATTACCATCTAAATATTTGGAATCTAATAGTGATAAAAAAATGTGAAAGGCGTATTCAGAATCAGTTGTACCACGAATATTATTAAGAATATTTAGATTTGTATTTTGGTAAAGATATTTGGTTAAATAAATTTTGTTTTTGATTTCGCCATTGTGCATAAATACAAAATTTTTGAATCTAAATGGATGACAATTAAATTGATGTACAACTGAATTAATAGAAAAAGGTTTAATGGCACGAATATGTACAAGAAATAGGTTGCTTTCGATGAAGTTACTTAGTTCCATAATATTATAGTCATTCCATGGTGGTTTAATACTTTTATATGAAAACAATTGATTATTTTTTTCCCAGGTTAGACCAAAACCATCAGCATTAATTTTATGATCTCTTTCATTAATTTCTTGTTGAAAGGGTGTATAAGTATCATTAATACTTTGTTTTAAAATAGAATTTTTAGGTTTCATTAAACATAATAGTTTAATTTGTGGTCCTTTATAAATAAAAAAACGACACATTAAATTATTTTAAAGTTAGAAAAAAAATAAAAAAAAAATAATAATTGGTTTATAATTCTAAGGTTGTAATTGGTTTCCTTTGTGCAGGAACATTACTTTTAGATACTATTGATTTGAGACCATTAACATTTAGTTTGTATTCTAATTTATGAAATAGTTCGGAGAATTCAGTATTTTGGTCAGATAAGACTGAATCTAAATAATCAGCTAGTTCGTGAAATACATTTTTTGTGCGACAAAAAGAAATATAGTTTAGATATTCGACTTTTAGCATACATTGGGATGTTTCAACGATATCTTCATTTTTGTTTGCGCCTGTGATTCCTGCTTTCCTCATTTCATCTTCGACTAATGTCAGAACAATTGCTTGATTTAGAAAATTGCCATTAAAAATGATTCCATTTCTACATGCCCATCTACATAGAATTATCAAAATAGTATTCATTTGTAGTGGTTTGATAGTCCATTTTTGTAATTCTTTTTTTAGAATTTCTTTTTGTATTTTTAGTTTTGTTTCTGAAAGTGGATGAAATTTGATAAAAGCATCTAAAGAATCTGATATTTTATTATAATCGCATGTTTCCCATGCAATCATAAATTTCTTCATAAAATCTAAAGGGGGATGAATAATAATACCATAATCATAGATAACCAATTGATAATCTTGAGGTCCAATTTTTCTTACTTTCCAATTTGCGCAATGAAGATCACAATGAACAGTGCCATAAATTAAAGTCATAGATCTCATGAATAGGCTTAATATTAAAATTATTTTATATTTTACATAATCAGATTCATTGATAGAATGGAATGCTATGCCATCTTCAAAAGACATTATAATAAAATGTTCATTATGATAGTAGCATTCTGGTATAATAATAAGTGATTGATCATTTTTATATTGTGATTTCATTTTTTTCATATTATTGGCTTCAATATTAAGATTTGTTTGATCTCTTAAGGATTGAAAGAATAATTCTAGATCTAATGGTGGAAATAATCCATTAAATATAAATCCAATATTGGATTTTAGTAAAAATTCGATAAATTTGCAGAATTTAATAATAAAAAAGCTTTTTTTATAAAGATTAGGGTGTTTTATTTTTAAAACGCATTCTTTGTTATTATTCTTGTATTTACATTTATAGACTTGTGCAATACTTCCAGAGGCGATTGGTTTGTGATCAATATATTCGAATATTTCATTAATATTTTTATCCATAGTGGTTTCAATTATATTTTTAGTGTAATGAAAGGAATGTATATCACAATTTTCATAGAAATTATTAAATAGATATATCCAATCGGGAAGATCATTATTATCATAAAGTAATTTGCTTCTAGTGAGGATCCATTGGATGAATTTAATAGCGAAAAATCCATTATTATTAATATCTTTATAAATAGCATTAACTATGAATTTAGGCACTTTTAGATGTAAAAATGAAAAACATCCTAACAATAATAAATCAAATAATAATTTGATAAAATAGATAAAGTCCTTAAAATAATGATTAGTGAATAAAAAATAAATAGGAAAAATCAAAAAAAAGATATTTAAATAAGACATAATAATTATTATAGTTCATTATTTATTTAAATAAATTTTAAACTAATTTAATAATAAAATAAGTTTAAATTTAAATAAATTTATATTTATTAGTATAAGATGACTTTACAAGAACAAATAAAAAATATTATATTTTATTATGTAAAATTACATTACAATGATTATTTAAGAACCAATAATTTAAAATTTATAGAAGAAGAGAAAATTAGAAATATTATATCAAGTCTGTATAATGAAGAAAAAAAAAATCTTCAAGAATTTATTAGACAATGTTTGAAAGAAATGATGAAGGATGAATATCCATCACTTATTGTGGAAAATATGATTTATCAAATTTTTGAAGATCAAGAGTTAGCGATTAATAGAGTTGCATTGGAAATAAAAAAATATCAACAATTTATTATTAATAATTCAAGTGAGGAGTATAGCATAAAAATGCCCATTGATCCAGATTACGGATTGGGACTCAAAATTGATTTTTTTGAGGATGAAGTCGTTGTAAAAAATTATAAGAGAAATAATGAAAATAAAATTTTGCCAGCTGAAAAATCCGGATTAATTTCAATTGGAGATAGCTTAATTGAGATAAACTCGATTTCTTTAGAAAATATTTCAACCGAAGAACGAATAGAAATTGTAAAAAAAAATTTAAATACTGATTTTGTAACATTAAAATTCAGAACATATACTAATAAAAATTTAGATTTAGGAGAAAGTTAATAGATAAATTTGAAAAATAAATGCTTTAGTAATTTTTTTTAATTTGCTTATTTTTTTTTTATAAATTTTATCTCTAATATTTAAAATATCTTTTAATATATTAAAATATGAATAACACTATATACAATGATGATTTTTATAAAAATCTTAAGAAATCCAAATTGAATCCTCCAAATTATGTATTTGGTATTGTTTGGACATTTCTTTATATTTTATTAATTATTTCTTTTATATTAATTTGGAAAGATAAAAAATGTTTTCCGTTTTGTAGACCATTATTTTTATTTATTGTACAGATTATATTGAATTTAGCATGGACTACAATTTTTTTTAGATTTAAAAAAATAAAGCTTGCATTAGTAATTACAATCATAATTTTATTGTTAACCATTTATATCTTTTTTGATTTTTATAAAATTAATAAATATGCTGCTTATCTATTGATACCATATATACTTTGGTTATGTTTTGCTATTTATTTAAATTTATATATAATCATGAATAATTAAATAAATATGAAAAAAAAAAAAATTTGATATTATATTTATTATTTAAAGATAAATTTGTAATAATTTAAATATGTCAAGCAATAATTTACTGAAGAGTAGTTGGACACTATGGTATCATAATCCTGAGAGTACAGATTGGGAAGAAACTAGTTATATAAAGATTTATAAATTTAGATCATTAGAAGAATTCTGGGCATTATATAATAAAGTTCCAGATTTACATTTTAGTACAGGAATGTATTTTCTGATGAGAGACAATATATTACCATTATGGGAAGATGAAAATAATAAAAATGGAGGTTGTTGGTCATATAAAGTATCTAAAAAAGAAGCAGCGAAGGCTTATAGAGAGTTATCGATGCACCTAATATCTGAGAGGATATGTATGAAATATCCAAATATAATAACTGGTATATCAATAAGTCCAAAGAAAGGATTTTGTATAATAAAAATTTGGAATAATGATTGTGATAAGAACGATATAAATTTAATAGCAGAGGAGATTCAATATTTGGATAGAGAGCATACAATTTATAAAGCGTATTAATAAATTAATAAAAAAAATTTATTTTAATGTATTTTTATAAAATTAAATGATTAAATTAAAGGATTATAATTTCTAAGTATAAAATATAAATATGTCAAAAACAATGAGAACGATTGGGTCGCGAAGACAAGTTATGAATAAAACAGCAAAAAGAACTAGAGGAGGTTTAACAATCAAAAACCTTAAATTAAATAAAAGAGGAAGAATTGTTTCAATAAAAAAATCAAAATTAGCAAAAAAGAACAATAGATTGGTAAAAGCAGGATGGATAACAAAGAAGGGTAAATTTGGTTCATTTAGAAAAAATGTGATTTAATTTTGTATAGATAACTTTTTTTTTTCTTTTTATTAAATTAATTCAATGAAAAAAAAAAATAATTTGAAAATAATTATTCCAGAAATTGACAATAATATAGAGAATAATGTATTATATTTTAAAAGAAATATGATTAAAGATGAATCTGAAAAGGAGTTAGAAGGTTCTAAGAATGATATTTTATCACCAAAATCATTTAGTAATATAAGTTTGGATGATGAATCGGATAGTAGGAAAAAGGAAATATGGATATTAAAAAAAATGAAAATAATTTGTTGCTTAATAACTATGGATTGAATAAGATTTTATTGATTAAGACGAGTATTAAGTGGTATATTGAATGATATATTTTTATTTTTTTGTATAGGAAATGCGGAGTGGGTAGGTAAATTTCCTAATTTGGATAGTCTTTCATTGTTAGTATCTTTATTATTTTTATTTGTTTGATTGGAATGTTGAAAATATTGTGAGTTTAAAAAATTAGGATCAATATATTTATTATGATGATGAATATTATTTAAATGAGGATTAGAATGTAGATTAATGAATGTATTATTATCGGGAGGTTTATAATTATTTTGATTAAATGATGTTGATGAGTGTTGATAAATTTCATTTGAGTTACGATAAAGATTTGGTATATTTTGAGAATTGGGTTGTATAATGGAAGCATCATTAAGGAGATGTTGAAAGGGGGGGGAGGATTGTTGGATATTTTTTTTATTACGGGTATATTCGGATTTATTTTCGTGATAGGTACTTTTTCCAAATTTGTTAATATTATGATAAAAATCTTGTATTTTTTGATTTTTTTGGTTCATACTTATAATAAATAGTTATGAGAATTTAATTTGTAATTTTATTATACAGTAAAATAAATTCTTGATAAATAAAAATATAATTTTATAATAATTATGAATTATTTTTCTTATACGACAATATTATTTTTAGTTTTTAAATATTTTTTAAATTTTAAAATTTTTGGATGGATAGTATTATGGATGAAAAGATTATTTCTTTTAATATTATTATTTTTATTATATAAATATTATACAAATGATTCTTTAAAAAAAAATATACTTTCCTCAATAGAGAAGATAGATAAAGTCCCAATTAAAAGAACATATAATAATATAAATGAAATGATAAAGAAGGTTGAAAAAAAAAATATGGAAATTGATGAAAATATGGAATATGATTATAATATTATAAAAGGAGAGGATTTGAAAAATAAAAAAATGAATAAAGAGGTTAAAAACAAGATAAAAAGGAATGTATCATCGGAAAAAAAGAAATATGTTGCATCGAAGCAGGGATGGAGATGTGGACATTGTAGAGAGTTATTGGATGCTTCATATGAGATAGATCATATTGTTGCATTATATAAGGGAGGTGGGAATGAAATTAATAATTTAGTGGCATTATGTCGTAATTGTCATGGTAAAAAAACAATTAAAGAAAAGTTGGATTTAATTTAATTATGAATTTATTATAATTTATTTATTTCTAATTAATATAGTAATAATATATTTACATGTTGCCTAGTAATTTTGAATATACTGATAAAAATGGTGGAGTAAAATCCAATGGGAGTTCAAAGAGTAATAGTTCAGGAGGATCTTTTATAATAGTGATTGTAGTAATATTTTTATTTTTAATATTATTTTTTGGTTATAGATTTTTTACATATAGTAAATTGAGGAAGGCGATAAATTGTGGGGATTGTGGATATTTTTTTACGGAAAGGGGTGGAAAAGATGGTATGTTACCAAGAAAAATAGAGGCAAGATATTTGAATCCGCCGACTGAAAATGAGTCATCAACATGGTGTTTTTGGATGAGAATAGATGATTGGTATCATAGATATGGTTTATGGAAAAACATTATGGTAAAAGGTACAGAGGTGGAGGTGGAGGATGATTTTAGATGGAATGTTTTAAAAAAACAATGTCCGGGAGTATGGTTAACACCAAGTCAAAATAATATAAGATGTGTATTTAATACGAAAATTTATAAGAATTTCAATTATGATAATTATTTGGAGTATTGTCAGATAAATGATATTCCGATTGGGGAGTGGGTTTTTGTAGCTTTAGTGTTAATAGATCAGACGGTTGCAATATATATAAATGGTGAATTGGAGAGAACATGTGTATTTGATGGGAAGCCGGAATATAATAATGGTCCATTACATGTAAATTATTCAGGGGGTTTTAATGGTAAATTTGGTGCATTGCGATATATAAGTACGAGTTTGCAGCCTCAGGAGATAAAGCAATTATATAATATGGGGTCGCCAGACAAATATAAGAATTATTTTATGTTTAAATTTCCTTCATTTCAAAATATATTGGATTATTTCCGAGGAACGACATGTTGATAAAAATATAGTAAAAAGTTAAAAAATAAATTTCAAAAAAATATATTTATAATTATATAGATGAGTAAATTGGTTATTTTATTAGTGGGAATAATTATTCTTCTTGTGTTATTAATAATAGGATATAGAATATATTGTGAAATTTATAAAAATTCCCCTATGTTATATAGAGGCATTATAGATGGTGTATTAACGCAGGAAAATATAGCTTTACAAGAAGATGGAAGTAAATTACCTTATAAGCAGTTAATATGTATGGAGAACATAGGAAATCCGTTACCAAAATTGGAGTTTGGTTATAGTTTTTGGTTATATATAGATAATATTGGTTCGAGTGCGAATTGGGAGGCGAGTTACATGAAGTCAAAGAATATTTTGAATAGAGGAAATTCGCCATCAATATTGTATGTACCATTAAATAATTCATTAGTAATTAAGATAAAAACGGGAGTAATGAATACGGAAGAATTTGTACTTAAGAAAGCATTAAATTCTCAGAAATGGATTAATGTATGTGTTTCGTTAGATAATAGAGATTTGGATGTATATTTAAATGGAGAGTTGAATAGAAGTTTTAAATTAAAGGAAGTACCGAAATTGAATTTTAATGATATTGCGATTTTTGATGGTGGAAATATTTATGCGAAAATAGCAATTTTAAGATATTTTAATTATCCATTGTATCCGCAGCAGGTTAAATCTATTTATGATAAACATAAAAGACAGACGCCACCAAAAGAAAATATGTTTTGGTGGTTTTGGCCTCAGTGGTATTTTTTATAAATTAATTAAGATAAAATTTTAAAAATTTTTATTTAGTATGAATTTTTATTATTTTCTTATTTTTTTTTCTAATTTATTTTATATATATATAATAAATAAAAATGCCAAGACAAAATGGTGGAGAAATGACTCAATCACAAAAGGACAGTGGAAAAAAAATATTAATGTGGATTATAATAATTATTGTTATTCTGATAGTAATTTATCTAATATATTATGTTTACATGAATTGGAAAAAGAAAAGAAATAGTGAACCAGTTCTTATTCAAAATCCAGCTGATGCATCACAACCACAAGTATTTACATCAGATAAAGTACCTGTATCATTAAATGGTAGTGAATATTCATATAGTTTTTGGATATTTATTAATGACTGGAATTATAAATTTGGAAGCCCAAAACCTATTTTATATAGAGGTACCCAAGATTGCAGACATGCAAATCCTAGTATTTGGTTATATCCTACTGAAAATAAATTAATGATTCGTGCTGAAACCTATGATTGCGATTCGGGTGTAAATTCACCAATTTATGGAAAGAATAACCAAGTATCAAAATCATTAAATCCAGTTACAGATCCATCAATTTTGGGTGTGGAGAAAGTATGTGATATTGAAAATATTCCACTTCAAAGATGGGTTCATGTAGTAGTATGTTTATGGAACAAAACGATTGATGTTTACATTAATGGTAAATTAACTAGAAGTTGTATACTAGATGGTGTTCCAAAATTAAACAATGGAAATGTATATGTAACACCAAATGGAGGATACAATGGTTTAATTTCTAGACTTCAATTTTACAATTATGCTTTAGATCCTCAAAAAGTTTACAAACTTTATAAACATGGTCCATATCCTGGATTATGGTGGTGGAATCAAGCAAAAGAAACTATGCCTAAATTAAGTGTTGGATTTAATGTAAATGAAGCAAGTGGTGATCCTATGTCTGGTGTCCAATATGGATGTGGACCTGATGGTAAGCCACAAACATATGGAGATAGAGGAGGAGTATCCAATGCTTATGGTGATAGCAGAGGAGGAGGTGGAGGTGGAAATAATGGTGGTAATGGTGGGGAATACAATCCATTTGTATTACCAACACCCAATTAGATAGAAAATAAGGAGGATTAAAAATTATCTATGTTGTCTAATTTTAAAATCTATAGGTAATATATGATCATTTACGAATAGATTTTAATAGATGAAACCTAAATTTAATATTAAAGAATTAATATAAATTTTATTATTTTTTTTTTAAATATTTATATATATATATATTATATATAAAAATGTCATCTAGTAGTGATAGAAATACTAATTCTACAGGTTCTGCAGTTAATGATACTACAAGTAAAACAGGGAGCACTGCAGCTGAGGGCACAAATACAACATACAAGGGAGCTGAAAATCAAGGAAATAATGCAAAAAGTTCAACACAATCAAAAGGAAATTCATTTAAAAATTGGTTATTTGGAGATAGTTTATTAGCTCAAATTGTATTAGTAATTATTGTTTTTATAATTGTAATTATTGTTATTGAATTAATAAAACAGCTTTATTTAAGAATAAAAAATAGTAGAAATTCCAAACCTTGGCTTGTAAAAGGAACAAAAGAAGGAAGAAAAAGAATGATCGTATTACAAAATCCTCAACAATACGGATCACGTACATTATCAAGATCAAGAAATGAAAATGAAGGGATAGAATTTACATATGTATTCTGGCTTTATATAAATGATTTTTCTTATAAATATGGAGATTGGAAACATATATTTCACAAAGGAAATGAGGATTCTTGGCCAAATAGAGCACCTGGTGTATGGTTACATCCTAAAGCCAATATTCTTAGAGTATACATGAATAGTTATCAAGAAATAGCTAATTATGTTGATATTTCTAATATTCCAATGCATAAATGGTTTCATGTAACTATAATGGTATACTCAAACAAATTAGATGTATTTATTAATGGTTTCCTTAAAAAACAGCTTATTTTGAATGGTATACCAAAACAAAATTTCGGTGATGTTTATATTAATTCATTTGGAGGATTTGATGGATTTTTGTCAGAAATGAGATATTTTGATTATACAATATCTCTTGCGACAATTGAAGATCTTATTAAGAGAGGACCATCTAGAAAACCATGTACAGAAACTGGATCAAGACCTGCATATTTAGCACCAAATTGGTGGTTGACTGATTTGTATAGACAATAAAAAATGATTAAAAATTTTTTTTTAGATTTATTTTAATTTTTTAAAAAATATTCTAAAAAAAACAAAAAAAATAATGAAATGAAAATTTTTATTTAATTATGAATAAATTAATTATTATAAACAGAAATTTCACATTCTCTTTTTGTATCAAAAAAGCGATTTGATTCACATACATCATCAATTCCAACATTTTTACATATTTGATTATTTAATCCACCAACGGGACACCATTTACCAAATTTTTCTTTATATTTGGTATTGCCTTTAATCCATCCTTTTCCATATGGACTTTCATAGTTTTTGTTTGATTTACATCTAATTTTATCACCAATAATTTCAAATGTTTCGATTTTATTTATAGTATTTGCTTTATATGGTGAATTTAGGAATCCTTTAGTGGAATGATCTAGATTGATTTTATATGGTTTCCAAAAATTAATTTGATTTTCAAAATTTTCAAAAATTCCAGATTGCAAAGCAGGGATTTCATTGATGAGTTTTTTTTTCTGATAAAGATCTAATAATCTTATATTTTCGATATCATCTGGACTAATAGGAGTATTATTAATTTTTAAATAATTTTTTGAACAATCATCAAATGAATCATTATTTTTTACAGATAGTTCAAATAAATTATTTTTTTTTTTAATTTTTTTAATTTTAAACATTTTTTCTTTTTGTTTATTGAATCTATTATATTTTTTTTGTATATTTTGAATATCATTTTTTTGAATTAATTGTGTAACTTCGGATTGTTTCTTTTCGATTTCAGATTTTGATAATATTTTATCTTTATTATTATTTTCAAAATTTTCTAAATTTTTTTTATTTTTATATATTTCTTGAGAAATTTTAGTAAATTTATTTAAAATAATAAATAAAATTAATAAAATAATAATTAATATTAATATAATTTTTATCATTATATATGTATTGTGAAAAAAAATGAAATAAAAAACGATTTTACTATTTATTAATTACTAAATACCAATCCAGCCATACCTGCCATTATTCTAAGAACGTTATAGTTAACAGCATATACATCAACATTGAAACCATATAAATATTGTAATGTTTCGTTATCACTAATTCTTCTTGGAGTTGGTACACATTCGATTTCGAGTTGTATTCTATTTATTCTCGACATGTTACAAGATCCAGATGGTTGAAATAAATCTTTTTCTATAGAAAATGAATATACATAAATTCCAGTTTTCGGAGATCGGATTGAATATTCATAAGGTTGTAAATAATTAAAAAATTCAAAATCTTGATATCGAATGCGTTCTTCCCCATTAAATAAAAGTCTTGCTTTTTTAAGAATTTGATTTTGATAATATTGCATATTTGATTTGTTTGGTATTTCTAAAGAATTTGTTTCTAAATTATTATTATTTTCTTTAATCAAAGCTAAGTAGGATACTGTAAATGGATCTAAATCTTCGTTAGTCCAATTTGAATAATTTGTCCAATCATTTCTAGATGAAACATCACTTCTTTTTGTGGTCCATATTAATTGTTTAACCGGATGATGTAATTTTAGCTCTAAAGATTTAGATCCAATTACACCTAAATGTTGAGATAAATATGTTTGAGTAATAAGATATTCATGAGTTGTTTTTGCAAATCTTCTTCTTTCTTCTTTATCTAAAAAAAAATAATTAATTAAAAAATATGGATTTAATCCCCATCCTCTAAAAGGTTGATTCCTTAAAATTGTTTCTTCATTATTTAGATCTTCTTCTAACCAGTTTTTTCTTTCTGTAATAAAATTATTTATATTTTGTTCCGATCTTAATGAATTTGGTTTGACTCTAGTTCCAAATCTAGATGAATTCGGATCTGTCTCAATAATTGTATATAAATCAGTTAATGGTCTTAATTCAATTTTTAGGAATACATCATGATATTGTAAAGCGATAAGTGGTAAGGATAATCCAGGATTTTGACAAAACCAAAAATTAAGAGGGATCATTAATTTTCTCCCTTTAATTGAAGGTGGTCTTGAATATAAAAAATCATCATTACCATCAAAAATGATATTTAGTGGATCTAGATTTTGTACAAACGTATTCTTCTTGATTGGTGAATCAATATCTAAATTTATTAATGACGATGATGGATAAAGACCATTATTACCTAATACTGATTCAGGATCATAAATATCGGTAGTATTTCCAATTAATTTATTATAGGATGATATACTTCCCTCAGTTAGATTTAGTTCACTCCATATTTGCATCCATTCTCCATATTGTTTATCAATTTGTTGTCCACCAATACTAATTTGGACCCAATTAATCATAGTCGTTCCTAAATTTTTTACCCATCTAAATTTATAAAGACTGAGATCTAAATTTTTTTTATTAATAATAATTTCTTTTAAATTATTTTGATCATATCCAGAATAAATATCAGGCAATTCAATTACAAAATAAATCTGTTGTATAAGATCACCATTTCTATCAATTTTACAAGATAATTGTATTGGAACATTTTCAGATAATTCATTAGGTCCAGTAATATCTTGTCTAATATATTCAAAAGAAAAATTTGTATATCTTCTGTATACTACTTTAAAAAAAGTCATCTGTGGATTTCCATTTAAATATTGATTTTGCGAACCATACGCGTTCAATTGTAATAACCCACCCGGCATTATAATTTATATCTTTATATTCTTTTAAATACATTTTTTAATAAATTTTACAATAATAACAAATTAAAATAAATTATTTTAGATTTTAGGCTCAGCACTTTTTGCAAGTGCTTCTTTAACAGCCCCATGTCCATATTTTCCTGATTGATTTAATGTTTCCACCACAAATACTAGCAAAAAATCACGACCATTAAAATCATATCTAGTTCCATCATAATTTAACATTTCTATTCTTATTTGGGCTAATCTCGGTAAAGGTGGATTAAAATTCCTTCTATACAATGTTCTCGTATAATCTGCTCCTATATTATCTGGTATAACTTGTCTAAATGGTATTATTGTGAATGAATCCTGAATGGAAGATGACCATGAATCAATTTTATGACATTTTTTTATCTTCATAATAACATAATTAGCCAATTGAAAATTTTTACGATATGTAGATTTTATAACTCCAGAAAAAAGATTCGCATTTGTGAATTTGTAAACTCCATTATCTATATTCATTGGTGGTGGAACACATGGACCATTTTCACCTATTAATTCATTATCATTAGGGTCATAAACTTGGAAACTATAGTCATCTATAATACATTTAATTTTAAATCTCTGATTAATAATTTTTCTTTTAGATATATTTTCACAAATAGAATCTTCAATAGATTCTACACAAATACAACAATAATTTGGATCAGATAATTCTTCTATTTCTTGTTGTATAATAATATATTGATCAACAATCAAAAATTTCGTAAATTTATTTTCAAAATTTTGTTCAGTCAATTTAAATATTAATGGATCCTCCACATTTGTAATATTATTTGTAACATAACCATCATAATTTTTTATAGAAAATCCTAATAATTGACCTATTGTATTTTTTTTGTAATTTCTACTACTTTCTCCAACATTAATCTCTTCATATTCAATATTACCTTCTTTATCTCTAACAAACGTATCATAATTAGTACGTTTTGGGACCATTTCCACTTCCTGATTGCCATAAGGATATTCTAAACCGCGAAAATATAAATTTAATTGTTCACCTTCCCAATCAAATTTATCATTCTCAATTGGAGATAAATCACTATAAAAAATGTAATTATCCGTTATTGGGTCATATGCAACTTCAATTTTCGGACCTCTTTTTTTATTTTTTCTAAATTCACGATCATAGCCTTTATGAAAACATTCCTGATCATAATTTTTTATTTTTTCTTGTAATAATTCTTGCAGTATTTTAGCCAGTCCGTCTTGTTTGTATTCTTTTTCTATTATACATGGTGGAGATATAATTTGTGATTTTTTTACTAGTAAATTTATTAATGCATATGTATCAGGCAAATATCTTCCATTTGGGCTTGCATCAGGATAATCACCATTGGGAATCTTTACATCAATCATATTTACCATTTTTGAATTTGAATTTCTAATTTCTATATTATTATCTTTATAATCTGATTTTTCATTACATTTTTCAAATCGAATTTGAGGATTATATCCAATTGAAAAATTGAAAATATCATTTGTTTTATTTATCAAATATTGTGATGGAGGGACTTGAGCAATTGCTAATTGTAAAGATCTCACATACTTATATTCTTCTTTAACATTAATTTCAAAATAAGATGGAGATGGAAATTTACAAATATTTCTATCTCTACTATCAATTACTAAAGTTTTTATTTTATCATAGAATATATCTCTAGGAGGTGGTGGACGAATAATATATGAGTTATAATCTAATTGTTTTGGAATGATATTATTTTTCTCATTTTCTTCCCACTCTTTCAGCGATTTAATTGAAGTAAAATTTAAATCAGACATATTATAAATATTAAAAATAATATTTTTAAATACATTTTACTTAAATAATTTAATTAAATTAATAAAATTATAAAATTAAAATATTAAAAATTAAAAAATATATAAATATATTTCTAAATTAATAGATAATGGAAAAACAAAATAACAATTTAAATTCATCAAACAATGAAATATGTTTCGAAAATGAAAATAAAAAAAAAAAAAATTATGAATTAAATGAAGATTTAAAAAATTGTTTTGATTTTATATCAAAAAAATTTAAAGAGTTTACCTCATCATGTTTCGAGGACTTAAATAATCAAAATAGCGAACAAGATTTAAAAAATCAATTAACAAATTTAACGAACCAAAGTGAAAAAATTCAAAAGAAAATTGATATTATTCAAGAAAAAATTCTTATTAAAGAAAAAAAAAAAATTGTTAAAAAATATGATTTCATCGTTATTGATAAAGAACAAATAAATAAGGATAAAAAATAAAAAAAAAATTTAAGATTTAGGACAATTTGATCCTTTATCATCATCACGAATTAAGGTACTATTTGTACAACAACCAAATTCCGACTTACCACATTTATTAATTTCATTAATATTACAATTAGTACCTTCTTTATCATTTTTGGATTTATAGCTATTAGCACAACATCCGAATTTAGTTTTACCACAACTTTGGATTCTTTTAGTTTTATTACTAATATTAATGATTTCATTTAATGATATTTTATTTTTATTACGAGCAAAAAACATAACTAAACAAACAAGAAATGTCATTAAAAATATAAATAATATAATAACAGTAGGAACAAATTTTTTTTTTAACATTACTTACTTTTAGTTTAGAAAATTAATCATCAATATTAATCAAATTATTTATAAATTTTAATTAAATTCGTATTATATCCATTACATTGTGCACATTTATTATAATGAAAATGATATTTTGACTCTGTTTTAATTTCACAATCATTACAATATATTTCACATATTTTATCACGAAATTCAATCGGCATAATATCATTTTCTATAAATATATCTATTCGTCTCCAATATTCCTCTAAATTAAATAATGATTTTTTACATAATGGACAATTATAATTATTTTTTAAATATAATTCTAAACAGTGTTTATGAATCATATGTCCACATTTCATATACTGAATATTTTTATTTGAACTAAAAATATCTTCTAAACAACAAGGACATTTTGAATCACTAATATTATTTATACATTTATGATCCTTAACAGCACAAATATTACAATTAAAACAATGAATGTAATCTTCTCTTTTACCTACTCTACATATATTACAATGTTCACAATGAAAACATTCAATATTTTTATTAATCCATAGATGACAGATATTGCAATAATAATTACCAAATTTTTCTTTACATTCAATACATTCATTAGAAACACTTTGTATTTTATTACATTTTTTACAAATTATTTCTTTTATTAACTTACGATCAATTTTATGATCATTATTTTCATCATGACAAAACCTACAATCATATATTTTACCACAACAAGGTGAAATGATCTTACATTTTCTATTATAATGACTACATTCAATTTGTTTTTCAACCATTTCGTTTTTAGATTGATTTTTATTCAGATTCATCAACTCAAAGATCATTTTACTTTTTTTTTCCATGGATAAATCTGAATTTTGATGAATTTCTTTTATTTTTTTTCTTAATAAATCTTGGTTCATTATAAAATAAATTTATATAACTTTAATTATTTTTATTTTTATTCAACTATTTAAAAATATATAATTATATTATTATATAATTTTTAAATGAGTAATAAAAACCTTTTTTTTAAAGAAGATAATTTTAATCTTTTATTCTCAATTTTAAAAACAGATATTTACAAAAAATTTAATATTATTCTAAATGATAATGATAATAAAAATAAAAAATTATTATTTGAAACAATGAATAATATATATATTTCAAATCAAAATACAGATCTACAAAATTTAAATAAATATACCCTAAAAACTATTGCTCCAAAAATAAAAAAAATATATGATCATCAAAATAATAAAAAATACAAAACTAATAAAAATATAAATCTCAATTTGAATAGAGAATCTGTTTTAAATAAGAAAATGCCAAAATTTGTGGATTTAAGACCCGAATTCCATGAAAAAAAAAATATTTCACAAAATATTGAAGATGAATTTAAAAAATTAAATGATAGCAGATATACTATTAAAAAACCAAAAGAGATAGATTTTTCATTACCTAATACAGACAAAAATAATGTTCTAAATGAATATGAAAATATGAATCAAAAACGAAATTTATTTAATAATAAAGAGAATAATAAATCTACTACTATAGATTCATTGATACAAAATCATAATAATAAAAAAAATAATGATTTATTTGATTTCGATCAACAAGAAAAAAAAATCAACCAAAATATACAATTAGAAATTGAAAAAAGAAATCATAATTTGCAGCAATCCGAAATATTATTTAAAAAAAATATGACTAAAGAATTAAACCAAACTGAATTAAATCCAAATCAAAATAGTATCACACTATCCAATGAATCAACATTATCACAAAGTGATAAAAGAAATCAGGATTTATTTAATATTATAACACAATCAACTCCAGATGAAACAGAATTTCATAAAACTAACCAAAAAATCAGTAGTGAACTTAAAAATCAATTAAATGAATCTTTCCAAAATTCAAATATTAACCAAGATGAATTTCTAATTAATGACCAACATTTTGAAAAAGCTCTTAAAAAAAATTATTTGGAAATCTCAAGTATAAATAGAAATTGGATTAATTATCCCGATATATTCAAAACTAATAAAACTTCAACACGATATAATTTTACAGTCAATTTCAATCCGGCACCCAATGAATGGATCAACATACCTATCTATGAAAATAATATATTTACTTTCATAAATTTATACCCAAATGGTAATATATTAGAATATGATGATGAAAATAAAATATTATATAAAAAATTATTAAATTCTAAAGAAAAAAAAAATAAAATAAATATTTGCAATCTTAAGGATCCATTATTTAAATATCAAGAAGAAAATTATGACCATATTTTTAATGATAAAGACATTATTTATAATCCATTTTATGATAAAAAAAAACAAAAAGGAAATATTTTATTTTTTGCTAAAAAAAAAATAACAGGAACTTCACCCCCTTATGTCATGACGATTTATAAAAATATTTACAAAATAAAATTAAAATCATTAATTATTCCATATGATTATTTATTTACTTTTAATAATAGAGAATCAGATTATTGCTTCAAAAATAAGAATCTTCTTAAAAAACCAATTAATCATCATTGTAAAAATATAAATAATACACCAATTACTCAAATCTATCAACAATCATTATTTTCGTATCCATATTTATTAATTCATATAGAGGAATTGGATGGTATCTATAATTCAACATCTAACTCTATTAATAAATGCTTTTCTAAAGTTACATATCTTAATGATTGGACATCAAATGTATTTAAGACAGATATAAATAGTTCTATACCAGGAAGATTACCTGGATTTGTTATGCTACGACCTGATCCAGATGAAGAAAAATTATATCCACAATCTGCTTTAGCTAACATTAAAAAATTAACAATAAGAATATTAAATCCACAGGGAGAACTATTAAATGTAAATACAGATAATGCATTTATTACCCAAATATGTTATTTACCTTTATCAAATGGATCTTATGATAAGAGATGCCTAATAATTAAAACAAAAAATTGGTTACCAAGCAATATGTTTTTGATAAATAACATAATAAAAATTTCATTATTTAATATTTTGATTAAATCAGAAAATCCAAATATTCAATTAGCTATAAATTATTTATGTCAATTTATTAATAGAGATGATGGACATACAATCATGAATATAGGATATATTAAAAATAATGGAATTCTAGCTCATGACCCCATTACAATAGATTCAAATCATGATGGATATTTTAATGTAATCTTTATACAATCTAATGGATATTTTGATGAAGAAAATGGTATTTGGATCCCAACTTTAGGAATAGATAATAAAAATGGATATGAACTAATAAATACAGATTTTATGAACTATTTAATAAACCCTAATATATCTAATTATACTTATGGGAAATTAATTAATTTAAATATGCAATGTGATTTATCATTTGAAATTTCAACTTTAGAAAGTGATATTAGAAAGATAAAAAGTAATTTAGTTGGTTTGTAGTTTTATTAATTATTATATTTTTTTTTTATTAATTTAAGATTAAAATCATATATAATTATAATTAAAATAATATATAAAATTCTATTTAATATAATTTTACTTTTTATTATTCCAAGAAATAATATAAAAATAAAAACTAAATTTGTATTAATGATTTTATCATTTTGATTTTTAATAACATCGCCTATTAATTTTGAAATTTCTAGAATTGAATTCGGATCCAAATCCACAAAACCAATAATATTTTTGGAATTTATATTTAATTTATCCATAAAGATTATATTTAGTTAATATTTTATTTTTTTCTTAAATTTTAAGATTAAGAATATCATTCTCGCTATAACAAAATATTATATTTAAATAAAAAATAAGAAAAAACTTTTTCTAACTAATAAATAATCTAATAATTATTTATGTATCCAAATAGTCTTCTATTCTATCAAGAAAATCCAGTGAAATTGAAAAACTCTGTAAAATACAATTATCAATATAATTATTGTCCGTCTTATATTAAAGGTCAAAATAATTCCTCACAATATTTTTGTGTTCCTTCAGCTTGTTATCAATTATTAAATGATGATCCATATTTAAGAAAATTACCAGATACATTACAAAATCCAAAACTAATACCATATTTATCCGAAAGATCTAAAATGATCTATTTTAATCAAAATGATAAAAATTGGGGACCTCAAACAATGAATCGAATATTCTGGGAACAACAAAATAAAACCTATCATTCATCAGACCAACTTTTACAAGATAAAATAAAAAAAATAAAATATATGGAAACAAAAAGAAATAATAAAAACTTAAAAAATGCTAATCCAAATTTACTCCGAAATGGATATTATAATTATGGAAACAAAACAAATAATTGGTATTATGAAAATGGATGTGGATTAAACAATAATAAATTTACTTACGAATATTATACTTTAAGAAATGGTAAAACAATACGAATAAAAATATCACGAAAAGGCAAAAAAAGATTATTTGGTAATTTTGGAATCAATACAAATGTTTATAAAGGATCAACATACAAAATTGATCTGCCAAATACAAATCCAGATCCAATTTATTATGATAAACATAATATAAAGGAAGGAGGTGATAATTATACTCAACAATATTATAAATATAAACCAAATTATATTTCAACTAATAGAATTTATTATGATTTAGGTTTACCCAGAGTATATCTAAAACCACAAAGAAATCCTGAATTATCTTTTAAAAGAAATTTTAATAAATATAGAAAAAAAAAAAGTAAAAAATTTATATGATATAAGAGAATTACGAATGCTAATTATTAAACTTTTAAACCATATAAAAGTCTTGTTTCCGATTATAGGATTAATCATAAACGGATGATATTTTTTATGATAAAAAAAAATTTGATTTCTATTATAGTAATCAATAAAAAAGAAATTATCTTATAAATCATAATAATTTATTTAAATTAAATGACTTCTCTAAAACCTCAGGTTCCAATGACAATGAAGGATTATTTAGAAAAACTAGAAAATAATAAAAAAATAAAAAAACAATTCCGAAGAGAAAGACTAAATGAATTTAATAATCTATCAATCAGAGATCAAGATAAAATTAGCTATTGTATTTATGACGAAATTATATATAAGAAGAATAGTGATTTTAAAACATTTAAAGATTATCTGGAAAAAAATAAAAATTATAGTTATAATATTAATGATGAACTAAGTGAGTATTATGATGATGATTATAATTATAATCAAAATATAATGAACGAATTCACTGATGACGATGATAGCGTTTTTGATCATTATTATGATGAATCTATAATAGAAAATTTTGAAGATTTTTATAATTCTGATTATGATTACGATGAATTTGATGATATATCTGAGTTTTCATATGATTCTAATGATGAAAATTATGATTAAAAAAATGATTCAGATAATAATATATATTTTTTATTTATATTTAAAAAAAATAAATAAAATAGTATATACTATATTAAAATTAATTTATATTTTTAACATAATGGATTGGAATGGATCCGCTTCTATCCTATTAATTAATAAGAATAAAGATATATAATATTATAACCATACCTAAAGTTTAGATCTTTTTTTT
>Ga0209986_10000841_pt1 | contig 30123 bp, 25 predicted proteins | sample BlataG_FD_183168 | JGI IMG/M metagenome (GOLD analysis project Ga0209986, IMG submission 183168) | Deep subsurface microbial communities from Black Sea to uncover new lineages of life (NeLLi) - Black_00105 metaG (SPAdes) (version 2) | ecosystem: Environmental > Aquatic > Marine > Oceanic >...
AGCGTCGCTTCGATTCTTTTAAATTAAAAATATAAGAAATTCGTTTTTGGTCTTCCCACGAATCCAACATTTCCCTGAGGAAGCACCAAAAATCGTATTATATAATCTAAGATAAGTTCTTTTACATGATGTTTCATTATCTGCTATGATATTTTATAGTTACAAAATTATTGGACGGATGAAAAAATGCTGAGAAACTATATTAAAATTGCTTTCCGGAACATAATTCGATACAAGGGATACACCTTTATTAATATCTTCGGCCTTGCCACAGGAATAATCTGTTGTCTACTCATCTTGGTTTATGTACAGGATGAATTAAGCTATGACAGATATCATGATAACGCTGATCAGATCTATAGGATTATTAATGCTGGTATCATCCGCGACAATCAGATCGAGATTCCTTTAGTTTCTGGCCCCTGGGGACCTGCAATGGTTGAAGAATTTCCTGAAGTCCTTAAGGCTGTACGAATAAAACCTCCTGATTCAAGGTGGGTGATTAAGCACGAAGATAGAAAATTTTTCGAAAAGGGATTGTATTTTGTAGACCCAACATTTTTCGAGATCTTTGATGTCGAAATGGTTACCGGTGATTCAAAGACTGCTCTGAATGTGCCGTATTCTATGGTGATAACCGAAGAAATGGTAGAAAAATATTTTGGAGAAGAAGACCCAATTGGCAAGGTTATAGTAGGTGACAACTGGATGAATTTTAATATCACTGGCATAATGAAAAAACATCCTCCTTCAACTCATATGAACTATGATTTCCTAGTAAATTTTGAAACTCTTAATAGAGCAAGGGACCCTATTAATAACCGACTTTATTACGGTGATCTCTCTCAGAACTGGCAGAATTTCAGAGTTTATACATATCTTCTGCTTGAAAAAAATGCTGATCCTGGAGCTGTTGAAGTTAAAATGCGTACGCTTCTTGAAAAACATTTAGGAAGAATGTTTAGAATTGCTGGAATAGAACTAAATCCTTATCTCCAGAAAGTAACAGACATTCATCTCAAATCAAATCTTGAAGGTGAAATTGGGCCAAACAGTGAAATAAGCTATATATATATCTTTTCTGCAGTGGCTATTTTTGTGCTTTTGATCGCATGTATTAATTTTATGAACCTTTCTACAGCACGTTCGGAAAGCCGGGCAAGAGAAGTAGGAATGCGGAAAGTTGTCGGTGCCGACAGATTCCAGTTGATCAAGCAGTTTCTAAGTGAGTCAACAATGTTTACTTTTATTGCCTCTGTAATTGCCGCCATTTCAGTCTTGCTTCTATTAGCCCCATTTAATGCAATTGCGGAAAAAAATATATCCGGTCCTGACTTAATAAATTTACAGACGATTTTTTCATTGATTGGATTGGTTATTATTGTTGGTGTTGTCTCCGGTAGTTATCCGGCTTTTCTTTTATCTGCATTCAGGCCAGCTGAGGTATTAAGCGGTAAGATAGACAAAGGTGCCTCAGGCGGTTTATTGAGAAAGATCCTTGTTGTTGTACAATTCTCCATCTCTGTGTTTCTGATCATAGGTCTTACCGTAATATTCAGTCAGATGGAATATATAAAGGACATGCATCTAGGTTATAATAAGGAACATATTATTGCCGTTCCGCTTTCTGATCCCGCTCCAAGATCTAATTATGAATCATATAAAAACACGCTTCTATCAAATAGCAATGTAATTAATGTCTCTGCAGCGTCGACTATACCTGGTGGATTGTTTGGTATAGGGTTGCTGCGGCCAGTGGGACGTCCGGTGAATGAAAATATAACCGTCCAGGTGATAGCTGTTGATTATGATTTTATTGAGACGTTTGGTATAGAGCTTCATGAGGGCAGGGATTTTTCAAGAGAATTTTCAACTGACATGAACAGGGCTCTGCTGTTGAATGAAGAGGCAGTTAAAAAATTCGAGTTTGATTCAGGACTTGATAAAAGACTTTCAGCCGGGGGGTCGGTTGTTCTTCCTGTGATCGGGGTATTAAAAGATTATTACTTTAAATCTCTCCATCAAAAGATCGAACCTTTTGTAATGTCATTAGCGTCTGAACAGGCTTTTAATTGGGTGTTCATTAAAACAACTGGTGAGAGTATGTCAAGGGTTATGCAGTTTGCGGAACAAGAGTGGGGGAGAATAAATCCGGGACATCCTTTCGATTATACATTTGTGGATGAGAATAACGCCATGATGTATCAGTCTGAAATGAGATTAAGCCGACTGTTCAGTATTTTTACAGGAATTACAATATTTATCGCATGTCTTGGTCTTTTCGGTCTTGCATCTTTTACTGTAGAGCAAAGGACAAAGGAGATTGGTATAAGAAAAGTTCTCGGCGCATCTATTGGCAGTATAGTTTTTATTTTATCGAAAGAATATGTAAAATGGATAGTTCTTGCAAATGTTATTGCCTGGCCTGTTGCTTATTTTGCTATGAATCATTGGCTTAATAATTTTGCTTATCGTACTAATATTGGAATCTGGACCTTTATCCTTTCTGCTTTGCTGGCATTAGTCATCGCGTTGCTCACAGTCAGCTACCAGTCCATCAAAGCTGCATTGGCAAATCCGATAGAGTCACTGCGATATGAATAGATATAAGCAAGAATGGCGTGCCAAAACCATAGAGAATTACGAGAAATTCCTCGAGTTCTGGAACGACGCTGACTCTGATATTCCTGAGGTTGAGGAAACAAAAAAGAGGTTGGTTGGGCTGAAAAGTCAGTAGTTTTCTATTTTTATTTGTGTCGTTTAAGCAAAATACCGCTGTCCTCGTGATGTTTAACAGTCTTACATCTAAGTATTCACACGCTTTATTGTGTTTTGTATCGAGAAGATCGGCGTATGTATTGGGTATTATGGTGGGGCAGGTCCCTCCAGGACTATTTCTTTGATTTCTCTTCTTGTATAAATGAGGTACTGATTTTCCTCTTTTATTATTTTTGTTTCGAATCCGTCCTTCCTGTATTTTTCCTCTGTGCTTTTTGCTTCTCCTTCATTCACGTAGGTGCGTCCATCCCACATGAACTTATTACCTTCAAATATTTTGGATTTGTCGATCATTTGTATCACCATTTTAGTTTTTATATGGATTTGGACCCAATTTTCGAAGCGTTTCTGTCATTTCCTTTACAATTTTAGCAAACTTGGGGCCTTCTGATGCAGAAGTCCATTCAAGTCTGAAGCGTTCTTCTTCCAAACCCATGTCTTCTAACATGAGCTTTATGGCCTCAGCCCTTGCCTCAGCTTTCTCATTGCCGTTCTGGTAGTGGCAGTCACCTGGATGGCATCCGCAGATTAAGACTCCATCTGCAATGCCTTGAGTGAGAGTGTCCATTACCATATTTGGATGCACCATTCCAGAGCACATGTATCGAATGATGTGAATGTTGGATGGGTATTGGATTCGAGCAGTACCCGCGGAATCTGCAGCTGCATATGCGCACCAGTTGCAGCAGAAAGTAAGAATTATTGGTTCGTATTCTTTTTCCATTTTATGCTCCCTCCTGAATGGATTTTATCATCGCTGTAAACTGCTCGGGCTTGAAATGTCTGACATAGATGCCTTTCTTTGGACATGTTGCCATGCAGATTCCGCATCCTCTGCAGACGGCCTCGTTTACTTGCACTGTCTTTTTGATGTTGTCTTCGTACATGTATTCGATGAGAGTGATGGCATGAGCAGGGCATGGCTCTATGCAGTAGGCACAGCCGTCGCAGCTCTCATCGACAACAAATGAGATCCTGGGGGATTTGAGCCTTTGTTCCTTGGATATTATGCCTGCAATACGTGATGCAGCTGCCTCGCCGTCTATGACTGATTCAAGTGCGTCGATTTTAGTTCGTGCTGAGCCGCACATGAATACACCCTCTGTATTAAAATCCAGGGGATTTAGAATGCCCAGCATGCCAGTAAAATAATCTTTTTCATCTCTTGTCAGTGCAAGGTCTGCCTCATAATCTGTCTCATTCTCATTTGAAGATACTCCCATTTTCTTCCCGGTAGCTATCAATATAGAACCAATGTCTATGTCCTCTTTTCCGTCTTTTTTTACTATTTCGGCTTTGTAGTTTCCAATGAACCCTTCAACAGCTCCTATTTTAGCACCCATATAAATCTTCGCTTTTTCGTTTCCCTTTAAGTCATCAAGAAGGCTTTTTACAAGTGGATCTTGGTTTTCTTTTATTTTGCCTGGGTCGTTCTCGCTTTCTACAACATAAACCTCAATGCCCATTTTGGCGAGCGTTAATGCGCATGAGATGCCGCATGGCGTGCAGCCAATTACAAGGCAGCTTGGAGTGATTTGTATGTTAATATCCTCCAAGGGTTCGAGCAGTGCTGTGCGGCTCACTCCCATTCTCATGAGTGTTTTTGCCTTCTTTGTAGCCTCTGCTTTATCTGTGGAATGCACCCATGTGCATTGATTGCGCAGGTTCACGATTTCTAAGAGATGCTGGTTCAATCCTCCCAATTCAGTGTGAAGCGAGAAGAGATCCTCATGGGTCTTGGGTGAGCAAGCACCCAACACAATTCTATTGAATTTTTTGGTTCCCAGCAGTTGTTTGACTGCCACTCCATCGCAGCCAAAAGGAGTAATCTCTACTTGTTTTACATGCGGCATGGATAAAGTGTACTCAACAAGTTCATCTATGTTCAAGAGACCGGCGATATTCATTCCGCAGCGGCAGATAACCACTGCAATCTCTGGTTCATCTTCAGCTTTTACAGGCTTGAGATCTTTCTCCACAGGGGGTGCTATCTCAGTGCCTCTAGCTGGCGCAAGGAGTGCCGCAACATTTGCTGCGGCTGAACATGCTTGAATAATCGAGCTATCTATACCCTTTGGGCCCTCAGCACCTCCACATAAAAAGATTCCCTCCCGGGAAGTGTGGATGGGATGAGAGTCACCGTCTGCCCTCTCAAAGAATCCATGTTCGTCTACATTGATACCAATTACTTCTGAGAGCTTACGAACGCTCGGTGAACCAGCAAGAGGCGGGACAAGAATAAGCATCTCAGCCTTTAAGTTTCCCTTTTCTTTGCCCTCATAGGAAATGTTGAGCTTACCTGTTCCCTCGCTGTCAACAGTTACAGAGTCTGTATGAATAAACTGTACACCGCTTTCCTTGGACTGGGAATAAAAATCACTATAAGAATCTCTCGTAAGAGAGATGTCTTTGTGTAAAATAGAAACAGAGACTTGGGGATTCTTCTCAATGGTTCCCAAGGCTTCTGCTGCCGCGGTCATGAAGCCAATGGATGAAGAATCATCAAGTACCAGCCATGCCAAAGATTGTGGCTCCTTTCCATCGTCGCACTTCACAATCCCGCCTGTAGGGCCAAGGCCGGAAAGCAGTCGCTCATATTCAAGTGCAGTAAGTACATTGGGGGTTTTGTTATAGCCATACTTGCCTAGAAGTTTATCCTCTCTTACTTCATCAAGACCCGTAGATAGGATGATTGCTCCAACATTAATTTCGGTCTCTTGAGGTTTCTGAGAGAAGTTTATTGCTTCAGGCTCGCATGCCTCAACACAGGGCGGCTTGTCCTTGTCTCCACACTTTCCTTTTAGAATGTAATCGCACTTCTCAGGATAAATCAGTGCTTTTCTTGGTGGAAACGGAGAATAGAATGAAATAGCTTTTGAAGCTCCCCTGCCGAGGTTGAACTCCATGGGAATACCTCCCACAGGACAGACAGGGAAGCAGTCCGTACAGGCTGTACACTTCATTGGATCAACGTATCTTGGTTTTTTTAAGATTTTAACTTTAAAATCTCCTGGGGATCCTTCAATAGAAGTTACTTCTGCAAATGCGAGGATGGCCATGTTTGGATTGCTGGTAAGCTCCAGCATACGTGGTAGTGCCGTGCAAGTGGCACACTCGTTTGTAGGAAACATCTTGTCAATCTGAGCCATCTTACCGCCGATGGTGGGTTTCTCCTCCAGTAAGTAGACCTTAAAGCCCTGTTGTAAAAGTTCGGAACTCGCCCGCATTCCTGCCGGGCCAGCACCAACTACAAGAACAGATCCTTTCATGAATAATTCGCCTCCTTTTTTTTGGAATTTATGTATTTTAGAATATTTATAACATTATAAATTTAATGGATTACATCGCCTTATAAATTTGACTTTACCTCACACATTGTAACCTGCTGTAAGCATTATAATCATAATTTTTGGACTCGCTACGAATTCATCCCAATTTTACGCAGTATCTAGCCTTCGACAAGAACGAATGAATATATCACACGGAAAACAGCAAATCAATTACTCTAAAATAAAGACAAAGCGATAGGATTGGCACAACACCAGGCTCCGAGATAGATCCCATCATTTAAGGGGTAATAATGTAATCCGTTGGTTATTAAAAGCACTCGCCTCTCTCCTTTACTGTTTTCAGGAGTTTTTGCTGAAAAAATTGAGCTGGAGGGAGGCGCTCGGCTTGGAAGGTGAGTTTGAAGAAGGAGATAATCTTGTCCATTACCTTTCTTGACAATTATGTCTTACGAAGTATAAGCTTCATTACGAGAAATTCCTCGAGTTCTGGAACGACGCTGACTCTGATATTCCTGAGGTTGAGGAAACGAGGAAGAGGCTGGCCGGGCTGAATTACTTCTAACGTAGCTGTGTAGAATAGAACCCTAAGGTTAACATAAATAAATGACTGATGAATAATATAACTTTAAAAAAAAGGAGGAATTTTACGATGAGAAAAACAATAGTATTTTTAGTCATTCTGAGCCTTTTTTCTTTTTCTGTACTGATCGCGCAGCAAAAGAAAGAGGAGAAAAAACCCGACCCCATGGAGAACCTGTCTATCGTAACAGATCCCCAGCCCGTGCCGGAACCCTTAAAAGTTGGCTTTGATTCCATAACGGGAAAGGATGCAGTTACATATCTTACTTTTCTTGCTTCTGACAGTCTTCAGGGAAGAGATACGGCGTCTCTCGGATATGATATTGCAGCCGAATATGTGGCTTCAATGTTTACACTCTGGGGGATCAAGCCTGCCGGGGATTTTATGCGGCCAACAAGGCAACGGAGTTTTATGATGCAGCGCCAGCCTCAAGCGCAAAAACCCAAACGCGGCTATTTTCAGAATATTGTTTTCAGGGAAGTTCTTTCAAATGAAGGGATGGTTTATGTTGAGTGGAAGAAAGGGAATCAAGGGAAGACTCGGACTTTTTATTCCAATGTAGATTATTCTTATTCAGCCTCCGGAACACAGTCTTTTACTGCACCGGTTGTTTTTGTAGGGTACGGAATCCAAGAGGAGTCACTAAAACTGGATGAATACAAAAACCTGAATGTTAAAGGGAAAATAGTCATGATGTTGACTGAAACACCCGGCAAGGGTGACCCCAAATCTCCGTTTAACGAAGGGGAATTAAAGAATAAGTATTATCCTCCCCGCCGTATGCGGCGAATGGTTTCTCCAAAAATACAATTGGCAAAAAAATTGGGCGCTGTTGCTGTAATCTCTATTGAAAATTCTCCTAAAGAAAATCTTGATGTGGCCGAAAGAGCTATCGCCTCTCAAAAGATCAATGACGAACGGCCGATTTTCCCTGGTCCGCGCCGCAGACTGTCTCTGATTCAAGGCAAAACCATGGCTATGCCATGGGATGGCCTCCCTACCATCAGGATTTCGCGGGAAATGACAGACATAATCCTGGATTTTGTGGGACAGGATATTGAAACCTTGAAGGGAAAAATCGAAAAAACACTAAAATCCCATTCCATAGCTCTTACAGGGGTGACTTTCACATTAAAAAACAAAGCAAAGACAAAACTGGTCAGCAGTCCAAACGTACTCGGATACCTGGAAGGCTCTGACCCTGTGTTAAAAGATGAAGTGGTTGTAATTGGTGCTCATCTGGATCATCTTGGCATGAGGGGTGATTATATCTTTAATGGTGCCGACGATAACGGCTCAGGTTCAGTGGGAGTAATGGAAATCGCTGAAGCCTTTATAAAAAATCCTGTCAAGCCTAAACGATCAATACTTTTTGCCCTCTGGACCGGGGAAGAAAAGGGCCTGTTAGGCTCAAGATATTATGTGACAAATCCCTCCATGCCCTTTAATAAAACAGCAGCCTGCCTGAACCTGGATATGATCAGCCGGGAATGGAGTGAGGAACGGTTGAAGATGATGTCAAGAATGTTTGGAAGAGGTTTTGATGATAAGATTCTGAAACAAATCAAGGCAAGTAATTTTATCAGTATCTCGCTGGATTCCAACTCACCTGAGCTAGCTGATATATTGAAGAAAAATAATCAGTATGTAGGATTATCCCTGAACTTGAGGAAATCTGAAAGCGCTATGGGTGGAAGTGATCATGCTCCCTTTGCTATGAACAAAATCCCTTGGGTTTTCTTTTCTGCTGCAATAACTGAGGATTACCATCAACCCAGTGACAGCGTGCAGAAGATCAGTAAGAATCTTATGGAGAAAATAATCCGCCTGACTTATCTGACCGCCTTTAGCGTAGCTGATAAATAGTTTCTATTCAGGACGCCATTCACCTGGATAAATTTTATTGGTTTAGAGAAAGATACTGCTTGTAAGCTTGGCGGACACGGCCTGCGATGGCGTCACCCCTATGGACATAGAGTCGATAACAAAGGGTGATTGGCTTGCCAGGCTGGAGAATAACAGGTTCGAGCCCGGGCCATGAGGCGTTGAGGATGCCTGCGTAGCTGTTGCGGATGAGCCATTTGGTCGGAAAGCCGGGGTGATTAGGCGAGACGAAGATTGCCACGCCGAGCTGTTTTGTCGACAGATCCGCCCAACGAAACATTACATTGGTGGAGTCCTTCTTCAGCAAGCCCTGATCGGTCGTTAGCACAGCGCCCGTGAACATCGGTGCGCCGCGTAGACACAATCCGCCATAGCCCTTGTTCTGGCTTGGCTCACCCTGAAGTTCGAGTGGTCCGCCGATGGACTGAATTATAAGCTCCAAGTCGATCGCCCGGCCTATATGGTCCGCCGGGTGGATGTGCATAGTTAAGGTTTCTTTCGCTACAACCTCTTGGCCATCCAGCTTCCAGAAAACTTCAGTGCTAAGTGTTGCCACACCATTTTCCACTTCACGCTTCAGCCAGCGGACAAAATGCTGCCGCAGGGAAGGAGTGTCAGGGTGCCAGGTCTGCGTGTCCAAGCCGCGTGTCTTGACGATAGGCCAGGTCCAAAATACACCATGGTGATGCAGATGATCTTTTGGGAAGTCATCGGTGAGCACCTGCCCATCCAGCGAAAAGAGCGGATGAATGTAGCAAGAGCGTGTGTACCTAGGGTCCACGCCTGTTTTAAGCTGATAACCGAAGCGATAAGTCAGAACGTCGATTTTGCCGTCGCGCAGTGTCAGCGTTCCCTGCTCGTCTTTCTCGACGAACTTCATCTGCGCCGGGCCGTCTGTCAGGATGATGCCGATCAATAGAATCACAATGCTTGTAAGTTTCATGGCGATACTCCGTCAATGGGAGTTCGGTTTTGAATCAACTTATCGCCACCCGAGTCTTTCATCAGCTCGAAAACTTTGTCTTCATCAACATCAATTCCTAAACCCGGACCTTTTGGTACATGGGCGATGCCGTTTTTGATATGTAACGGTTTTTTAAGAACGCTGGCGTTGAGGAATTGCGGGCCGTTGAGTGCTGCGGGTTTCTTCAAGCCGTAGGCTCCGTAGAGGCAGAGCGTAGCAGCAAGAGAGATGTCCGGATCTGTTAGTCCGCTGCCCAGCCATAAAAGGTTGTGTTCCAGACAGAGCTCAATCTGGCGTTTGTTGGAGGCAAGACCACCGCAGCGTGCTGGTTTCATAGCCACGCCGTCGAGCATGCCGAGCTTGATAAATTCTTCCAGGTCAGTGGGCGAGATCACGCCTTCGTCCATGATAATTGGCAGAGCGCCTTGTTTTTTGAGTGCCTTGTAGCCGCTGATGCGGTTGGGCCGGAGCGGTGCTTCGAGTACATCGACGCCAGCATCGGCCAGCTTAGGTGCTGCCCTGAGTGCCGTATCGGGATCATATCCACCGTTTGCATCTGCCCACAGGAATGTTTCTGGCGCCAGGCGCCGGACCTTACGTGCTAGTTTAACGTCAAAGTCAGGATCAGGGGCGACCTTGATATTGAAGTTGCGGTAGCCACGTTTTTTCCCCTCGTCCATGATATGCTCAATTTCATCGATGTTCTTCACGTTGACTGTCCAACTGAGTGTGATTGGTCCGCCAGTTGGTTTGCCCCACATCTGTGCCAGCGACTTGCCCAACAACTTGCCGGTCAGGTCGTGCAGTGCCAGGTCAATTCCGGCACGGCTGATGGGCATTCCTGTTGTAAAGCCCGGCGCGACAGCTCTGTCCATCTCGGCATGGGCTCCTTTGATATCCGTCGGGTCGCGTCCGATCAGCACGGGCGCATAATAATCCCTAAGTACCATGGTCGCTGTCTCCAGCGTCTCATAGCTCCACTTGGCGATCGGTAATGCTTGGCCCCAGCCAACTGTTCCGTTATCGGCGGTGATTTTTACGATCACTGCTGCGCGGCCGGCCGAGCCGTGCGGACCGGTGAAAAACTTGAAGTACCCCGTCATCGGATAACGCATGGGATACAGGTCGATGCGATCGATCTTGACTTTTGATGGTTCCCTGGCAAACATGGACCGGGGCAGGCCCAACGCTATAGCTGTGGTGGAGGCGGTGCATAAAAACTCTCGCCGATTCATTTTCCCCACTCTACTTTAATGTACTGCTGATATCGTTCGGCGACCCGGCCGGTCTCCACATCGCCACTGTGGATCAGGATTCCAACGCGTTGCGTGATCGACTCGCCCTTTTTCAGCGTGAAGGATTTGCCGCTCTGAAAGTCCGGACGCCTTGGGCCGAACGTGCCGTACTCTCTTGTAAGCCAGCGATGCTCCTGACCATCAGGCCACTGGAACACTGCCACTCCTTCGGTCACGCCTTTGACAGTGTTAGAATAATCGATCCATAAAGCGACCTTCATGTTTGTGACTTCCTGGCCTGTGGCGCCGTTGTTTGAGGTGATGATCCCTCCGCTCTCACCGTTGAACAGCGGGTGCATACGAATGTAGGGCCAGGCGTAGTGCACTGCGTCACTGACGAACTTAACATCGCCGTAGGTTGCTATTAGTTTGAAGGTTATGTCGAGCAGATACTCGTTTTCTCCCAGAGCATGCACCACTAGATGCCGCCGCTCCTCCAGCACCGGCCGGTGGCTGTCCATCTCCCAGACGAGCTTTGTTTCGATTACTGCCCGGCTGTCTTTCGCCTCACACCGGGTGAATTCAAGATGGCGAATGTGGTCGCGAAACGGCGGCCCGTAGGTCTCCGGGCCCTTCTTTTGGCCGGAGTACAGCGCGTTATAAGTGCTGACCTCTCTCCCTCCATTTAATCGGACTGTGTCAGCAAACCAGAGCGAGCGGTGATGGGGATACGGCTCTGTCTGCTGTACTAGCATGTTCTTTCCAGAAGGACTGTTCATCGGCCAGTAGTGCGGCAGGTCAAGTGTTTTACCGTATAAATAGACCAAGACCTCACGGCCATCGATGAGCACGTGAAGCTGGCTGGCCTTGTCATTACGCAACAACTCAAGTTTTGGTGGATTATTCAGGGGGCCTGCAGCCAGCATGGCACATAAACAGCCGGCTAACAGAATATTACACATTTTCAGAATTCAATTCCTGTTTACATGGTCCAAGGTTTACGATGCGGATAGTCCAGCAACCGGTTGGCCTCGTCATCTTTGATAAAACGCTCAGCCTGGGGATTCCAGCGCAGCTTGCGGCCAAGTTTCATTGCAATGTGTGTCAGCACACAGATTGTATTTGAGCGGTGTCCTACCTCAACCGGTGCAACCGGATCCTTCCTGTTGTGCATGCACTCCAGGAAGTTCTTCATATGATTGGAGCTGCGGTAGAGCTTGATTTCATTTTCGCGGATTTTCTGGCGGAGGATCTCCCGGTCGGAGGCCTGGATTGCACCCCGCTTGACGAACACCCAGCCCCGATCGCCTTCGAAACGGACGCCTGCTGGGTCCCCCGTTTCCATGATCAGACGGACACCGTTGGCGTATATCGCCTCGGCGCGGAAAGTTGTGTGTACGTCGAATAAACCCCGATTTGGGAACTCCGCTTTCGCCTCGATTTCGATAGGACCGGTGTTGTCCGTGTTGTTACCCCACTGGGCAATGTCGTTCATGTGGGAGCCCCAGCCGGTGATCATGCCAAGGCAGTACTGTTTGATCTGAAGCCATCCCGGTCTACTGTAACTTCTCTGCGGATGAACGCGGTCCTCGGTGAATGGTGCTTGAGGTTTTGGGCCCAACCAGAAGTTGTAATCGAGATTGACAGGTACAGGCATCGGCTGTGGATTGCCGGTGCCATGATCCTCGGGCAGCCAGACGTGGATTGTGTGGAGCTTGCCGATACGCTGGTTTCGCGTCAGCTCGCATGCCATGAGGAAATACGTGGACGACCGCTGCTGTGAGCCCACCTGGAGAACTCGGTTGTTTTTTCGCACTGCTTGGACGAGTTTTTGTCCTTCGATGATCGAATAAGTTAAAGGCTTTTCCAGATATATGTCCTTGCCGGCGTTGGCGGCAGCAACGGCAATCGGCGCGTGCCAGTGGTCGGGCGTGACAATCAAAACGCCGTCGATGTCCTTGCGTGCCAATAGTTCGCGGAAATCATGGTAGGCAGTGCAGCCCTTGTATCTGTTTTTGCCCAGCTCAGTAGCGTAGATTTTTTCCGCCAGCCACTGGGCATCCTCCATGCGGTGTGCATCAACATCACACACGGCTACGACACGTGCCCCAGCATCCAGGCCACGATAGATCAGTTCCTGCATATCGCTCTGGCCCTGTCGGCCAGCACCGATGCATCCCATCAGTTTTGTGTTGCTCGGGGCTGATGAACCGAATACAGTTGACGGCACGATTGTTGGTGCCAACACAGATGCCGCGGCAGCCTTTAGAAAACTGCGTCGAGTGATGCTGTTACTTTTTTTAGATCGAGACATAATTCCTCCCCTTCAAGTCGATAAAAATTTGATTTGAGGCCTATGGAGTGCTTTCCCTCCTTGGGCTCTATTTTAACTTATAAACATTAAAAGACAAACCTATCATGACAAAAATGATGTTGTCAATGTTGAGGAAAGAAGCGGCGAAGAAATTACATTGACATCTCGTTTTAGTATTAGATAATATAGCTATGTCATAAAGGGGAGATTAAATTAAGAAATAGAGCAAATTCCCAGATATATAATATGAAAAAAGCATGTTGATGGATTTGCTTAAATAAGAGCTTCGGAGTAATTAAGCTTTTATTAAATAATTACAAATACAATTAAAAAGAGGAGAGTTCAAATGGCAACCTTTGTTATTCTAAGCCGTATTTCCCCTGAGGCATTCAGTGACCCTTTTGAATTTAAAAAGATAGCAGGTATGGTGTCTTCAAAAATTAAGAGTGAGTGCCCTGGAGTTGTCTGGAAAGAGAGTTACTCAACTACTGGGCGCTTTGATGTGATTGATATTATTGAATCAGATGATCCGAAACAAGTCATGAAGGTAGCTATGATCATCCGGGCATATGGACATTCAACAACCGAGACATTAACAGCAACTCCCTGGAATGAATTCCTTGAGATGATTTAGCTTGTAGTTTTTCCCTTAGAAAAGTGTTGAATATAAATAGAAGGTATATCTAAAGTAATATCCGTCTAAGAAATTTCTTTCTCTTCTTTACTGTATCTTTTGCTTGTCATTAAGACTTCTTTAAAAGCCTTCACTATATCCGGGCGGAATTGCTTGCCTGATCCCTTCTCAATCTCTTCATAAGCTTTCCAGGACTGCATTCCGGCCCGGTAGGGCCTGTCTGTTATCATGGCATCATACGCGTCAGCCACAGCTATTATCTCTGCCCCAAGAGGAATCTTCTTTCTCTCTGCGTCTGGAGTTTCTTTATTTTCAAAGTAGTATTTATGGTGTGCAAGTACAATCGGCACTGCTTCTTCCAATACACCACCAACGAGAGATATAATTCTTGCGCCCTTTTCTGCATGGGCATCCATAAGCTCTCTTTCTTCAGAAGTAAGAGACGCAGCTTTTTTTACAATGTCCATACTTATCTCGGTTTTTCCTATGTCATGGAGAAGGGCAGCTGTTTTTATGTTTTCTCTTTCATATGACGGTAAGCCCATTACACGTGCGATATCTTCTGACAGATGAGAAACCCGGACAGAATGTCCCTGGGTATACCTGTCTGCAGATTCAAGATATTTTGATAGAATCTCTAAGATTCCTACATAGGCACTTTTTAAATCTTTTATTCTCTTTTCTTTTTCTTCGTATAGATATCCAATCGCGGCGCTTGTCAGGATCAGAAAAGAGCTCCACGCCGTAAGGCTTACTATAACGGAAGTTTTATCCATTCCAGCTATGAAAAAAGAGGAAGGGGAGATTATTATGAAAACAATGACAACCAGAATGCATAAAAATGCAGTAAGAACAGCCATTCTTTTCCCCAGGAAATAGCCTGCTGTGATTATTGGAAGGTAAAAGAAGTTTAAAAATCCGATTTTATAAGATACAAAATAATTAATAAGTATTATACCCAGCAGAATTGATAGAACAAGGATTTTCTCAAAATGTTTGAAAAAATAGCCTTTTATTTGATCCATATTAATTTCCTTTTTTTAAAGTTAAGATCTGATTTTTATCTCTTTATCAAATCAATATATGATATATAAATGAATAAATGAGATGCGTCAAGTTATTAAGATTTTTAAAAATTTTAGTTTTTTTTCAGTCTTTTATCTTTTGACATCGAATTTTTTCTATGCTATAAGTCTCAAATGAGGAGATTTAACTGTATATTTGCATACATAAACAGGGAAAAAAATATCCTCCGTTCAGAGGTGATAGTTACATCCAAGAGATAATATTGTTTCTACGAAGAGACTAAATAAAAAGAGATGCTGCGATTATGTCAGAACAACGAAGAGCAAAACGGGTAAAAGAAGAAGCCCAGGTAACTATTACTCTAATATCCAAGGATTTACTACCGGTCGGCAAGAAAATCAGCTATCACCTGACCAAAGATATTTCTTCAACCGGCATTAAAATCCGTGCCAGTGCATTTTTACCGATTAATGCGGTATTAAGAATAGAAATTTCATTTGAGAAGCCGCCCAGAGTTATCCATGCCTTTGGAAAAGTACGGTGGGTCAAAAGTATTTATGCTGACGAGTTATTTGAGATGGGTATAGAATTCGTGGATACATCTCAGGAAAATATTGAGCTCCTCAAGGAGTATATTGAAAAAGCGGCGATTACCATTCCTGTTGTATAAGATTTCTTAAAGCTTCCTAGAATGCCTGAATAAGATGTATAGCTCTTTATTTTTGTCCTTGTTTTTGGGTCTTGAAGGAAATGTTTATGGCATTTTAAAAAACTGAGGCTCAAGTTTGGTCAAACAAAATACCTGATACGAGGAGAATTTAATGAAAATTGCTCTTATCCAGCAGCATGTTACAAAAGATTGTGAAGAAAATCTCAAGCGAGGGATTGAGTCCTTTTGTCAGGCTGCAGACTCTGGTGCAGAATTAATTGCCTTTGCGGAGTTAGCTTTTTCTCCTTTTTGGCCTCAAATCCCTGCAGCGCAAGAATCTCTGGCAATGGCTGAATCCATTCCTGGTCCAACAACAGAACAATTCTCTACACTTGCAGAAAAATATGGTGTTGTTGTAGTTTTGAATCTTTTTGAAACAGATGGAGAAAGGACCTATGATTCTTCTCCTGTTATTGATGCTGATGGTAAACTTCTTGGAGTCACGCGGATGGTCCATATCATGGAGGGACCGGGATTTCATGAAAGAGGGTATTATTCTCCCGGAAACAAAAAAAAATTTGTTTATGAGACTAAAATAGGACGAATTGGGATAGCCATTTGTTATGATCGCCATTTTCCCGAGTATATGAGAAATCTGGGCCTGAAAGGGGCTGAGCTTGTTGTGGTTCCCCAGGCTGGAGCATTGGATGAGTGGACCAAAGGTTTATTTGAGGCAGAACTTCAAGTAGCCGCTTTTCAGAACGGGTATTATGCTGCCCTTGTCAATCGTGTTGGAAAAGAAGATATTGTTCATTTTGCAGGCGAGTCTTTTGTCGTTGACCCTCATGGATGTGTTGTTGCACGAGCACTAAAGGGGAAGGATTATATTCTTTATGCAGACTGCGATTTTTCACAGATTCCCCAGTGCCATGCTAAAAAGCACTTCCTCCAGGATAGGCGTCCTGATTTCTATCATGATTTTAAATTGCTTGATTGATATAATAGAGAATGCTCTAAAAAAGCCCTGTGTTTTTGAATGTAATCTTTAAAGAAAAAAAGGATAAGATGGAAAACTGGTATGTAATTAATACAAAGCCTAAAAAGGAATTTCATGTTGAGAAATTGTTTAAAGAAGGTGGTGTCAAGATTTACAACCCTAAATACCTGCATGAGAATAAAATTAGACCTTTCTTCCCAGGCTATGAATTCATCTACTTTGATTTTCCAGCCCAATACCAGCTTGTGAGATACACAAGAGGGGTAAAAAGAGTGGTCGGAAGCAAGATCCTTCCTACGCCAATTCTGGAAGATATTATCCTTGAGATTAAATCCAGAGAAGTAAACGGTCTCATTGAGATTGATAAATACGGGGAGGAGCCTGAGGTTGGAGATGAGATTGAAGTTGTGAAAGGGCCATTGAAGGGATTAAGGGGAATATTTAAGAAAGAACTCACTGCAAAGGAAAGAGTTCTTATTTTACTGAATTATGTAACTTATCAAGGCCAATTAATAATCGAGAAGGAAAAATTAAAGAAGGTTTATAAATAAGAGTTGTGTGTTGACAATTTTATTATATTTAAATACAGTGCTCATTTAAAATTAAAAGGTGAAAGGAAAGATATGAATATTCCACTTTTAGATTTAAGAGCTCAATACCTGAGTATACAGGAAGAAATCGATCAGAAAATTTTAGAAGTTGTCTCATCGCAGAGGTTTATTTTAGGGCCAGAGGTTGAGGAGTTTGAAAAAGAAATGGCTGCATACAGTGGGGCAGAATTTGCTGTAGGAGTTTCTTCCGGATCTGATGCTCTGATTATCTCTTTAATGGCTCTTGGTGTGGGAGAAGGGGATGCTGTGGTTACAACCCCATTTACATTTTTTGCAACTGTAGGTGCAATAGCCAGACTTAAAGCAAAGCCTGTTTTTTGCGATATTGAAAAGAAAAGCTTTAACATTGACCCAGCCAAGCTAGAAGGAGTTCTTGAATCTCAGCTCAGGAAAGAGGGGATTTCAGCAATTAAAGCGGTGATACCTGTTCATCTTTATGGGCAGTGTGTTGATATGACTCCAATTATGGATTGTGCAAAAAAATATGATTTGTTCGTGATTGAAGATTCAGCTCAGGCTGTCGGGGCGGAATATCCAACTCCTGAAGGCATAAAGAAAGCATGTACATTAGGGAACCTTGGGATCTTGTCCTTTTTCCCTTCGAAAAATCTAGGAGGGTTTGGAGATGGGGGTATGGTTCTCACTGACGAGGAAGAATTGGCGCAGAAACTGAAATTGTTGAGAGGACATGGATCGAGAAACAAATATTTCTATGATATTCTTGGCGGTAATTTCCGGCTTGATGCGCTCCAGGCTTCAATCCTCAGAGTTAAGCTCAAATATTTAGAAACATGGCATCAGAAGAGGAGAGAAAAAGCTTTGTATTACAACAAGATATTCCAGGAATCAGGATTGGTGGAAGAAGGAAAAATTCAGATTCCAGAGCCTTTGTATAAGGATAGTGGTGTTAAGAATTATCATATTTACCATCAATATGTTTTAAGAGCAAAAGAAAGAGACAAATTGTTGGAATTCTTGAAAGGAAAGGGCGTGGGGACAGCTGTTTATTATCCTTTGCCGCTCCATCTTCAGAAATGCTTTTCTTATCTCGGGTACAAGGAAGGAGATTTTCCTGTTGCGGAAAAAGCGACTCATGAAGTTCTTGCTATACCTGTCTATCCGGAATTAACTTCGGAGCAGCAAGATTACGTCGTTACTTCCATCAGTGCATTTTATAAATCATAAAGTGAGCTTCTAAAAGAATGTGCGGAATATTTGGAATTATTTTTAAGGATTTTAAGGAAGATTTAGGGAAGATTCTTCTTCAAGCTGGAAGAAAGCTCACCTACAGGGGCTATGATTCTGTTGGAATGGCGGCTTTCAGTAGCGATTCTATTGAGTTGAAAAAGGATGTTGGGGGAATTGAAGATGTCAATAAAAAATATAATTTTGAAAAACTTAAAGGGTACAAAGGAATAGTGCAGCTTCGGTGGGCAACTTTTGGTCCCCCTTCTAAGGAGAATTCACAGCCCCACTATGATTGTTTAAAGGAAATGGTAGGTGCTCACAACGGAAATATTGTCAACACAAAAGAGCTCATTAAGGAATACGGGAAAAAAAGCCATGTTTTCCAGGGCGAAAATGACGGTGAAGTTATTGTCCATGTCATTGAAGAGGGATTCAAGCAAAGCAAAGACATGAACGCAGCTATCCAGGAAGCAGATACAATTCTTAAGGGCGATTATGCCTATGTAGCAACCCGGAGAGAGTCCCATAAGATGTATTGTGTCAAGAAATATTCCTCTCTTTATCTTGGAATTGGCAGGGATTTTATCTGCTGCTCTTCTGATCTGCCGTCGATTATTCAATTCACGGATTCCATCGTTTCGATTTATGACGACGAGTACGTTGAATACAGTTGGGATACATATCAGATCAGAAAACTCTCTTCAGGAGAGGAGATCAAGAGGAGCCCTTATCAATGTACTCTGAATATTGAAGATGCACAAAAGGGAAAATTTCCTCATTTTATGCTCAAGGAGATTTATGAACAGCCAGAAAAAGCCCAAGCCTTGATCAATTTCTTAAAAGACTCTAGTCAGGTGGGTGAATTCTATAGTGGATTGAAGCGAGAGAGAAAGATTTATCTTGTTGGTTCTGGCTCGTCTTATAATGCCTGTGTTCTCGGTGCATATTATCTGAATAAAATCGCTGGCATCGAAGCAGTCCCTGTTATTGCCGGTGCGTTTAAAGAGTTTTTAGGCCATGGAGACCTTTCCCAGGGGGCTTACATTCTTGTTTCTCAAAGTGGAGAGACTAAAGATGTTGTAAGTGTTTTGAATTTTTTAGAAGAGAAAAAAGCAAGGAAAATTTTTGCTTTAGTGAATGTTCTTGGTTCCTCACTCCAGCTCAGGATTAAAAATTGTTTGCCTCTTCTCTCTAATATTGAAATCAGTGTGCCCGCTACAAAAACATTCACAAATCAAGTGATTGTCTTTCTGTATTTATCGATGAAATTGGGGGAGATTAAAGACGGGAAAAATACCGCTCTGGAGGATGAGTTTGGAAACCTTCCTTCTCTCATTAAAAAGACATTATCCCAGACTGTGGAGAAGTGCAGGCAGATTGCCCGCTTTTTAGCAAAGAAAAACTATCTCTATTATCTTGGTTATGGAGTAAGCTATAGTGCATGTTTGGAAGCAGCTTTAAAAATGAAGGAGATTACTTATATTCCCTGTGAAGGGATGTATTCTTCTGAGTTCAAACATGGTCCCCTAGCAATTATAAAGAAGGGCGATTGGGTCTTATTTCTCTCCACTCTTGAGGACTCCTATATGACGCTTTCCCATATTAATGAAGTAAGCTGCCGCTGGGGAAAAATCTGCACGATTGCACCTTATTTGGATTCTCTTTCTATCAATTCAGATGAGCTCATTCCTTTGCCTTCTCAGAACTACTTCATCGTTCCTCTCCTTGCGGTTGTTGTTGCCCAGCAACTTGCCTATTATGTAAGCCAGGAAAAAGGTATAAATCCTGACCAGCCCCGCAATATCAGCAAGACACTTACTGTGGATTAATTGGGGATATACTGACAGCCCATTTTTGTATGAGCCCATTGAGTTAGACAGAAGAATTTCCGCTGATTTCCTGTAATGTCTCGTCAAACAAGCTTAAACCAGCTAAAAAATAATTCTTTTCCGAGCCAATCCCAATACGCAAATAGTGGTCCATTCCGAACAAGTCCCCAGCCACGATAAAGACACTTTTTTCTTTCATGAGTTTAGTGGCGAGTTCTGTGGAATTGATTTCCAAACTGTATCGCGGAAAAGCTATGCCTCCTGCTTTGGGAGGGATCAGGTTAAAGAGAGTTTTGTGTTTATCGATCCATTTTTCAAGTTCAACCAAATTTTTTTTCAGAATTTTTCTGTTACGATTTAAAACTTTTTTTCTCCGTTCAGGCTGGAGCACTAATGCTGCCACATGATTGCTGAGAATTCCTGAAGCAATAGATGTATAGTCGTGTGAAGCCCAGCTTTTTTCGATAGTTTCTTTTGGCCCGACTAGCCAGCCCAACCTGAGACCAGGAAGAGCATAGGCTTTTGAGAGTCCACAGCAAACAATCACTTTATCATAGAGGCCAAAAAAAGAAGGTGTTTCTTCTCCATTTAATTCAGCACCGCAGTATACTTCATCAGAATAGATCCAAGCACCGGCTTCCATGGCGATGTGAACAATTTCCTTCATTTCTTCCTTGCTGAGAACAGCACCTGTAGGATTATTGGGATTACAAACGGCTATCATTTTTGTCCGGGGTGATATCAAGCTTTTCAGTTCGTCAAGGTCTGGTCCCCAGTTTAGGTCTTCTCTGAGATAAAAAGGTTTGACTGTAACGCCAAAAGAACGGGCAATTCCCCAGATTTGCATGTAATTCGGGAGCATTAAAATAAGCTCATCGCCTGGCTCAAGATTAGTCCAGATGGTTATAAAGTTTGCTTCTGCAGAGCCGTTTGTCACGAGAACATTATCCAGGTCTGTTCCCGGATAGAGGCGGCTGATTGCTTCTCTCAGCTCTATAGAGCCATTTGTTTGACCGTAGCCAAGCCGCAGGGAAAGCAGATCTTTTATTTCTTCCTTGTCGAGAATTTCATTGAGAGAGTAGGGATGAATACCGCTTTCCGTGAGGTTGTATTTTACTCTGTTTTCCCATTGAGATTGAGTCCTTTCCAGTTCAAAAATCTCAATTTTCATAATGACCTCTCCTTATAGCCGTTCTTTGCTCTTATCTTATTTTTTTATATCTTCTTGCCAAGCAGAGCTTCATACACAGCCTTTGCAATCTGAATATCCTGGACGGCAACACCTGTTAAATCTGCAATTGTTATCTGTTCATCAGAGGATCTTTGAAGTTTTTTATCAATAATGACATTTCCTAGCTCGACAAGGTTTTCTTTTTTGATTTTAACCGCTTTTATTGCCTGAAAGATTTCTCCACGGGATAGGCACTGGCTGATGCTGTCAGCAACAACAATATCCGCTTTTTGAAGGATTTCAGGATCTAATTCATTTTTTTCAGGCGTGTCAGAACCCATAGCGGTAATATGTGTTCCTTCCCGAATTTTATCAGCCATCAGAAGCGGAGACTTTGATGGTGTTGCCATAACGATAAGGTTGCAGGCTGCGGCAATATTTTCGGCCTCCAGTGTGGTTTGTATATTATACCCTTGCGGTTCCATTTCTTCTTTGTAGGCGTCTAATTCCTGACGGTTTATTCCCCACACAAAAACATCGTTACAATTGATAATTGATTTTAAGCTTTCAAGCTGCATCCTGCCTTGAGCACCTGCACCTATAATGCCGATTTTGTGAATAACTTTTGGGGCCAAATATTTGGCAACAACTGCTCCCGCTGCCGCTGTTCGCACATTGGTGAGATATCCCTCATCAAGAAGGATACAGGCTACCTCTCCTGTTTTCTGTTTGAAGACCAACATTAATCCAGAGGAAGTTAGAAGGTTTGACTTAATATTTTCATAAAAGCCTGAAGCGATTTTAACAACATAATATTCATCGCCGATTATATAGCCATATTTTATGTGAACGTCTCCGGGAGGGTGTTTAAAAATCATCTCTCCAACCGGGGGCACAACCACTTTTCCTTGAGAGTAAGCGATAAATCCCTTTTCAATGGCTTGAATAGGATCGATGTTTTTTAAGGCTTCCTTGATCTGGCTCAGGTTAAATATCTTTGTCATTTTAGTTATATCCTTGGCAGAAGACTTCTTTCAGCTGGTCCATGCTTATTTTTGCTCCGCTTATGATTAAAACGACATTTTTATTTTTAAATCTTTTTTTAACCTTGATAAAAGATGCAACAGAAAGGGCGCCTGCACCCTCAATGAGCATGGAGTGTTTTTCCACTAGAAGTCTAATAGCTTCTTTGATTTCTTCCTCTGTAACTAAAATAAATTCGTCAACAAGGTTTTTGCATATATCTAAAGTGATGGAGCCCTGTTCGATTCCACCAGCAGAACCGTCAGAGATTGTGGGTTTTGACTCCATTTCTACAATTTTCCCGGCTTTGATGGATTCATACATAACCGCGGAGTTTTTTGGCTGGCAGCCGATTATTTTGATATTTGTGTTTATGGATTTTAAATATCCGGCGATTCCAGAGATTAGCCCTCCTCCACCAACTCCCACGAACACGGCATCTATTTTTTTTATTTGCCTTTGTAATTCGATACCGATTGTGGCCTGACCACCGATTATCTTTATGTCATTGTAAGGAGAGATGTATACAAGATTGTTATTTTTTGCTGTTTTTCTGGCATAAACTTCTGTCTGGATACAGTCTGTTCCGTAGAGTTTTAAGTCTGCGTCGTAAGAGCGAAGAGCTTCAATTTTTGTCTGAGTAGCAATTTCAGGTAAATAAATGGTCCCCTTTAATCCTAGTTTATTACAAGCATAAGCAAACGCTGCGCCGTGGTTTCCGGATGAAGCTGTGATGGCATCTTTCTCCTTCTCCTTTTTTGATAAGGAGAGGAGTTTGTTCATGGCGCCTCGAAACTTGAAAGAACCGGAGAACTGTATGTTTTCAAGCTTGAGATTTACCTTGCAGTTTCCTGCTTTACTGAGATAGGGGGAGTATTCAACAGGAGTTTCTCTGATATGTTTCCTTATTCTATTTTCCGCTTCTAAAGCCTCTTTTTTTATGTCTAAACTCTTTGTTTGGACTTTACTGTTCATTAGTTTATAGTTTTATCGGTTGTGATTAGAATTGTTTATCGTGCTTCATCCAGGAAAAGTATTACAAGATTCGCAATTCTTATCAAGCCCTTTTGAAAAAAAATAGAAAAAAGGGGGCAGGCCCCATATTTTGTATCGCTTTTTTCATGAAAGAAAAAGGGGACAGAAAAAGGGAGCAGGCCCCATATTTTGTTGGTTTTAAATCTGTAGGGGTATGATTCATCAAATCCACTGCTTTTGAATATAATGGTTTATTTGTAGGGGCTTGATTTATCAAGTCCACTGTTTTTTAAATCAGATTGTTTATTCGTAAGGGTATGATTCATCAAATCCACCGCTTTTGAATATAATGACTGGAAAGGATTAGCCCGGGAAGAAAAATTCCTGTCACTTTTTTCAGATAGAAATTATTATTAAATTCTGCTATTTTAATTGTTATTAAAATAATCAAAATTAATGGAGAGAGAGAATGAAAGTTATCGGTCTAATTGGAGGCATGAGCTGGGAGTCATCTCTTGAATACTACCGAATCATTAATGAGACTGTGAAAGAAAAGCTGGGCAGATTCCATTCTGCTAAGAGTCTTATGTATTCTGTTGATTTTGAAGAAATTGAAATATTACAGCATCAAGGAAAATGGGATAAAGCAACCGAACTCATGATAAATGCTGCTCAAAGAGTAGAAAAAGGAGGGGCAGATCTTATCATTATCTGCACTAATACAATGCATAAGATGGCAGATGAGGTCCAGAAGAGTATAAAAATCCCTTTGCTGCATATTGCGGATGCAACTGCAGAAGAGATAAAGAAACAAGGGCTAAAAAAATTGGGCCTGCTGGGCACTAAATTTACCATGGAGGAGGATTTTTATAAGGGCAGATTGAGCGAAAAGTTTGGCTTAAAAATTATTATCCCAAATGAAGAAGAAAGACAACTCATTCACAATATACTATATAGCGAGCTTTGTTTGGGGGAGATAAAAAGCCAATCAAAGGAAAAGTTTATAAGAATTATAAAGAACCTTGCTGCCAGCGGGGCAGAGGGAGTCATTTTAGGATGCACAGAAATACCCTTATTGATAAGCCAGGAAGACTGTGAAGTCCCTCTTTTTGATACAACAAGGATTCATGCCAGATTCGCCGTGGAATATGCTCTTAAAGGAGACAATAATAAGATATAAAACAACTTGCTTTACATTTTGCCTTATAAATGAGAAAATATTGCCACAAAAAAGCTAAAAACAAGGGAGGAACTCTTATGAAAAAAACTTTTTATGCTTTGGTAGCTTTGGCGGTGATTTTTTTGATTGGGTTAAGCGGATGTGCCACTAAAGGTTTTGTCCAGGAACAGATTTCTCAAGTTATGGATCCTGTCAAGGCGCAAGCTGAGGCGAACAAAACGGAAATCGAAACGTTAAAAAAGACTACTGAACAGCAAACCCAGCAGCAGCAGAAGCTTTCAGAGACGAATCAGGAGGCAGTTGCACGTGCTATGGAAGCGTTTGATCAGGCCGAAGAGGTAGGTAAGTTAGCCACAGGCAAATTTCTTTTTGAAGTGACGTTCTCGGATGATTCAGTACAGTTTGACTTTGATAAAGGTGATCTTACTGATGAGGACAAAATTGTTCTCAGCAATTTTGCAGCGCGCATAAAAGCACAAAACAAGAATGTCCATATTGAGATACAAGGGCATACAGATAGCATCGGGACAGAGGAGTATAACTTATGGCTAGGCCAGGTCCGTGCGGAGTCAGTCAGGAACTATCTCTACACGCAGCACGGAGTATCTCTTCACCACATGAGTACTTTTTCCTATGGTGAGTCAAAACCTCTTGTTGAGAACGACACTCCTGAGAATCGTGCGATGAACCGCCGAATTACATTTGTTGTAATAGAGTAGATTTTTTCCCTTACTTTAAGAAGAGCTTAATAATATTCCACAGGCCAAGGCAGGTGACGATAAGGATGATCAAGCTTCCCAGTATGTTCTGTTTGATGTTGTTGACCCATTTTCCCATTTTTTGACGGTTATTTAGCACAATAAGCAGAAATACAGTGGCAAGCGGCAGAACCAGCCCATTAGCAACCTGGGCAGATATAATAACAACAATAGGTTTAAGATTAAAACAGGATACGACAAAACCTATCAGGATTACCCCTAACCAGACCCCTCTAAATCCTTTAGAACGAAAACCTCCTTTCCAGCCAAGAACACCTGAGGAGGCGAATGCAGCCGCATACGGAGCAGTCAGGGCTGAACTCAAGCCTGCGGCAAAAAAACCAAGGCCAAAGAGGAAATTGGTGAAGGAACCGAAAAGAGGTTTGAGCTGTTGAGCCAGCTGCATCCCGTTTTCCAGGACAATCCCTTTCTCATAAAAAGCAACAGCTGAAGTTATTACAATTGAGGCTGAAATGATTCCTCCTAATGAGATAGAGAGAAGCAGGTCTTTTTTAACATCTTTAAGATGAGCTGGGGAGCGCCATTTTTCCTTAACAGCTGAGGAGTGGAGAAATAGGTTATAAGGCACAACAGTGGTTCCAACAAGAGCAAGGATGAGATAGAGTGAATTTTTTGGAAAAGAAGGAATTATCCCCTTAAAAATAAAGAGCAAATTTGGTTTAATTATTACAAGAGTCGTTAGGAAAGAGAAACTCATCAGGAAAACCAGAAATATTAAAAACTTCTCCACTAATCTGTATTTACCCAGACTCATAAAAAAAATAGCTATTAAGGATATTAAAACAACCCAGAATTTTTGGGGAATTGAGGTGATCATTTCAAGACCGATTGAGCCTCCAATGATATTTCCGGCTTCATAAGCGGCGCAGCCAAATGTAATAGAGGAAAGGGTGAGGAAAACAAACAAACCTCTTGTCAGGCGATTTTGAGGGAATTCTCTTAAAGATTGAGCAAGGTCACGACCAGAGCCCAGACTGAGTCTTCCTGTCATTCCCTGGAGAATAAGAGTGGTTAGTGTGGCAAAGACCAGAGTAAAAATCAGTGCATAGCCAAACTGTGCACCTGCCATGGAGCAGGAAGTCACAGTCCCGGGTCCGATAAAAGCTGCCGTTACCAGAAAGCCTGGACCAAAAGTAGATTTTTTATTTTTTACTGCCATAACCTCCGCCCCCGGGAGTTTCTATGCGCAGCACATCTCCGGGTTGGACCTTTCTGTTGACCTTGGATTTCAGGTGTATTTTTTTACCTTTAGAGAAAAGGATGTTCTTTCCCTTTTTCCCATCTTTTCCTCCCTGAGCTCCATAAGGGGCAAATTTCCGCCTTTCAGAGATGATAGTCAATTGAACGGGAACAGCAAATTCATATTCGCGTATGATCCCATCCCCTCCAGTATTCTGTCCTTTACCGCCAGAGCCCTGCCGAAGGCAGTATTTTTTAATTTTCAGAGGGAAGTAATTCTCAAGAGCTTCCAAGGGAGTGTTGAGAGAATTAGTCATGTGAGTGTGGACTCCACTGAGACCTGGGAAATCAGAGCTTCCGCCCATGCCTCCTCCAATGGTCTCATAATAGGCAAAGTTTCTTTTTCTTGATGGGTCATAACCGCCAAAGGCGATATTATTCATAGTACCTGAGCTTGCAGCTGGAATATTATCAGGTATCGCCTTGGAGAGAGCCCCAAGAAGAACGTCAACGATTCTCTGGGATGTCTCTACATTCCCTCCTGCAGTTGCTGCCGGAAACAAAGCATTAAGAATTGAACCTTCAGGAGCTTTGATTTTTAGCGGCCTCATCAAGCCTGTATTAAATGGAATGTCTTCCTCTACGAGGCAGCGGAAAACGTAGAGTACTGCGGAATAAGTTACCGCAAAATTAGCATTGACATTACCTTCAACTTGAGGTGATGATGAGCTGAAATCAATCAGGGCCTCGTCATTTCTTATTGTCAGTTTTACGCCAATTTTTATGGGTTTCTCCTTGATCCCGTCGTCATCCATATAGTCAGTGAAAACATAAGTGCCGTTAGGAATGTCTTTTATGGTTTTTCTTAAAATCTTTTCCGTGTAGAGCTGGATGAGATAGGTGTAACGAAGGAGTTTTTTTAAACCATATTTTTTTATTATTTCTTCTAACCTTTGTTTTCCTTTTTCATTGGCAGCTATCTGGGCCAGGAGGTCTCCTTTTCGTTCTTCTGGAGTTCTGACATTAGCGAGAATCAGATTGAAAATATCAGAGTTTAATAAACCTTTTTGTATCAGTTTTAAGGGGGGGATAATCAATCCTTCTTGATAGATTTCTGTAGCGAGCGGCATGGAGCCGGGAGTTTTTCCTCCTACGTCAGAGTGATGGGCACGGTTTGCTACAAAAAAGCTCAGGTTTTTTTCGATAAAAACAGGAGAAATACAGGTTATATCGGGGAGGTGGGTTCCTCCTTTATAAGGATCATTGAGAATCACCAAGTCGCCCTCTTCAAAATGGACTGTTTTGAGGGATGCTTGAACAGAGAGAGGCATAGCTCCTAAATGGACTGGGATATGAGAACCCTGGGCGAATGTCTCTCCTTTTTTATTAAAAAGAGCACAGGAGAAGTCTTTTCTCTCTTTAATGTTAGGAGAGAGGGAGGTTCGCCCAAGGACAGCGCCCATTTCCTCAGATATAGAAATAAAGATGTTCTTAAACAGTTCAAGCTCGATAGGGTCGAATTTAACCATGTTTACCATATAGTTACTCCACCTTTTGGATAAGCAAATTGAGCAAGCCGTCAACTTTAGATGTGCAGGAAGGGGGAAGGAATATTGTTGACTCTATATCTGCGATAAGAGCTGGGCCGTTCATTTTGTTCCCGGGGGAGAGAAGAGATCTATTAAACACTGAGGCTTGGTAGCTTTTCCCGCTGTAATAGATGGATTGTTTTTTTAGAAAAGCCTTTTCAGGTTTGGCACCTTTGAGGGGAAGCTTTTTAAGCCTGATTTTTTTACTTTTTCCCACAGCTTTGATCCGAATATTGACGATCTCTACAGGTCTTTGCTCGTGCTGGTAAGAATAGAGTTTTTTGTGAGCCTTATGAAAATCGGATACAAAGGATAAGCCGGGGCTCTTTGTGTACCTGTAAGGAATGGTTATTTCATAGGATTGACCGAGATACCTGAGGTCCAGGAAAGGATAGATAAAAGTTTCCTCCTTACTGAAACCCTCCTCTTTCATATTTCTGACGCCTCTTTCTCCTAATTCGACAAAAAACTTTTCGAGTTCCTCTTTTTTTAATTTCTCTGCTGTCTTCAATATGGATTTAGAATAGTCCTTGATAGAATCGGCCATAAGAAGCCCGAGGGAAGAGAGTACTCCAGCGTTTTTAGGAACAATCACTCTGGGTATTTTAAGGTGAGAGGCAATATCAACTGCGTGCATCCCCCCGGCTCCTCCAAAGGAGAAGAGAGCGAAATTTCTTGGGTCAAAACCCCTTTCAATTGAAATCACCCGGATGGCTTTTTCCATGTTTGCATTGGCAATTTTGATGATACCTGCAGCTGTTTCAAGAAAAGATTTGTTGATTTTTTTAGCAAGCCTCTCCAGGACCTCATGGCTCCTTTTTGGAAGGATTTTCATTTTGCCACCAAGGAAAAACTCCGGGACCAGCCGGCCTAAAACCAGATTGGCATCTGTGACAGTCGGGAAGTTTCCGTGCCCGTAACAAGCCGGCCCTGGTTCAGCTCCTGCACTCTTAGGCCCAACTCTGAGAGAGCCACCTCTGTCTACATAGGCAATGGAGCCACCTCCAGCCCCGACCGAGTGAATATCGATAATAGGGATTCGGATGGGAAAATCTCCGATTTTACTTTCATTTGTTCTTCTGATCTTACCGTCTATAAGGGAAACATCAGAGGAAGTCCCTCCCATATCAAAAGAGATGATATTTTGAAATCCAGCCGCTCTTGCCAGGTGAAATGCTCCAACTACTCCTCCTGCAGGGCCTGAGAGAGCTGTTCTTATAGGTTCTGATTTTGCCCTCGCCGGAGTGATATATCCTTCATTAGACTGCATGATTCGAAGTTCAACATGCTGCATTTTTTTCTCTAGGTCCGCTAAATACTGGCTTACAACAGGCATGAGATAAGCATTAACAGCGGTTATGGCTGTTCTTTCGTATTCACGATGTTCCGGGAGTATCTCGCTTGAGACAGAAGCCAGGATTTTTTTCTTTTTTAATTCTCTGGAGATGGTTTTTTCGTGAGAATTATTTGCGTAAGAATTGATAAGGGAAACAGCCACGGCTTCGGTTTTTAATTTTATTATTTTTTCGAGGATTTCTTGGAGTTCGGAAAGGGAGATTTTTGTTTCGATTTTTCCTGATGCTGAGATTCTCTCCTCAAGCCCGAAACAAAGACGGCGGGGGAGGAGTGGTGTTCTGCGCTCTCCTCTCAAGCTGTAGAGTTCTCGCCTCGTCTGGCGCCCGATAAACAGAATATCCTCGAAGCCCCTGGTTGTGATCAGGGCAATTCGTACTCCTTTCCTTTCGAGGAGAGAATTTGTTGCAACGGTTGTCCCGTGAATTACCACAGGAGATAGTTCTTTTCTCAGGAATTCATCTATACCTTCAAGAATAGCCAGAGAAGGATTTTTTGGAGTGGAAGGGATTTTTTTTATTTCGATTTTTCCGTTGATGGAGATAGTAAAATCAGTGAATGTTCCCCCTGTGTCAACTCCAATCCGCACTTCATTCTTCATCAAAGATATATTTATCTTCAAGGGTAGAACAAAGTCAAGAAAATTCAGTGGGATCAGACTCCCATCACTTCAAAAGGTTAGAATATGGCAGTGTGGCAAAAAAATGGGCACATCTCTGTTTTTTATTTATAAAAATTAGGGACGGTTCCATTGTTTTTAGTTAAAATTATATTGTTAAAATGAATTTAAAGAATTAGAGGAAAATAGAATAGTTCCCATATGTACATCATATTTTTTTCCAAACATCAGTGTATAAATTTTATTTAACTGCGATCATGGACAGTTTTAGAGGAA